>JAEEGJ010024744.1_pt1 | contig 12413 bp, 9 predicted proteins | sample 8958761 | NCBI WGS metagenome assembly JAEEGJ01 (sample SAMN16246546, study PRJNA631951) | gut metagenome | biome: gut microbiome; feature: rumen; material: RS-attached | host: Bos | place: Iran: Karaj | collected 2018-10 | reverse complement strand
TATAGAATAGCAACGACAGTCCCGCGCCAACAGCAAGGAAGGCAATCGACAGCAGCAGGCCGAGCATGGTTCTTGGAAAGACCTTCTTGTTGAGCATCTTTCCATAGTTTTCGATGCCATGTTCTTCGAGGTTCTTATGGTTGGCTGTCGATACGGCCGAAGTCTCGTCGGGGAAAGGCAATATTTTTCTGAAAAGCTTGTATCCGCCGCCAGTGATGAACATTATAAGCGGGAATGTTATCAGCATCTGGAAGGTGAGCACTAAGGTAATTGTAGTGGGGTCAACGCCGAGGGCGGCACCAAGTGCGTTGAAGTTCATTGTTCCGCCAGTGTATATGCCAGTCATCATTGCCGAAACGTTTGCAATGTCGTTTACGCCAGAGTCGCGGAAGATGAAAAATCCAGTGATTACGGCTGTTGCGATTGCTATTATTCCGCCAACGAGGGCAAGAATTGTTTTTGGCAGCGACCGAGTCCACAACTTGAAGTCGCAGTTGAACAGCATCAGCGGAATGGCAATCGGAACCGATATGTTCATTATCAGTTTCTGTATGCTTTCGAAGGTTGCTGCTTCGGTAGTAGCAGGGTCAAAAGTTACGAATCCAGTAAGGCTCATTATTATGCCGACGGCGTATGCCAATATTACGGTGCCTATTTTCTGTAGTATTTTCCATTTGTGGAATGCCGATACTATAATTATTGGGAATAGCAGGTAGATTGATATTGCAATAATTGACCGCATAGTATGTATTTTATGTTTTGGGCACAAAAATAATTGGTTTTGATATGGAAATTGTTGAAGAAAGTGGCATTTAATTAAACGTGAGGTGTTAATACTTACAAATGGGCTTTGCTTTCTTTGGTTTCTGCTAATGCTAAACCAGCGGCGGATGAATATAAAAAAGGGGCGCCATAAAGACGCACCCTATATTAAAGCAATATGAAAAAGTCGTTATTTTTCGGGAACAAGACGAACCTTTACGTAGCTGTCGAACTTGAAGTACTTGTCGGCAGCCTTTGTCATCTGTTCCTTGTTGATGCTGTTGATGCGAGCATCTTCACCCTTTGCTTCTTCGGGGGTAATGTCGCCTTCTACAAGGTCAATTATAAGGCCTCTCCAGTATCTGTTCTCCTTTACTTCGGTTTCGTGTTCGCGTCTCTTCTTTTCGATGGTCTTTGCGATATCTTCGTCGTTGATGTCACCGCTCTGGATAGACTTTATAACGTTGAAAATCTTTTCCTTGAGTTCTGGTTCTCTTGCAGGGTCGCAGCTGTAGAAAATCTGAACAGCGTACCTTCCAGTCGGCTTGTTATTAGTAGCAGGATATGCACCTATAGAATATACACCGCTTTCCTTTTCGCGAATCTGTTCGAGGAGCTTGGTGGTGAGAATCTTGCAGATAGCATCGATTTCGGTGTTGTTCTGAGCATTGTATTCAAAGTCGCCGTGGAACATTATGATTTCTATACACTTGTCATCTTTGCCCCTTCTTACATCCTTTTCGATTCCACCCTTTGGAGGACGGATTCCGAGGTCAACGAAAGTTTCTGTACGTTCAACCGTTTCGAGCGAACCCAAGTACTTTTCAATCATCGGTTTAGCCTTCTTAGCATCGATGTTGCCTACAAAGTAGAAAGTAAAGTTGCATGGGTCGTTGAAACGCTGCTTGTAGAACTTGCTCATATTCTTGAAGTTAACTTCGTCGAGCATAGCTGGAGTCATAGGCTTGCGGTATTCGCTGTAGTTTGCCATAATCCACCTCATCGAATCCTGCCATACGCTCTGCGGGTCGAGGCTTGCATTTTCGAGCATACCCTTCTGCTTTTCGACATACGACTTGAAAGCGTCCTCGTTGAACTTAGGCTGTGTGAAATAAGCATTTACGAGTTCAAGCATCGTCTCAAATCCTTCAACATCGCAACTACCAGTGAATCCTTCTTCAGTTTCACCTATGTAAGGCGAAACGCGTGCATTCTTTCCAGAGAGGTATTTCTGGAGTTCGGTTGCATCATAGTTTCCGAGACCGCTTTCGTCCATTACATCAGTTATGCACTGAATAGTGAGAGCGTCCTTTGCATTGTACTTCGAGTAACCTCCATCGCTCTTAGCAGTCATTGTGATTTCGTCGGCCTTGAAGTCGGTGTGCTTGATAACAACCTTAACGCCATTGCTCAAAGTCCATGTTTCGTAACCGAACTGCTTGTTTACAGCCTTCTTTGCAACCTTTCCCTTTGGTCCGAGAACGTCAACGATAGGCTTGTCGGCAACCTTGTCAATGTATGGTTCTGTCTTTGCTTGGTTGGCTTCCTCGAAAGCCTTTCTAATCTGAGCTTCAGTCGGGAGCTTGAAACCGTCCTTTTCTGGAGCCATAACGAATACCACGCAATTGTCATCGGTAATCATCGTTTTAGCATAATTGTTTACATCTTCGAGGGTAATTTCGGGAATGTACTTGTTGTATAGCTGATGTTCATATTCTGCGCTCATAAATGCTGAGTGAGGCGGCATAAAATGAGCCTTGTATTCGTTTATGAAGCTTTCAGATTTTTGTTTGTCGCGTTCGTTGTACTGCTTGTCAATCATCTTGAGCATGTCCTTCTTTGCGCGGTCGAGTTCGGTCTGTGTGAAACCATGCTGAATCATTCTCTGGTTTTCGGTAGCAAGAACCTTAACAGCGTTTTCAATCTTGTCGTTCTGAAGCATAGCAAAGTTCATGAAAGCATCCTTTCCGCCCAAGAAGGATGAATATGCGCCAGCACCCTGAATGAATGGTGGGTTGGGAGCCAATGCTATTTCGGAAAAACGAGCCGAAAGCATCTGTGACATAAGCATTGATACCATGTCGCGACGAGCATCAGCTACTGTAACGGTCTTGGTCTGTGGGTGCTTGTAGAAAATCTCAACTACGGTTGCCGGACATTCGGGATCGCTCGAAAGCTTTACAACGGTTTCCTTGTGGTCGGGGATGATTTCGGTTGGACGTGGTTTTGGATTTTCTGGTTTTGGAATCTGCGAGAACTGCTTCTTAATGCGGTTTTCCATGTCGGCAGGGTCGAAGTCACCAACAACGATAACAGCCATAAGGTCTGGACGATACCATGTCTTGTAGAAATCCTTTATTACACTCAATGGACCGGAATCAACAACACTCATAAGTCCGATAGGCAAGCGCTCTGCATACTTCGAACCGTTGAAAATAGCGGTAAGCATGTCGTTCTGCAGACGAGTTTGTGCGCCTTGGCTCAAACGCCATTCTTCGTGGATGACACCTCTTTCTCTATTGAATTCCTCTTCGTCGAACGAAAGTTCGTGAGCCCAGTCGTAAAGAACGAGCAAGCCCTTGTCGATGAATTCGCTGTTGTCGGTCGGAACCTTAATGCCATATACGGTTTCGTCGAAGGATGTGTAAGCATTGACCTCGCTACCGAACTGCATACCTATTGATTCCATGTATTTTACGAGCTCGTTCTTTTCGAAGTGCGTACTTCCGTTGAATGCCATGTGCTCGGTAAAGTGAGCCAAACCGCGCTGTTCTTCGGTTTCGAGAACCGAACCTGCATACACTGCAAGCGTGAGTTCTGCACGATTTTCTGGAATTGAGTTTTGTCTAATGTAATAGGTAAGCCCATTGTCGAGTTTGCCTACAATTACCTTTGGGTCATTGGGCAACTTGTCGGAAAGTGCCATGCCCTGTGAAAATGCTGCTCCGATACTTAAAACGGCAAAGAGTAGCAGAAATGATAATCTTTTCATTTGTATTTAATTTTAATTAATTTTCCTGACGGCAAAAATAAATGATAACCGATTATGTCAACGTGAAAGATTTCTTAAACTATCGGTACCGATGAGTTGCACTTGTTCTATGACTTTTCCTTTTTCGTATACGACTTTTAGAGCTTCTGTTCCATCTTCGAGGTAGAATGTCCAGATGCCTTCGGCGGTGTCGTTTACATATTTTTTGTTGTATTGTACTTGACCGTTAACATAATATACCTTGTTTTCGCCATTGCGCAAACCGTGAGAATAATCGCCGGTGCTCCAAATTTTTCCGCAGTCGTACCATGCTATCCAGCGACCGTCGCGAAGGTTGTCGCTGTCGAGTGGACCTTCCATGCAGATGTTGCCGTTTTTGTAGTAGCGCTTTTCGTACTTTGCCGTAGTGCTGTCTGCCTTGTCGAAGAATCTTATGCGGCGGGTTTCTCCACTGTCGAAAGTATCAGTGACAGAGTAATCATACACAGTTGCAAGCGTATCGGCTGTAAGCACTGCTGGAAGTGGTTTTTCGTTTTCGCCTGTGCACGATAATAATGCGTAGGCTGTTGCGAAAGCAAGGATGATGAGTAATTTTTTCATTTGTCGTTTTTTTCTTTTGAAACGCGCCATGGCGCGTTTTTACATTGTTAAGTGGCAACGAGGCATTTCCCGTTACCACATATTATCCATTTATTATTCCGTTTTTTCTCCGAATGCCAAATCGCCAGCATCGCCTATTCCGGGGACGATGTACGATTTTACGGTGAGTTCGTCGTCTATGGCGCCAGTCCACACTGTAACCATACTTTCGGGCAATACCTTTTCAATGTATTCAAGTCCTTCGCGACTTGCAATCACAGCTGCCACATGTACATGCTTTGGTGTTCCATATTCAAGCAAGCCTTTGAACGCCAGTTCGATACTGCTGCCGCTTGCAAGCATTGGATCGCATATTATTACATTTCTGTCCTCTATGGAAGGTGAGGTGATGTAGTCGATTTTCACTTCGAACTTGCCGTTTTTCTTGTATTTGCGGTATCCAGCTATGAATGCGCTGTCGGCGTGGTCGAAGAAGTTGAGAAAGCCTTTGTACATGGGTAGTCCTGCGCGGAGAATTGTTGCCAATACTGGCTGTTCCTTGAGTGTTGGTACTGTTGCAATGCCTAGAGGCGTGATGACATCCTCGTCGGAAAATGAAAGTCGTTTGCTGATTTCGTATGCCATTACTTCGCCTATGCGTGTGAGGTTGTTGCGAAAACGAAGTCTTTCCTGTTGGATTTGTACGTCGCGTATTTCTGACATAAACTGGTCGAGCAGACTGCCCTTGCCACCTAAATTGATAATTTTCATAATTCTATTCCTTTTATAATTTCGGTTGTAAAGATAAGGCTTTGCTTTGTAATGGGAAATACTTTTTTTATTTTTTGCATTGATAATTAAAATGGAAACAAGGTACATGATATTAATGTGTTGATTGTTAGTTGTTTGTGTTTGATGGTCTTTTTTGCTACGATTATTTGTGCTTTAATTCTAAATATTTTTATAATAATCGATTTGTTCTTGTGATTATGTAAAATATATAAATATTATGCATTTGGTATAATCGTTAAAAAAAATGCTTGCGGGTATTAGAATATGATATATTTTTGCATCCGAATCAAATGAGCGAAATGCTCGGTTGATTCCTAAAATTGCCCTCATATTATCAAACTTTATTTTAGCCTCCGTTAGAATCCCAAGCTTTCGGAGGTTTTTTTATTATTAGCGTTTGACAAATGAGGAAATACAATTCATTTTATAAGTCACGATGTTTAAATGTCCATCTTGCCGATTAATGAAAATAATTCCTCAAGACTTACTTGCTGAGGTATTTCAAAGTTGAAACCTTCGTCCTTGATGAACATATTTAGCAGGTTTACATTAATAACACGTTTTTTTAGGTCTGTTTCGATTTTTTCGTACTTGTCGCCGTGAACGATGAAATATCCCTTGAAATATCCGCCAGATGTTTTGCATGCGCATGTTTTCATCTTGAATTTAGAAACGGCGATATATAAGTTTTTGCCTGCGATATGCTTGACGAAGCCATGCGATTCCATCCCGAACCGTTCTGCATCGAAGAAAAGCGATTGATATTTGAAATTATTGTTGGCTACCAATTTGACCGAATCAGGAGTAAAGATTATCCTGCGTTCTTCGAGTGAATATTTTGCTCTGAAGAAATTGTAGTAGGAAAGAGGCGATGCGTAAACGTATGCTTCTTTTTCGGTATTGTCGTTGAATGTTATGGTAGCCTTTTCCCACTTTTTTTGCGGGATACACGATAGCAATGTCGTTGTCGACATCAAAATCAGCAATACAATCTTTATTTGGTGTATTATGATATTTTGTTTTTTCAAAAACATTATTTATAACAAATAGTCATTCCGCAAGTCAGAACAATAATGCGATACGGAACGGGGGAGCATAGTATTGTTCGACTGTGCGGAATCTCCTTCACGAAACGAAGTGAGTAATCTCCATTGTGCACTGATTTGAGATTCCGCATAAGCAAACTCACAAGGCTCGTTCCTACGCCTGTTCGTTCTGCTTTGTGGAATGACGTTATAAAACTTCATTTTTTAGGGTAAGCATTTTCAGTGCTGCTGCAGCAGCTTCGGTACCTTTGTTGCCAAGTCGTCCACCTGAGCGGTCGATTGCCTGTTGCTGGTTGTTGGTGGTAAGCAATCCGAATGCGACAGGTGTTGCATATCTGGTGTTCACGTCCATGATGCCTTGTGTAACGCCCGAGCAAACATAGTCGAAGTGCTTGGTGTCGCCCTGAATTACGCAGCCGAGGCATATTACTGCATCGCATTCTTGGTTTTCGATGAGGTATATTGCACCGAGTGGCAGTTCGAAACTTCCAGGAACGCTACGCAAAACGATGTCGGTATCGTTGTATCCGTATTTCTTAAGGGTTTCGATAGCACCTTTAGCGAGGTTGGCTGTAATTTCCTGGTTCCATTCGGAAACGGCAATACCAATTCTATATGGATGTTCTGGATTTTGCTTTGCTATTCCAGTTTCGTTGTAGATTGATAGGTTCTTGAGTTCGCTTGCCATAGTCTAATATTAAAAAAATGGGGGACAAGTCCCCCGACAAAAAATATGAAAGATAATGTGATTTACTTGTTAAGATGCATTTCTGCACGCTTGATGTACTTTTCGATGTTTGTCTTGTCGTTGCGTTCAAGTACATTGTAATATTCTTCCTGTACTCTTGTGTATGTGTCAAGAGCTTTCTGGTATTCGCCCATAAGTTCGTAGGTGTTGCCTGCCTTAATGAGGAAGAGAGGAGTAAGGTAGTCGTTGTTTGCTTTGTCGGCAGCCTTTACATAGTTTTTGGCAGCCTTTTCGTTGTCACCGAGTTCCATGTGAGCATCTCCGACAAGAGCAACAGCCATAGGACCAATCATTGGGTCGTCGCTGTCGAAACCTTCAAGGTATGAAATAGCATCTTCGAATTCACCAAGTCTCATGCAGCAAACGCCAGCGTAGTAGCGAGCAGCATTTCCCGATGGAGTTCTGCCATAATCTTCAACGATTGCAGCGAAACCGCTGTATTCGCCATCGATTCCGTTGAGTGCAAGATTGAAGCTGTCCTGTGCAAAAGCAAATTCAGCCTTGTATAATTCGGTCATTGCTTCGCGGTTCTTAGGTTCGCGTACAAACTTCATGTATGCGATGATTCCCAGTGCTATTACAACGATAGCAGCGAAAATTATGATAATGATCTTCTGATTTTTTTCGAACCAGTTTTCTGTGCGGTTCAATGCAGATTCAACATTCTGCATACCTTCTTGCTGTGTAGTTTTCTCGTTTGACATAATCTGTTCTTAAAAATAACATTACAATTTGAGGGTGCAAATTTAACGCTTTAAATTGAATTGGCGGAAAAAAATCAATTTTTTTTAATTGCGTTGATTTTTGTGTGGTTATGGAAAGGGAAGTTGCGTGTAATGTGCTGGGTTGTAATAGTTTATATGAAACACTGACTTTGTGGCAGCGAGCTAAAGGTTGCTGCTTAGGGCAGCGAGCTAAATGTTGCAAATCCAAAATGACATTTGTGACATCTGCTGCTATTTCTTTTTGTTGAGTGCAAGATAGTAGCCAACACTCGCTCCAAAATAAAACATTGGTTGTTTAAAGTAGCCACTATTGTAAGGAGCATAAAGTTCGAAACTGCCGTAACTATTCATCATTGGCGAATATGTCACAAAGATGCCTGCCTTCACTTTATCGTTGCTTTTGAAAACTTTCTCGTATGCCAATTCACCGGCGCATATAAAATATGCAGCATCGTTTTCAACATCTGCGTCAATGGAGTATGATGGTGAGACGGAGGCATCGCTTGCGCTCCATTCGCGAACCCACGGCAACACGACACCTGCCTTCAATCCTAAAAGAAGATTCCCTTTGGGTGAAGTAAATATCCTATTGGTACTGCTTGCCATAATATTGGTGTAAAGTGTAATCCAGTACAAATATTCGCTATCTTTTATTGTCGTTCCGTTTGGCAGGTCTTGTTTATAATAGTGATTTAGAGGCATAAGTCCTGAAGCTATATCTATCCCGACAAGCCAGTATGAATTTACTTCGTGCTGATAACCTATAGAAAGTTCCCCACAAGGTGCATTTCGTGATTTCAGTCTGCTTTCATCTTCGAACATGAAATCGTAGAATTTCAGCTTGCTCGACATATATGGTCGCAATTCGAATGAAATGAAATCCTTTGCTCCAGATTCTTGCGCAGAAGCATAAAAAGCGATTGTTAAAATAGCAATTAAAATTAATACCTTTTTCATGGTCTGTTGAAAAAAAAAACAGTACAAAAATAGAACAAATTTTCTATTTGGCAAATAGCGACTACAGCAAATTCTCTAAGTTTCCAGAAAAGAACTCGTCCAACGGCATGTGGTCGCCACCCACAACAAGCGAAAATTTAGGATGATACATGTAATAAAAATCTCCGATTTGTTTCAAAAAAATCTGCGATTTGTTGTGAAAAAATCTCCGATTCTTGCTAAGAAAATCTCCGATTTTGATTGAAAAATTTTGTGTAATATACTGATTTGTATATAAGTAAGGCTGTGTGCGAATCGTTCTGATTTATTAAAAATCTTTCCTTCCAATCGCCTTGGGCAGAAATGCGGAAATGTCGCCGTTGTTCTTTGCGATGTCGCGGACAATGCTCGATGAAATGAAGGTATGTTCGGGCAATGTTAGCATAAACACGGTTTCGATGTTCTTATCTAGCAACTGGTTGGCATGACCAATCGAACGCTCGAACTCGAAGTCGGCGGAGGTACGCAGTCCGCGGAGTATGAAGCTGATGTTGTTTGCTTTGCAGAAGTCAACTGTAAGTCCCGAATAGGTTACGACTTCCACCTTCGGCTCGTCGGCGAACACTTTCTTTATCAGTTCTACGCGCTTTTCGCTTGGCAGCATTGCCGATTTCTCGGAGTTTACTCCTACGCCGACAATTATCTTGTCGAACATCGGCAGTGCGCGGCGAATAACAGACTCGTGCCCGACGGTTATCGGGTCGAACGAGCCTGGGAAAAGTGCTATTCTACTTTTTGTCATTTTCTGCAATTTTAGCCCACGAGTCCTTCAGTGTGACGGTGCGGTTGAATACAGGCTTTTCGGGAGTCGAGTCCTTGTCGAAGCAGAAGTAGCCCTTGCGCTCGAACTGGAAGCTTGTCTCCTTGGTTTCCTTTATGTATTCCTCGACCTTAGCGATGACAACCTTCAACGAATCCGGATTCAAGTAGGTGAGGTAGGTTTCGCCTTCGGCAAGGTCGTCGGGGTTTTCCTTGGTGAACAGACGGTCGTACAGACGAACTTCGGCATCGACGCAGGTGTCGCAGTTTACCCAGTGGATTGTTCCCTTTACCTTGCGTCCGTCGGGCGACTTTCCGCCACGGCTTTCGGGGTCGTAGGTGCAGTGCAGTTCGGTGATGTTGCCGTCGGCATCCTTTATCACTTCGTTGCACTTAATGAAGTATGCGTATCTCAAGCGAACTTCGCCACCCGGTTTCAGACGGAAGAACTTGTTTGGAGCATCTTCCATGAAGTCTTCGCGCTCGATGTAGATTTCGCGTCCGAAGGTGAGCTGGCGTGTTCCTGCGTTCTCGTCTTCGGGATTATTCTGAGCTTCAAGTTTTTCGGTCTGGCCTTCGGGGTAGTTGGTAATCACGACCTTCAGCGGGTCGAGGACTGCCAATATTCTGTAGTCACGCTTGTTGAGGTCTTCGCGGATGCAGTATTCGAGAAGGCTCACGTCAATCATATTTTCGCGCTTTGCAACACCAATCTTCTCGGCGAAGGTGCGGATTGATTCGGGAGTGTAGCCACGACGGCGCAAACCGCTGACGGTAGGCATTCGCGGGTCGTCCCAGCCGCTTACATACTTGTTGTTCACGAGTTCGAGAAGCTTGCGCTTGCTCATTACCGTGTATGAAAGGTTCAGTCGTGCAAATTCAATCTGCTGAGGACGTTTGCCGGTCTTGTCAATCTGGTCTAGGAACCAGTCGTATAGCGGACGGTGAACCTCGAATTCCAAGGTGCAGATGGAGTGGGTGATGCCCTCGATGTAGTCGCTCTGTCCGTGTGCGTAGTCGTACATCGGGTATATGTTCCACTTGTCGCCTGTGCGGTCGTGCGGACGGCGGATGATGCGGTACATAATCGGGTCGCGCATGTGCATGTTGGGCGAATTCATATCAACTTTGGCGCGCAGTACCATCGAGCCTTCCTCGTGCATTCCGGCGTTCATTTCCTCGAGGCGCTTGAGGCTTTCCTCGGCGGGACGGTTGCGGAACGGGCTTTCGATACCGGGAACGGTCGGGTTGGTGCGCTGTTCTGCAATCTGGTCGGGGGTCTGCTCATCGACGTATGCCTTGCCTTCGCGGATAAGCATCTTGGCCCATTCGTAAAGCTGGTCGAAATAGTCGGATGTGTAGAGCAACTTGTCGTACTCGAAGCCGAGCCACTTTATGTCGGCGATTATCGAGTTTACATATTCGACGTCTTCCTTCGACGGGTTTGTGTCGTCGAAACGCAGGTTGCACTTGCCGTGGTACTGGTTCTTGATGCCGAAGTTGAGGCAGATGGACTTTGCGTGTCCGATGTGCAGGTAGCCGTTTGGTTCGGGTGGAAAACGTGTGTATGTGCTAGTTACTTTTCCTGATGACAAATCGTTCTCGATGATTTGTTCGATAAAGTTCAGTGAATCCTTTTTTTCTTCCATCTTGCGAAATTTGTATTAGTTAGAAAAACGCACAAAAATAATGCAAATTACGATTGGGGCGGAGAGTTTTCTAATTTTTTTTGATTTGAGAGCATCGGTTGTCTTGTTGTGAAATTTTTATTCAAGGCAGAGCCTATGGATAATCATGGAAATGTCGAGTATATTCGATAAAAATTATCAGTTTTTGTCGAACATATTCGATAAAATTGTATATTTGCGCAAAATAAGTACGGCAATGCTAAACAAAGATTTAATAAGAGAAATAATTATTGAAAATCAAAGGTTTACATCTTCGATAACATTCTTTGAACGAGACTATTCCTTTGAACAGGAACTGAACTATGTGCTTGTAGGATTGCGTCGTTCTGGGAAATCGTACTTGATGTATCAGCAGATTAGACATTTAATAGACAATGGTCATTCGCAAGATGAAATCCTATATTTTAACTTTGAGGACGACCGTCTGGGAGAATTGGATGTAAGCGACCTTGATGTTATAAAAGCTACGTATGAAGAAATGTTCGACACTAAACCGATATTCTTTCTTGACGAAATACAAATTGTAGATGGGTGGGAGAAATTTGCACGTCGATTAGCCGACTATAAATATAGAGTGTTCATTACTGGTAGCAACGCCAAAATGCTCAGTTCCGAAATTGCTACAACTTTGGGCGGAAGGTATATAATAAAGGAGGTTTTTCCGCTTTCGTTCAATGAATACTTGTCCGCCAATGGAGTAGAAATGAAAAACAAAAATACAATCTGGGGTAAAAAGAAGGACATTTTAAAGCATTTCGAAACATATTTCAGATTCGGCGGACTTCCTGAGGTGCAGAAGGTACAAGACAAGAGGTCTTGGCTGAGTAATCTGTACAACAAGATATTTTTCGGAGACCTTATTGCCCGATACTCAATAAGAAACGACCATTCCCTACGAATTATGGCAAAAAAAATGGCGGAAAGTGTTAAGCAACCGACATCATACACTCGCATCGGCAGTATAGTTTCTTCTGCAGGGAAAAAGGTTTCTACCGATACAGTTATCGACTATGTGAGATATATGTGTGAATCGTGGTTGATTCTGCCAATTGAAAACATTTGTGGGAAATTGGCAGATCGAACAAAAAACCGTAAGTACTATTTCATTGACAATGGAATTCTTAATCTATTCCTAACGGACCCGAATACGAGTCTTCTTGAAAATATAGTTGCCATTAACCTCTGCAAAAGATTTGGCAATGGGGTTTATTTCTATAAAAATGGTGTTGAAATAGATTTTTACATTCCCGAAAGCGAAACTGCAATACAGGTTTCATATTCCTTGCGCGATACGGATACGGAGCAAAGAGAAACCGATGCTTTAAT
>JAEEGJ010024742.1_pt1 | contig 12413 bp, 7 predicted proteins | sample 8958761 | NCBI WGS metagenome assembly JAEEGJ01 (sample SAMN16246546, study PRJNA631951) | gut metagenome | biome: gut microbiome; feature: rumen; material: RS-attached | host: Bos | place: Iran: Karaj | collected 2018-10 | reverse complement strand
CGCTCTCGCCCGTAAACTCGGTTCCCTCTCCAAGGTGGGCGAGGGCGGTTTCTACGGTGCCGGCGTCGAAGCCGACCTGACGGACAGCAACACCCAGATCCTCTATATCGGACAGGGTGGCCTGGGCATGGGAGACCGCGACTATTACCTTGATCCCGCCAATGCCGAACTGAAGGCCGGTTATCTCGCTTTCCTCGAGAAGGTCTTCACCCTCTCCGGCCTGGAAGATGCTTCCGTCCTTGCCGCCAAGGCCCTCTCCGTCGAGGACGCCATGGCCGCCATTTTCTGGGAGAAGGAGCGTCTCCGCGACATGACCGCCATCTACAATCCGATGTCCTCCGACCAGTTCATCGCGAACTATCCCGGCTTGAGGATGAACCTCGTCTTCGAAGAGGCCGGCATTCCCGCCCAGGAGAAGATCGTCGTCGAGCAGCCTTCCTATTTCGAAGAACTGTCCAAGTACTTCGAGAGCGCCCCTCTCGAGGATCTCAAGGCCTATCTGCTCGGCCAGTATGTCAGCTCCGCCTGCGGCGCCCTCAGCGATGATTTCTATACCGCATCCTGGGAGTTCTTCAGCCATCAGATGGCGGGTGCCCAGGAACAGCGTCCGCGCTGGAAGAGGGCGATGTCCGTTCCGAACGGCATCCTCGGCGAAGCGGTCGGAAAGATGTATGTGGACCGTTATTTCCCCGCTTCCTCGAAAGAGAAGATGGTCCGTCTCGTGGAGAATCTCCGCACTTCCCTCGGCGAGCATATCGACGCGCTCGACTGGATGAGCGACAGCACCAAGGTGCGCGCCCGCGAGAAACTCGCCAGCTTCACCGTCAAGATCGGATATCCGGACAAGTGGAAAGATTACAGCACCCTCGATATCAATCCGGAAAACTCTTATTACCAGAACCTTCAGAATGCCTCTGCCTGGTATGTCGCCGACAATATGTCGAAACTCGGCAAGCCGACCGACAAGACCGAATGGGGCATGAGCCCGCAGACCGTCAACGCCTACTACAACCCGACGACCAATGAGATCTGCTTCCCGGCCGCCATCCTTCAGAAACCCTTCTTCGACCCGTCTGCCGACGAGGCGGTCAACTACGGCGGTATCGGCGTGGTGATCGGCCATGAGATGAGTCACGGTTTCGACGATCAGGGCAGCATGTTCGACAAGGACGGCAACATGTCCAACTGGTGGACTGCCGAGGACAAGGCGAAATTCGACGCGAAGGGCGAGGCCCTCGCCGCCCAGTTCGACCAGGTCGAGATCCTTCCGGGAGTCATGGCCAACGGCAAGTATACCCTTGGCGAGAACATCGGCGACCACGGCGGTCTCTCAATCGCCTTCACGGCCATGCAGAACGCCATCAAGGGCAAGAAGGTCGGCCTGATCGACGGATTCACCCCCGAGCAGCGCTTCTACCTCTCCTACGGCGCCATCTGGGCGCAGAACATCACCGACCAGGAGAAGGCCCGTCTCACGAAGATGGATGTCCATTCCCTCGCCGAGAACCGCGTGAACGTCTCGATCCGGAATTTCCAGAGCTTCTTCGACGCCTTTGACATCAAGGAAGGCGATCCGATGTTCCGTCCGGAAGAAGAGCGCGTCCATATCTGGTAATGGACGTTTCCCGCTTCATATCGCGGAAACTTCGTTTTCAGGGAAACATCGCGGCGGTTTCGATCGCCGTGAGTTTCTTTGTCATGATCCTTGCGGTCACGATCTCGTCCGGTTTCCGGCATGCCGTCCGGGACGGGGTCGCGGCCATCACCGGGGATATCCAGATATCCTCGATCCATTCCGCCGGCCTGATGGGGGAGAATCCGATACCCGCTTCGCTCAGCGAAGGGAGCGGGGTCGCTTCTCTCCCGTGTGTGGCCGGAATCGACCCCGTAGCCTTCCGGGCAGGCATCGTCCGGAGCGGGGATATCATCCATGGCGTCCTGGTCAAGGGCGTCACCGATTATCCGGATTCTTCCCTCACCGTGTCCATCCCGAAGCGCCTGTCCGAACTGACCGGCCTCGGGGAAGGGGATTCCATGCTGACGTATTTCGTCGGGGAAAAGGTCAAGGTCAGGAAGTTCCGGATCGCCCGGGTCCATGACGACCTCATCGAATTCGACGAGAATCTTGTCGTCTACGCCCCGATCGGGGACATCCGGCGGGTCAACGAATGGGATGACGACGAGGCGTCGCTGCTGGAGGTCTCCCTCCTTCCCGCGATGCGGAGCGACCGGATCGTCAAGGAACTTACCGGCCGGATCGGCACATCGCTGGCCCTTTCTTCCGATCCCGGGGAGCAGTGCCTGATGGCGACCGCCGCCCAGGACCGGTACCCCCAGCTGTTCGCCTGGCTGAACCTGCTGGATTTCAATGTCCTCTTCATCCTGATCCTGATGACGGTGGTAGCCGGGTTCAATATGATTTCCGGGCTTCTGATCGTCCTTTTCCGGAACATCCCGACCATCGGGACCCTCAAGACCCTCGGCATGGGCGACCGGGGCATTTCCAAGGTCTTCCTGCGGGTCGCCGCCGGCGTCGTCCTGAAGGGCATGCTCGCCGGAAACGCCCTCGCCCTCCTTTTCTGCTGGATCCAGGGCGCGACCCACCTGGTCAAGCTCGATCCCCGGAACTATTTCGTCTCCTTCGTTCCGGTCCATGTCAACCTGCCGGCCATCCTGGCCGCGGACATCGGCGCCTGCGTCGCCATCATGCTCCTCCTGCTGATCCCCACCCTGTTCATCGCCCGCGTGGACCCGGCCGAAACGGTCAAGGCCGCATAGCGCCGCCTCTCTCGGAAGGGGTCCGGACGAATTTCTTCTGAGGCCGGGCCCCTGTTCCGAAGCATAATCCGGCGGGCTGCATTTGGGAATCAATCCGGAATTGTGTACCTTTGCATGATTATCGGCTTATGACGAATCTGTGGTCGAAATATCTCCTGCCCGCCGCCCTGGCGGGGCTGGTGCTCGCGGAAACGGCGGGCTCCGGCACCCTGTACAGGCGGGAATCGCCGGACCTGCTCCGCCGCATCGACATCGCGGCCCTGCAGGTGGATACGCTGCAGCGGGATTCGACCGCGGCAGCAGCCGAAGCCCGGCCGGAAAAGGGGAAGAAGGGCCGCTCCCGGAAGAAAAAGGACGACAAGAAGGAACGTCCGGCCCCGCCTCCGCGGCCGAAGGTCGAGGACGTGTTCATCTGGGACGACGATACGGTCTTTTTCGGGCCCGGCCGCAAGGTCGATACCCTCCCGTCGATTACGGCGCGGGATACGATGAAGGTTCCGCACAGTCTCCGGAGTGTCAATCCCTTCCTGTCCAAATGGTATGTCGCGACCAAGGATTCGCTCATCCACCGTGTCGTCGTGGACTCGCTCAAGGCGGCCGGCGACAGCCTGGACTGGCCGGTCATCGACTCGCTGTACCTCGCCGATTCGGCCGCCGTCGCCAAGGCGGCCTTCGACCGCTGGTACGCCAGCCTTTCCAAGGCGGAGCGGAAGCGCTACGATTACGAACAGCTGCTTCCGAAGCTGCTCAAGCAGCAGGACAGCATCCTCCACCGCAAGGACAGCATCCAGGCCGTCCGGGACAGCATCCGGGAGAATACCCCCCGTATCCTCGCAACCCGCTTCATCCCGGATTCGATGCAGTACAAGCGTTTCATCACCTGGCACCACGACCGGCATTTCAACCGCCTGGAACTCTTTGATTACGATACGACTTTCCGGTATCATTTCTATGACGAGCCCTTCAAGCGCGAGGATGTGAACGCGACCTGGCTCGGCGTCTCCGGTTCCCCGGTCCAGACCTACAACTTCCTCAAGCGGGGCCGCGTGGAGAGCGTCAGTTTCTTCGAACCCTACGAGAGCTGGACCTATACGCCGGAAACGCTCCCGATGTGGAACACGAAAACCCCGTACACGGAACTGGAGTACTACGGCACCCTCCTGGCGCCCTCCTCCAAGGAATCCGACAACCTCCGGCTCTTCACGACCCAGAACATCCTGCCCCAGCTGAATTTCGCCCTCGAATACAAGCTGCACAGCGGCGCGGGGATCCTCCAGAACGAGGAGACGAAGAACAAGACGACCGTCATCGCCCTCAACTGGCTCGGCAAGAACTACCTGGCCCATGCCGGCATGATCCGCAACAAGGTCAGCCGCAAGGAGAACGGCGGTATCCAGGACCTCGAGGGCATCATCGACTCGCAGACCTATTTCGAGGACAAGGGCAGCGGCAACCAGGATGTCCGTGAACTCACCCCCCTCCTGTCGAACGCGTCCAACGCCTACTCCAAGCGGACCTTCTTCTTCGACCAGTCCTACCGGCTTCCCTTCACGTTCCTGAAGGCGCGCGGGCTGAAGAAGGAGGCGGAGGATGACATGGCCTACCGGGACAGCGTGACCGCCGCCTGGCGGGCCGCCCATCCGGTGGATACGACCGCCGTGGCGGACTCCGTGGAAGTGGAACCCGTGCCCGTGGACAGCACCGAACTGATCCAGATGGAGGAATACCTCCTCGCGCGTGCGGCCCTGCGCGATTCGGTCTATGCCTCGCTGGATTCCCTGGACTTCACCACGCTTTATTTCGGAACTTCCTCTGAATACAGCATTTACACGAAGATGTACCGGGACAAGCTCTCTGCCTCCGACAAGGTCGGCAGCGCCTTCTTCCGGGACAATTTCTTCATCAACCCTTCGACGAGCGCCGACTCCCTGCGCATGGCGCGGCTGGACAACCGGATCTTCCTGCGGTTCCAGCCCTGGACCTCGGACTTCGTCCTCTCCAAGGTGGAAGGCGGCATCGGCGACCGCTGGCTGTCCCACTACATGATGGGGCCGGAAACCTTCCTGACGCGTCCTTCCAATGTCAACTGGAACACGGTGTACACCTATGCGGGCGCGGAAGGATACCTGGGCCCGGCAATTTCGTGGAACGCCCTCGGCGAGTACAACCTGTTCGGCGCGCAGCGGAACGACCTGTCCCTCACCGCCGGGACGACCATGACCTTCCATCCCTTCCGCCGGCACAAGAAGGAGCCGCTCATCGTCCGCGCCTCCTTCGGGACGACGCTCCGGCGCCCGGACTATTTCCAGCAGCAGTTCTATTCCAACCACTACCGCTGGGACCTCGGCGAGGATGTCTCCAAGGTGTCCACGACGCAGGTCCAGGGGTCCGTCGACATTCCCCGCTGGCACTTCCGCGCCTCCGCCGGCTATTCGCTCCTGGCCAACAACATCTACTATGATTCCCTGGGCGTGGCCCGGCAGAACGACACGCCGATGAGCATCCTCTCGGCGACCCTGGACAAGGAGTTCGTCATCGCCGACTTCGTCCACCTGGACCACCGGCTCCTGTTCCAGCTCACGTCCAATCCCGAAGTCGTCCCGCTTCCGCTGCTTGCGGCCCGGCTCCGGTACTATATCCAGTTCAACATCGTCCGGGCGGACGTGATGAAGATGCAGATCGGCGCGGACATCTGGGCCAACACGCCCTGGTACGCCCCGTCCTTCAACCCGGTCACGGGCACCTTCATGACCCAGAAGAACCACCTGTACACCAACGGCCCCGCCCTCGACCTGTTCGTCAACGTGCAGTGGAAACGGGCCTGCATCTTCGTCAAATGGGAGAATGGCGGACGCGGCTGGCCGATGCCGATGGGACAGCGGGACTATTTCTCCGCCCACCGGTACATCACCACCGACCGGGAAATCAAGCTCGGCATCTACTGGCCCTTCTATACCATGTCCGGCAAGCAGGGAACCCTCTCTTCGAAGGCCGGTTCCGGCATGGGCATGGGCGGCGGCGGAGGCGGCGGTCTCGGCGGCATGATGGGCGGCCTGCGCGGTGCAACGGGCGGCATGTAAAGAAGATCGGATGCGACGGAGTACAGTCTTACCCTGGATCCTGCTGGTTGCAGCCCTGCTGGTCATTCCGGCCAGCAGCCGTCTCTTTGTCTCCCGGAATCCGGTCGTGGAGCAGCGCGACAGCACTTTCCGCTGCCTGGTCGCGCTGGAAGGCCTGTCCCCGCGCAGCCTGGAGTCCCGGCTGAATGAATCGATCCTCCACAAATATGCCGACGACATGCATATCCCCGCCCGCATCCGCCCGGCACGGAAGGGGGAGAATGCCATCGATTCCCTCCGCGCCGGCGCCGTGGACCTGGTCGTCGCCTATGCCGCCGACAGCCTGGACGGCAACGGGCTCCTGTCCTCCCGTCCCTTCGGCGACAGCACGGTCTGGGTGATCCGGAGCCGGGCCGTCCCCGGCCGCCGGATGCAGGCCATCGACGACTGGCTGACGCGCCGGGACGCCTCCTCCTATGTCCGCCGCATGTCCCGGGATTTCCTGAAGGGCAAGTCCGTGAGCCTGACCTCCATCAGCCCCTATGACGACGTCATCCGCCGCAACAGCGAAACGATGGGCTGGGACTGGCGCCTCGTTTCGGCCCTGATCTACCACGAATCCCGTTTCATCAATGAATCCGCCTCCGACCGGGGGGCCGTCGGGCTGATGCAGATCGTCACCGAGCGGGTCAGCGTGGACAGCCTGCTGGATCCGGCCGTGAATGTCGAATTCGGCCTGAAATACCTGACCCGTCTCCGCCGGATGTTCGCCGAGGAGGCCGCCGATTCGACGGAAAACACGAAATTCGCCCTCGCCGCGTTCAATGCGGGGGAGGGCCGTATCCTGGACTGCATCAAGTTCGCGGAGTCGAAAGGCATCGATCCGACCTACTGGGAGAACATCGTCTCGGTCCTCCCCGAGATGCCGGGCTTCAAGGGCCGCCAGACCATCGCCTACGTCCGCGACGTGATGGAGACCTGGGAGGACTACTGCGCCGTCTATCCCCGCTGATCCGTTAACACGGGGGCGGTGTACCCCATGAAACCTGTGGCCGCCCCCATCTGGCGAGTTATTGCGGCTGAATGTGCGTTTTTAGGCCGTCATCAGACGGCCCGGCGGAGACCGTGTCCGCAGGACTTATAGGTCGGGAGCCGCGGGGGATAGTAGGGGGCAGAGCCCCCTCAAATGAGGGACGAGCAACCGGAGGTTGCGAAGGGTTTCAGGGGTACACCGCCCCCGGGGCTACGATTCGGGCAGGTCGGGCAGGGTCAGGAAGCCGGCGCGGAGCCTCCGCGTGACCCCGTTTTCAAATTCCACTTCAAACGTGCTGCCATCCTTGCCGACGTCGCGGATGATGCCTTCGCCGAAGACGGGATGGGTCACGGCGGTGCCGACCTGGAAGGGGCTTTCATAGGCGGCGCGTTCGGCGGCGAAGCCGTCGTCGCCGGACGCCGCCGGAGCGTATTGCTCCTCATCCAGCACGTGGATGAGATTGCGGGTGCCGCGCCAGAGGTCTTCGGGTATATATCCTTCTGTGACAAGTGTTTCCCTTTTGATTTCCGCCAGAAAGCGGGACGGGTACTTGTTCATCTTCGTGGAGACGTTGAACCCCTCGGACTCGGTCAGGAACAGGGCCTTTTCCGCCCGGGTGATGGCCACGTACATCAGGCGGCGCTCCTCTTCCTCGCCGTTCTTCTTGTATTCGCGGATGGTCCGCATGTTCGGGAAGGTGCCTTCGGAGAGGCCGATGAGGAAGACGTACGGGAATTCGAGGCCCTTGGCCTGGTGGATGGTCATCAGCTTGACCGTGGGGGCGTCTTTCCGGTGGTCGTCGTTGGTGTAGAGGGCGATGTCCTGGAGATATCCGGCGAGGGAGACCTCGTCCTCGCTGCGGCTGCGCTCGTAGAAGCGGATGGCCGAAAGGAGTTCGTCGAGGTTCTCGAGCCGGTCTTCGTCCTGGTCCTCCCGGATGGCCTTCTTGAGGCCGGAGCCGTCCAGGAGGCGGTTCAGGAGGTCGCTGATGCTGTGTTCCAGGGCGAACTGTTTCGCGTCCTCGATGAGGGCCACGAAGTCCTCCGCCGTCTTCTTGACGTATTCGGAAAGATGCAGCTGGAGAGCGCTGTAGAGGGAGACCCGCTGCACCTCGGCATCGGCTTTGAGCCGTTCCAGGAAGGTGCGGCCGAGCTTGCGGGAGGGGACATTGAGGATGCGCTCGAAGGCGAGGTCGTCGTCCTGGTTGTTGACGAGGCGGAGGTAGCTGAGGGCGTCCTTGATCTCCCGGCGCTCGAAAAAGCGCGTGCCGCCCCAGATGGTGTATTCCAGGTGGGCGTTGAGCAGTTCCTGCTCGATGGCGCGGGACTGGTGGGTGCTACGGTAGAGGATGGCGAAGTCGTTGATTTTCGCGCCGTTTCCCATGAGCAAGCGGATCTGGGCGACGATCCATTCCATCTCCTCCTTCTCGCTCTTTCCGTGGAAATGGATGACGGCGCGTCCCTCGGCCTTCCGCGTGAAGAGGTCCTTCGGAATGCGGTTGCGGTTGTGGGCGATGACGCTGTTGGCGACGTCGAGGATCTTCGGAGTGGAGCGGTAGTTCTCGTCGAGGATGACGGTACGGTCCGCCGCGAAACCGACGAACAGGTCCGGCCGGGCGCCGCGCCACTCGTAGATGGCCTGGTCGGGATCGCCGACGATGAACAGGTTCCGGTGCTTCGCGCTCAGCCGCTCCACGAGGTTCCAGTCGTCGGCGTTGCAGTCCTGGGCCTCGTCCACCATGATGTAATTCAACTGGTTCTGCCACCAGGCGCAGGCGTCGGGGAACTTGTCGAGGAGATAGACCGTCAGGTTCATCAGGTCGTCGAAGTCCAGCGCGTAGTTCTTCATCTGCCGGCTGACATAGTTCGCCAGTTTGGAGGATTTCCGCATGCCGTCGGTGATCTGCGAACCGGGCAGCATGTAGGTTTCGATATAGCCGTTGAGCGCCTTTTCTACAGCGATTCCGTCCAGGAACTGCTTTACGGTCTTTTCGGTACGCTTGATGCCGAGTTCATCCATCGCCTGCTTGGCGAGGGCCTTGCAGTCCTCCTCGTCGAGAATGGAGAAGGATTTCGGGAAGCCCAGGCGGTAGATCTCCTTCCGGAGGAACTTGACGCAGAAGCCGTGGAGGGTGCAGACGAAGTCGTTGTAGTCGCCGCTGTGGACCATGCCGGCGATGCGCTGCCGCATTTCCGCGGCCGCCTTGTTGGTGAAGGTCAGGCAGAGGATGTTCGCCGGGTCGATGCCCAGGACATTGACGATGTAGGCATAGCGGTGGGTCAGGGCCTTGGTCTTGCCCGTCCCGGCGCCGGCGACGACGCGGATGCGCCCCTCCGTGGCGCGCACCGCCTCAGCCTGCCGGCTGTTGAGACCGTCGAAGATGGGGTCGCTCATCGGACAGGGGTGAAGACGCTGGCGAAGGAGAACATCTCGATGTCGAACTTCTTGTCGTCCCACCACATGAAGCCGAAGGGCGGCGCGTCGTAGTCACGCAGTTCTACGGCGAGGTTTCCGTCGGAGCGGAGGCGGAAGACGACGACCGCTTCGCCCATTTTCTCGGCGGTATTGTCGAAGGAGCGGTTGGCCTGCGAGAGTTTGTAGTAGGTATTCTGCTGGGTGGCAGCTTCTTTCGCCTCGGCGTACCAGCCGTTGTTGTCATCGGCCGTGCAGGTCCCGAGGACCGGGCCGTTGCTGTTCTTCGGGGCGGTGAGGGTGACCGTCGCCTTGCGGAAGAAGGCGGCGAAGTCGCCCGATGTGCCGGGCGTGAGGACCACGTTGTCCCCTTCCTTGGCGAAGGTCAGGGTGAAGCCGTCGTTGTGCTTCGGGATGATATCGGGATCATCCTCCATCGCAAGGAACCATTCCTCGATCTGGGCGAGCTCGACGATGTGGTCGAACTGCCAGGTTCCGAGGAGTTTGTCGGGCGTCTGGATGCCCCGGACGGTCAGCAGGAGCGAGCCCGTGTCGCCGGGCAGGAAACGGCTCCCGGCCGGATCGGCGGAGACGCTGGCGGGTGCCATGCCGGAAAAGGCCGGATCCGTCAGGGAGAAGACGGCCTGTCCGCTGGCCTGCCCGGCCGCGATGCGGACGGACGAGGCGCGGACAGCCCCGGCCCCGTCGCCATGAACCACGAGCGGAATCTCCAGATCCTCAGTGGCTTTGAAGCTCTTTCCGCTGACGGCGCCGGTGACGGTCACCGTGGCGGTATAGGATTCCAGCAGGTCTGCCGCGGGCGTTTCAAAACTGTAGATCAGTGCTTCTTCCGCGACGGGAGAGACGACCGCCTTGGCCCGGAGTCCGGTGTCGTATCCGTCCGGCGCTTCGAGGGTCAGCACGATCTGCTTCTCTTCCGACAGGGCGATGTCGGTGATTTCCAGGTAGCCGGTATCCGCTCCCGCGGCGATGGTCACGGCATCGGCGGAGACGCTGTAGTCCGTCTCCTTGACGGCCGCGCCGCCGAAATAGACGGGCACGACGAGGTCCTTTTCCACCGGCGCTTCCGTCAGGACGGCCACTTGCACGCTTCCGTGGGAATAGACTGTATAAAGGGCCGCACCGAACTGTACGGTCGGCAGCGGCTCGTCTTTCTTGCAGCCGGCGAGGGCCAGGACGCCCAGCAGCAGGAGGAGGATCGTACGTTTCATTTTTAGTCCGTTTGGGGCAAAAATACGAAAAAAATGGCGCCCGTGCAACAGCCCTCCGGGCTCAAGGGATGGACGCGGTGTACTCCTCCCGCAGGGCGGTGAGGATTTCGCGCTCCTCCGTTGTGGGGAGGACGCCCTTGGGGAGCTGGTAGGTCGTGCCGGCGGGGACATAGCCCGGATTCTGCCCGATTTCCGGCAGGAGGTCGATGTCGCCGATGTAAATGGGCGATGTGTACAGATAAGGCTCGGTGGTGTATTTGAGCCCGCCGGCGATGACCCACCAGGTCGGGCGGCCGTTGCGCTTGAGTTCGAACCAGCGGTCGCCTTCGAGGAAGAGTTCCTTGCGGCGCTCGTCGAAAATGGCTTGCAGGAGCGGTGTGAGGGCGTTTCCGCGCGCATCGACGCGGATGCGGCCGCCCTCCCGCACGGGCGGGAGCGTCGCTTCCGTCAGGTCCACGGCATCTTCGATCCGGTTCCGTCGCAGGGTGTTGAGCAGCCCCAGGGCGAGGTCGGGGCGTCCGGTATGATACCGGCTCTCGGCGGCCATCAGCAGCAGTTCGCTGCGGCGGAGGCGGCACTCGGCGGGTTTGGTGCCGAAACGGCGCGCATCCAGGCCGGTCGTAAAACGGATATCGCGCGCGGGCTCGTCGCCGAAGAGGCGGACGAACGCGGTCGCCGCCGGGCGGCTTTCCAGGTAGGTCTTCAGATAGCCGAAATACCAGCCCAGTTCGGAGGCGTCGTTGATGTGGCTCCGGGCGATGAGTTCGCCGCCGGGCGCGGTGGAGGAGAGCATTGCGGCGAAATCTTCGCGCGGGCAGGGCGTCAGGTCCATCTGCTCCGTCAGGGCGAGCACGCCGTCATAATCCCCGCACCAGAAGGCCAGTCGTACCTGGTAGAAACGGATGACCTCTTCCGTGAAGAAGAATAGCGTCGCGGGACCGGCTTGAAGCGCGGCATTGAATTGTCTGTCAATGAATTCCCGCGTTTCCGGGAGCGATGCGCGGAGCGGCCGGGAGGCGAGGGAAAAATGCTCGACGAGCGGCAACCCCGGGCCTCCTTCCTGCCAGGGGCCGCAGAACTCCCGGAGGAGGTTGTAATACGCGATGCCTTTCATCGCATACGCGGCGGAGAGGGCGCCGCGGGCCGTCTCGGAAGTGCGTCCCGAGAGCCCTTCGATGACGATATTGCAGTTGCGGACGATGGCGTAAAGGTCGCGCCAGGCGGTCATCCGCCGGTTGATCTCCTCGCCGGCAAAAGCCGGGAGGTTGGTCCCGGCGAGGAGGTTGGCGTCGAGGTCGTCGGCGCAGCCCTCCCGGGTCACGAGCGTTTCCATGTTCCCGAGCAGGTACGGGTCCCCGCCGCCTTCGACGTCATTCACGAGCGTGTGGACGATGGCGGCGAAGTCTTCGTCGGTCGTCGGGATGACGACGCCCTGCGGGGCGACGGTAAGGAACTTCGTGCAGGAGGGAAGAGCGAGCAGAAGCGGCAGCAGGAGACGGCTCCAGCGGGTCAGGATGCGGTTACAGCGTGACATGGGCACCGAAGGAGACGCTCCTGGACGTCGGATAGGTCGCGCCGGGGACTTCCGGATCCATGCCGTCATAGGCGGTGAGGGTCAGGATGTTCCCGAGCGTGAGGGTGAAACGGAGCCCTTGGAGGCGGACCTTCCGGACCGCCGTTTCCGGCAGGTTCCAGGAAAGGATGACGCTCTTGAGGCGGAAGTAGGACACGTCCTTCAGGTAGATGGCATCGACGATGTCGCCCTCCATCGGGTTCGTGTGGGCGAAGTTGTACCGGGCGTCGAAGCGGTCGTAGATGCGGGGCTACAGCACCCCGGCGGGCGTCGCCTCCGTCCAGCGCGAGGGCCTCGCGCGCGTGACGTTGAGGGGGTTGGCGTAA
>JAEEGJ010024732.1_pt1 | contig 12416 bp, 12 predicted proteins | sample 8958761 | NCBI WGS metagenome assembly JAEEGJ01 (sample SAMN16246546, study PRJNA631951) | gut metagenome | biome: gut microbiome; feature: rumen; material: RS-attached | host: Bos | place: Iran: Karaj | collected 2018-10 | reverse complement strand
CAGTGGTAGAAAGCTCGGATGTCCTTACAAAAGGAATTCCGCAGGTAACCGGTATCAATTTTTCCGGAATCCAGGTAGGTAAACCGCTTACAACGGATGATACGGATATATTCTTAAGGACTCTGGATCTTACCAAGCTTCTTGCAAAGTATGAACTGTCAGCGGACAGGATACATTTCCACGGAAACGGCGAAGTTACTATATATTTCGGCAATATAAGGGTTGACCTCGGAACCGATGAACAGGGAATAGAAGATAAGGTAATGCTCCTGGGAACATTCCTTAACAGGGTGGAAAACCTGAGCGGCGTACTCGATATGGAAGAGTATAACGAGGAAGGCATATATGTTTTCAAGCCGGATACGGACGATTGATAACGGGCGTTATCCACATTTAGAGTTGAAAATTTAGTGGTTTTGAATTACTATAGTACAGAATGTAGACATTTTTTAGGAGGACAAAACCTTGTACGAGATAAAAGAGTCCACAAAGCCTAACGGAAAAGCAAGAATTATCGTTGTAGGTGTCGGCGGTGCCGGCAACAACGTTGTAGACAGAATGATAGAAGACGGTGTCACAGGCGTAGAGTTTGTGGCAATGAATACTGACCTCCAGGATCTTGAGCTTTCACTGGCTCCCGAAAAGGTTCCTCTCGGTGAGAAGGAAACACAGGGTCTCGGTGCAGGTGCCGATCCCGAAGTAGGTGAAAGAGCTGCTCAGGAGAGCATCGATGAGATTAGAGAGCATCTTAAGGATGCAAATATGGTATTTATCGTCTGTGGTATGGGCGGCGGAACCGGTACCGGTGCGGCTCCCATCATCGCACACGAAGCAAGGGAACTCGGAATCCTTACCGTCGGTGTAATGACCACTCCCTTCACCATTGAAAGAGCAGTAAGAAGAGAAAACGCTCAGATGGGTATCGCAAAGATCCGTGACGATCTTGATACCATTCTCGTAATTCCCAATGACAAGCTTTTCAATCTTGCCAGCAAATCCACACCCATAAAGACAATGTTTAAGCTTGCTGACGAAGTGGTCAAGCAGGCTGTTCGCGGTATTACCGATATAATCAATGAGGACGGAGATCTTAACCTTGACTTTGCCGACATCAAGAAGGCAATGAAGGATAAGGGTACCGCTCTTATCGGAATCGGCGAGGCAGAAGGCGAAGGCAGAGCAGTTGCCGCTGCCAAGGCTGCAGTCGAGAGCAAGCTTCTTGATTCCAAGATCAATTCCGCTACCGCCATCATCGCCAACGTTGTCGGAAACGTTACCGCAGGCGATATCATGGAGATCGATGAATACTTCCACGATCTTGTCGGCGACAGAGTCGATTTCTTCCTCGGTATGCGTAATGATGAGAGTCTCGGAGACAAGATCAGCGTTACCATCATCGCTACCGGAATCGAAGACAATATGGTTGGCGGCGGATTCGTACCCCGCAGTGTTCCCGCACAGCCCAGATACGGAACCGTTAACATTCCTTCGGTTGACAGTATTGCATTTAATCCTACACCCGCACCTTCACCTTCACCCGTTTCCCGCGAAAGTGCGGACAGACCTGTTTCTCCCATCAGAACGGTCAATCCCAACTCTCTCGGTGCCGACGGAACCGGTCTTAAGAGCAGGGTTAAGGACGTTCATATGGAGGTTCCTTCTTTCCTCAGAAAAAAGAATGACGAGTGACTTTCTTTAAGAGGTGACCCGTGATCAAACGTGAAGATATCCTTCCTATGGGATTCCTGAAAAAGTCCGATTTTTCGGGATCCTATAAGGGACTTCGATACAGACTTAAGAAAATATCTGAGACAGTCACATCGGATTCGGGAGAAGAGCGTAAGGTAGATCATCTGCTCTGCGAGATCTGGCCCGGTCCTTTCAATTATCACACGACCCCTGACGAAGTTAAGAAGTCGAATAAGTTTTCTTTTGACGAAGACGGTGTGTGTGATTCGATTTCCTGGATGAATGACGAATATGCCAAGGATCCCGGCAAGTGGGAAAAAGCCGCTGCCGATTGGGAGAGTTACGGAGCATAATCTACTTTTAAGGAGAATGCCATGAAGTGTCCATATTGCGGAAGTGATGATACCAGAGTTATCGATTCAAGACCTGCAGATGATAATTATTCCATCAGAAGGCGCAGGATCTGTGATAACTGCTCCAAGCGTTTCACCACATATGAGAAGGTTGAGACCATCCCTCTGATCATCATCAAGAAGGATAATAACAGAGAGCAGTATGACCGCGCCAAGATCGAATCCGGCGTACTTCGTGCCTGCCACAAGAGACCAGTCAGCGCAACTCAGATCACCCAGCTTGTTGACGAGGTTGAAAATGAGATCTCAACCCTTGAGGATAAGGAGATTCCTTCCCGCATCATCGGTGAGATTGTAATGAAAAAGCTTAAGAATCTCGATGCGGTTGCATACGTCAGATTTGCATCCGTATACAGGGAGTTCAAGGATGTAGATTCGTTCATGGATGAGCTCAAGGGTTTCATCGGAAAGAACTGATAAAACAGTTTTTTTCATCTCCGTATAAATATGTCATTCCTTTCTGCCGATATATATAGCGGACAGGTATTGACACGGAGGTCATGACTATGAGGATAGGGAATTATTTCGATCATTCACAAATCTATAATGATTACTCATCTCTGAAAGTCCGCGAAGCCTTAGCCGAGGTCAAAAAGCCCGAAGAGATCAAGGCAGCCGGGGAAAGCTTAAATTCGGCTCCCGTGCAGGAAAAGCCCGATGCCGAAAGCGGTGTCAGACGTGAGAGACTGCTCGGACTCGAAGATATATCGATAACCTTCAATAAGAATGACGATTTCGATATCATCGGAAAGACAAGTGATATAACCGATCTCGATCTTCAGAAGGCGGTTTCGATATCAAAAAAGGATGACATCCTGAATAACTACAAGGCTGCGGAGAATGCGCTTCCCGTTTATGCCGGAGAAGAAGGAACCGTCATCGCAAAGTAAACACGGATATTATGAGGAGACAGGCTGACAGCCTGTCTCTTTTTGTTGTATAATGTTTGAGGGTTTTGATCTAAAAACACACCCGAAAAAGGAGCTCATATGAAAGAGACAGATACGAAGGATATCAAAAAACTGGTTTGGACAGTGGTCAAGATTTTTTTCCTGGTATTGGTTATCGGCTTGATCATTGCAGGTAAGTTCTGTACTACTCCCGACACAGTCGGAGAAACCGGCTGGGCGCTTGTTCCTCCCATTGTTGCAATTGTTCTTGCACTTATCACCAAGGAGGTTTACAGTTCTCTCTTTATCGGAATCGTAACCGGAGGACTTCTTTTCTCGGGATATGCATTTGAAGCGACCATTTCCCATGTGTATAACGATGGATTCTTATACACACTGACGAGTCCGGATGACGGTCCTTATAATGTTGGTATTCTTATTTTCCTTGTTATCCTCGGAATCATAGTCTGCCTTATGAACCGTGCGGGCGGAAGCGCAGCATTCGGTGATTGGGCTTCGAAGCATATCAAGACCAGGGTCGGTGCACAGCTTGCTACGATCTTTCTCGGAGTGCTCATCTTCATCGATGATTATTTCAACTGCCTTACCGTAGGCTCAGTCATGAAACCCGTCACCGACAAGCATAAGATCTCAAGGGCTAAGCTTTCATACCTGATAGATTCAACGGCAGCACCCATCTGTATCATTGCTCCCGTATCATCTTGGGCTGCGGCCGTTTCCGGTTTTGTACCCGGTGACGAGAACGGAATCGCTCTTTTTATCAAAACAATTCCGTTCAACTTCTATGCACTCCTTACCATCGTCATGATGATCGCTCTTGCGATATCCGGTACCGATTTCGGTCCCATGGCGCTTCATGAGAAGAATGCCAAGGACAACGGTGACCTCTTCTCAACACCTGAAAGGCCTTATACCGATTCCGCAAATGAAAAGGTCAGCTCCAAGGGAAAGGTGATCGATCTTGTCATCCCCGTTATCGCTCTTGTTATCTGCTGTATTATCGGAATGATCTATACCGGCGGATTCTTCTCGGGTGAGACCTTTATTGATGCGTTTGCAAATTCCGACGCTTCCGTAGGACTTGTTTACGGATCGTTCTTCGGACTTATCATTACTCTGATTCTTTACCTGGTAAGAAGAGTAATCACTTTCAAAGAGTGTATGGAGTGCATTCCGGAGGGATTCAAAGCAATGGTTGCTCCCATTCTGATCCTTATCTTTGCATGGACCCTTAAGGAAATGACAGGCTCCCTCGGCGCAAAGGAATATGTTGCGGGAATAGTTGCAGATCATGCTGCTGATTATCTTTTCATCCTTCCTCTCATTGTTTTCCTTGTTGCGGTATTCCTTTCATTCGCAACCGGCACTTCATGGGGAACCTTCGGAATCCTTATTCCCATCGTTGTAAACCTTTTCGTAGATACCGATCCCACAATGATGATAATCGCAATGAGCGCATGTATGGCAGGCGCCGTATGCGGAGACCACTGCTCGCCGATATCCGATACCACTATCATGAGCTCGGCAGGTGCGCAGTGTAACCATCTGAACCACGTTTCGACCCAGATCCCTTATGCACTTACCTGTGCGATCATTTCGGGCCTTTGTTACTTTGTTGCAGGATTCCTGAGAAATCCCGTGATTCCTCTTCTGATAGGCGCAGTGATCATATGCCTTATCACATTTCTTCCCAAGTATGTTAATGAGAAGAAGTAATAGTCTTATATGTAATGATCTATCTCGATAACGCTGCTACAACACAGATTGAAGAAACTGCATTCAGTGCCATGCTTCCCTTTTTAAAAGGGGAGTATGGCAATGCTTCTGCCGTCTACGAGCTCGCAAGAAACTCGAAGAGGGCAGTTTTTAATGCAAGGAAACGGTGTGCTGAAGTTATCGGTGCCACAACCCATGAGATCTTCTTTACATCGGGCGGTACGGAGTCGGATAACTGGGCGTTCATAGGGGCATATGATGCATGGAAAAAGAAACCGAATGAAGGCTCCGGACATATCATTACCACCGCGATAGAGCACCATGCAATCCTCAGGACGGCGGAATACCTTGAGTCGCTCGGAGTATCGGTAACATATATAAAGCCCGACAGAGAGGGCTTTATCAAAGCATCACAGGTTCTTGAAGCGATAAGGGAGGATACTTTTCTTGTATCGGTCATGACAGCCAATAATGAGATCGGTACCATAGAACCAGTATGTGAGATCGCGGATGCGGTGCACGGAATAAGGAAGGATATTCTTTTCCATACCGATGCCGTGCAGGCGTATGGACAGATATGTCTCGAAAGGTTTGCATCACATGTCGACCTCCTTTCCGCAAGCTCCCATAAACTCGGAGGACCCAAAGGAGTGGGACTGCTTTTTATAAAAGACGGTGTCAAACTCGGTCCTTTTGTAAGGGGCGGGATGCAGGAGAGCGGAAGAAGGGCGGGAACGGAGAATGTTGCCGGCATTGTAGGCTTTGGAGCCGCCGCAGAGACCGCTTTTGCAGGAATTGATGCAAAAATATGCAGGGAAACCGCACTTCGTGACAGACTGCTTGCAGGATTATCCGGTATAACAGGTGTTATTATTAACGGACCATATGAATCCGGAGATAATACAAAGAGGCTTCCGGGTAATATCTCGATCTGTGTCGGGGGCATCAACGGTGAATCTGCGCTCATAATGCTCGACAGGGAGGGCGTATGTGCATCGAGCGGTTCTGCATGTGCTTCGGGCGCCAGAGAACCTTCTCACGTGCTTAGAGCCATAGGAAGGGCGGATGACGAAGCTAAGGGATCGCTGAGATTTACCCTTTCCGATCACAATACCGAAGAAGAGATTGACAGAGCTGCGGCGATCATTTCGGAGATAGTTTCAAAGCTTCGGGAAAGAAACAGATTTTGATCTACGGGTATCCGGGAGATCTGATAAGGAATATATGAAGAAGACTGTGGTCGTGGGTATGAGCGGAGGAGTTGATTCATCCGTCTGCGCATATCTTTTAAAAGAACAGGGATATGACGTTATCGGTGTCACTATGCAGATATGGAGACCCGAGGAAGCTTCGGATGTCTCATATAACGGCGGATGCTGCGGCTTGTCCGCGGTCGATGATGCACGCCGTGTTGCCGACGTTATCGGAATTCCTTATTACGTAATGGATTTCCGCGAAGAATTCCAGAAATATGTCATCGACAATTTCACATCGCAGTATGTAAAAGGAAGAACTCCCAATCCCTGCATCGAATGTAACAGGCATGTAAAGTGGGAAGCTCTTCTGCAGAAGTCACGAGATATAGGAGCGGACTTCCTTGCGACAGGACATTATGCGAGAATTACCCGGCTCGAAAACGGAAGATATACCATATCCGCATCAAAGACCGCTGCCAAGGACCAGACATATGCACTGTATGCGCTGACCCAGGACCAGCTTTCGCACACGCTTCTTCCGATAGGCGAATATGAGAAGACCGATGTCAGAAAGATCGCCGAAGAGGCCGGTCTTCCCGTGGCTCACAAGAAGGATTCCCAGGAGATCTGCTTTGTTCCGGACGGAGATTACGCATCCTTTATCGAAAAGGAAGACGGTATTGTCGTGCCCGGTCCCGGAGACTTTGTCACACCCGACGGAACCTTTATAGCCAAGCATAAAGGCATAACACATTACACCGTAGGTCAGAGAAGAGGACTCGGAGTAGCCGCCGGGGAACGCATATACGTGACCAATATAGATCCCGCAACCGATCGTGTGACTCTTGGAGCTGACGAAGACCTGTTCACATCCGTTGTAACTGCAGAAGATGTGTGCCTGATGGGACTTGAGGGCATTGCTTCCGATGAGAAGATAAGAGTTAAGTCCAAGATCCGGTATAACCACTGCGGAGAGCTTGGAGTGCTGGAGACCGCAGGTGAAGGTAAGGTTAAAGTCACATTCGATAAGCCTGTACGCGCCGCTGCTCCCGGACAGGCACTCGTTTTCTATGATGAAACAGGCACATATATATACGGCGGCGGAACCATCATATAGATCGGTACACGGGCTGTTATTTCCGAAAGATATTTATGGACAGAATCGCGATATATAAAAGTGAATTACCCGAGAAGTTCGGAGTGCCCAGACAGAGCGGCCTTGCTCCGCATCTTAAAGGACGCATTGTCTTTGAAGAAAAGTATTCGGATCCGAACGCATTTGACGGACTGGAAGGATTTGACCGCATCTGGATCATATGGAAATTCGATGTGAAGGAAGATGAGACGTTCCGTGCGAAGGTAAGGCCTCCGAGACTCGGCGGCAATACTTATATGGGAGTGTTCGCGACGCGTTCCCCATTCAGACCCAATCACCTCGGACTTACCTGTGCCCGCATCGAATCCATTGGGAAAACGGAAGACGGCAGGATGTGCATTACGGTGTCCGGTGCGGATATGACCGACGGAACCGAAATATTCGACGTTAAACCCTATATTCCTTATGCGGATGCTTATCCCGATGCAAGGGGAGGCTTCGCACAGGAAGATAAAAACAGGGACCACAGACTTGATGTCGTGATCCCCGAAATGATCGCCAACTGTTTTACCGATGATGAACTTGCGGGACTGACTGAGATCTTATCCCTCGATCCGAGGCCCTCATATCAGGATGATCCCGACCGCATCTATGGTCTTTCCTATGCCGGCAGAAATATCAGATTTTCCGTTGACGGTAATGAACTGACCGTTTATGAATGAGCATCCAGTACGGCAACTATATCCGCAACAGTCTCAAATTTGAGAATATCATTATTTGATATCTGGACAGATGTTTTTCTGGATATGTCACTGAAGATTGTCATAAGTTCCAGTGAAGATAATTCCAGATCATCCATCAGGGAACTGTCCATATTTATTTCATCCCTGGAAATATCCGCAACGTCTTCGATTACCTCTGCCACGATTTCAAAATTCTTACTCAATTGTATTTCCTCCTTATTTTTCCAGCTGCTGTCTTTTCAAGATCCGTTTCACTAAAAACTACCCGATAAATACGTTTGAATATCGGTAATTTCTTGTTCAATTCCGTAACAAAATCCCTTATTCCGTCGTGATCGGATTCATTCGCAAAGATTTCCGCAAAGATTTTATCGTCCTGCTCAAAAACTCTGCATTCTTTTATGGATTCGTTGGAGTAGAGCAGTTCCTCGATTTCTTCGGGGCTGACGTTCTCACCTCCGGAAAGAATGATGAGGTTTTTCTTTCTTCCGACTATATAAATATATCCTTCATCATCTATGTCTCCCAGATCACCGGTATGAATCCATCCGTCCCGGATCAATTCGTCGGTTGCCTGCTGGTTTTTATAATATCCTACACAATTGGTGCCGGAATCAACGCATATTTCACCGTCGATGAGACATACCTTGGTGTCTTCTATGGGTAAACCTACAGACATCATATGATCGCCGTTATCATAATTGTAGGTTATTTCTCCGGTTTCGGTCAATCCGTAAATCTGTACGTAAGAGATTCCGTTTTCAAGGAACAGATCGATAATATCTTTCTGGATCGGTGCCCCGGCGGATCCGATGGATTTGATTCCTCCGAGTTCATCCACTTTTCCGCGCTTGAGTCTCTTGCCGAGCAGTTTCATAACGGCAGGTGTTGCGAGAGTAAAATCAAATCTGTTGTTTTTGAAGTCATTAAGAATATCGCCGGGATTTTCATTAATAAATGTTGTACAACCTCTTGTACACCAGCTGAGCCAGCAGCAAACTCCGACCTGATGATACAGGGGGAACGTAAGTATGGTGTTCAGGGGGTCATCTTTTGAAGGGTCTAATATATATTCTTTGGGCAGGTCATGTTTTTTTCTGTAGAATAAATTCTTGTATAATTCCATAACACCTTTGGGACGTCCCGTAGTACCGGATGTATGGATCATAAGAGCAATTCTGTCGGGGTTTTCTTCGTAGTTGGGCAGTTCCCAATCACCCTGATCTGTAAATGTACAGATATCCTTAACCGGGATAACATTCGGTATATCATAGCTTTCGGATTCTGCATCTTTGATCACAATAGCGCAGGTATCTGCCTTTTTAAGTATTATAGAGACGGTTTCCGCGGATTCAAGTATGTTTACGGGCAAAACCGCAGCACCGCCAAAAATGATCGCAGGCATCGCAACAAGATACTCATAGCAGTTGTTCATGGCAATTGCTATGTGCTTTCCGCTTATATCGCCCAGGCGTTCAGTGAGGTTGTGGTAACACTCACATATATTCCTATAGTATTGTTCGTAAGTGACGGTAAATTCCTTTCCATCACGTACATACCTAAAACCAATCCTTTCTTTTCTTGCCAGGATCTCTTTGATCAGATCATACATTATCGGTTGTTTCCTCCTTTTTTGAAACCTTTACCAAAACAAAATCTTTAACTTTTACAAACAGAAAGCAGATGCTGATATCAACAGCTGCACGTATTAAGCAGAACAGCATTGTTCCGGAAACCGGCCCGCCTTTCCATTTTTCCGCAAAATGATAGAGTGGAAATCCCAACATCTCTATTGTATGAATGCAGAGAACATAGATCGAATATTGGCCTACATTTCTGATAAAAGAAGTAATAAATCCATTGAATCTGTTCAGAAACAGGAATAAATAGATAATACATAATGCAAATAAACCGTCTAACAGAATCGAAAACATGCTGAGCGGATACACGCTTCCGGCCATTTTATCAACATAACCGAGTATTTTTATGATCATAAAGGAAACGACGATCAAAATGAAACAAACCGCTTTTTTTCGGGTATTGATCCCTTCGGTAAAGAGTTTGTTCTTTTTAGCATAATACCCCATGTAAATGTATGCTACCGAAATAAGTCCCTGAGATAAGCAAAAGGGAACAGTGTTTACCAAGCTTAAAAGCCATCCTGCCGTAGAGACCAAAAGGACCGCAATAAGGAGCTTGGTCTTATCGAAATATGAAACAAGAGTATTAAAAATGATCATACTTACAAAAAGTGTCATGAGGAACCAGTTCGGACCGTTGGAGAAGATCTCCACATCTCCGAAATATGTTGTTTTTGAAAGTCCCAGCAGTGAACCGGCAAATATTTTTAAAGTTTCTTTGACCGATCCGGGGAAATACCTGTAGAGAAAGTAGTGAGAGCAGAGATGTAATGCCGATGTTATGAACATGGTGATGATGTACGGAACCATAAGTGATTTGAACTGTTTGGAAAGATTCTTTTTAAAAGTTGTTTTTCTGGAACCGTATCCACCGATTATCAACAGTGAAGGCATCGAAATACAATAAGCAATGATGTAGAGCATAAGAATTATTGCTTCACCTAATGAGAAATTTGAAAAAAGAGCCCTGCCTGAATCTGTTATTGCGTGATTAATAAAAAAGTCGGGAAACAATGTATATGTATGTCCGAAAATAACGATAAACATCGCTAATCCCTTTACCAGATTAAACATGCCCGCCGTGTTTTTAATGGTGTATTTCTCAGCTTTCATGTGTAACGTCTTCTCCTTGCCGTAGTGTTCTATAGATACACATTATCTGTTTTAAAAGAATTTTATCATGTCATTCATTACTATCTGTTTTCTTTTTATCTGCAGTTTTGGATAAAACGAAATCTTTTGCCTTAACATAAAGTAAACAGATAGCACATACCACCGCCACACGTATCAGAGAAAATACGGTTATGGTAAGTGCTGTTTCTTCGAATTTTTCAGTGAAGTGATAAAGTGGAAATCCCATCATCTCTATTGTATGAATGCAAAGAATATATATTGAATACCTGCCCACACTTCTTATCGAAGAAGAAATAAAACCGTTAAATCTGTTCAGCAGCAGGAATGCATATATAAAACAAAATGCAAATAATCCGTTTAATGCAATGGTGATAATCCCGAGCGGATACATACTTTCAGTCATACCATCAACATAACCAAGGGCTCTCATGACTACGTAAGGAATAAAGACCAGAATGAAGTAGATCACTTTTTTCTTATTATCAATTCCTTCAACAAACAGCTTGTGTTTTTTGGCATAGTAACCAAGGTAAATAAAAAACACACAGACACATCCCTGAGAAATACACCAGGGAGTAGTGATTACCAAACTTATCAGCCATCCGAATGTTGCAACTAAAAGAACTGCAATAAAGAGTTTTATATTGTCAAAAAATGCCAGAAGAGCATTGAAAATGATCATTCCTACAAAAAGAGCCATAATGAACCAGCACGGACCGCTGGAATAGAATTTTATGCCTCCGTATGCAGTCGTTGTCGGAAGGCCCAACATCGAGCCTCCCAATTGGCTTAATGCTTCTTTGAAGGAATTCTTAAAATGTCTGTATAAGCAGTAGTGTGTACACATAAGTAATCCCGCGGTTAAAAAAGCCGTAATGATATACGGGATCATAAGTGATTTAAACTGCTTGGAAATGTTCTTTTTAAAAGAGGTTTTTCTGAAACTATAACCGCTTATGAAGAAAAGAGAAGGTATCAGTGTAAGTTCAAATACACTGTATAGGAGCAACACGACATTTGTGACTGCTTGCGAATCAGAGCCGGCTTCATGTGATGCTTGATAAATGAAATTTGACGGAAATAAAGTAAACGTATGCCCCACAATGATGGCAAACATCGTTATTCCTTTAAGCAGATCAAACATACCTGCCGTATTTTTTACGGTATATTTCTCGGTTTTCATATGTGATGTCTTCTCCCAGTCATATATTTTTATCCGGTATCTTCTTGTCTGCAGCTTTTGATAAAACGAAATCTTTTGTCTTGATAAAAAGAAAACAGATACCAAATACAACCGCCACACGTATCATGGAAAAAACGATTACGGTAAGGGGTGTGTCTTCGAATTTTTCCGCGAAATGATAAAGCGGGAATCCCATCATATCTATTGTATGAATGCAAACAATATAAATTGAGTACCTGCCCACACTTCTTATCGAAGAAGAAATAATGCCGTTAAATCTGTTCAGTAGCAGGAATGCATATATAAAACACAATGCAAATAATCCGTTTAATGCAATGGTGATAATTCCGAACGGATAATAACTTTCAGTCATGCTATCGATATAACCGAGAGCTCTCAAAACTACATAAGGAATAAAGACCAGAATGACGTATGCCACTTTTTTCTTAATATCAATTCCTTCAACAAACAGCTTGTGTTTTTTGGCATAGTAACCAAGGTAAATAAAAAACACACAGACACATCCCTGAGAAATACACCAGGGAGTAGTGATTACCAAACTTATCAGCCATCCGAATGTTGCAACTAAAAGAACTGCAATAAAGAGTTTTATATTGTCAAAAAATGCAAGAAGAGCATTGAAAATGATCATTCCTATAAAAAGAGCCATAATGAACCAGCTCGGACCGCAGAAA
>JAEEGJ010024731.1_pt1 | contig 12416 bp, 9 predicted proteins | sample 8958761 | NCBI WGS metagenome assembly JAEEGJ01 (sample SAMN16246546, study PRJNA631951) | gut metagenome | biome: gut microbiome; feature: rumen; material: RS-attached | host: Bos | place: Iran: Karaj | collected 2018-10 | reverse complement strand
AAGGTGCGCTGGCCTCGTGCCGAGGCAGCCTTAAAAGGGAAGCCGGTGAAAGTCCGGAACTGTGCCCGCAGCTGTGAACTCCTTAACGGTCCGGTAAAATGCCATTGCTTTATGCGAGAAGGCGCCGCGCCGGGAGCAGTCAGAAGACCTGCCTTGTCAAGTTTAACGTAGGGGCTCGGGGACAAGCTTCGGTATAAACGATGTCATATCATTATGAAAAAAGCAGGTTTGCTTTTGCTTTGCGGTGCGCTCGTTTTTGCAGCGTGCCAGAAGGACCCGGTTCCTTCAAAAGATTCCACTCTCAGCGGTACTACCGTAAACGTATCCGAGTTTTCCACCAAGGCCAGTAAACTTTTCGTTCTCAATGAGGGCGGTATGGGCTCCAACAATTCCACGCTGGACTTCCTCCGTTTTGAGGACGGCCAGTATATTACCGGTGCTTTCAAAAAGATGAATCCCGACGTGGGCGGTGGTCTTGGAGATGTAGGTAATGACATTGCCATCCACGGTAATGAGGTTTGGATGGTGGTGAACAATTCCGGTATCGTAGAGGTGGTTTCTGCCCAGGACGAGGTTGAAATAGCCGCGATCCAGGTACCCACCCCCCGAAACATTGCCTTCGACAACCAATACGCCTATGTCACTTCCTGGGCCGGCGCTTATGCCACTTATGGAGCCGACTATTCCATCTCTGACTATAAGAACCCCAAGGGCCAGGTATACCGCATCAATCTGAACACCAAAAAGGTGGAAGGAACGGTGGAAGTAGGCTACCAGCCGGAAGGCATTGCCGTCTATAACGGAAAACTCTATGTGGCCAACTCCGGCGGTATTGCCAGCCAGTTGCCCCCTACCTATTCTTATGACAACACGGTAAGCATCATTGATGCCGCTTCCTTTAAGGTAGAAAAGACCATTGAGGTGGAGGTAAACTTGAAAAATGTCTATGCTTCCAGCAATGGAACCATCTACGTTACCACCTTGGGCAACTATTGGGATGTTCATACCGGCATATACGCTTTCCAGGCCAGCAATCCATCCAAGGTTGTCCGCGTGGAGGGAGCCGCCAGCAGCGAAGAGTCTACCCACGTAACCGCTTCTTGCCAGCTGGGAAATACCCTTTACTGCGTAGGTACGGCAACGGAGTTTGACTGGAGCGCCAAGCACGAGTATTATGCCTGGTCGGTGGATGGAAACACGGTTACCCATTATTCGATCAAACTGGAAGGAACGCCCTACGGCATCTATGTGATGGAAGGGATAGGAGGCATACACTTCCTGCTCGTTGCCGATGCCGGCGACTATTTCAACCCGGGAACCCTCTCCTGCTACCGTCTGGACCACAACCATAACGAGAAGCTCTGGAGCGTGCCCACAGGTGTCTGCCCCGGCCACTTTGCGCTGTATTAGTGCGTCTGAAAGGCGGCATATTCTTACTTTTACTGTCTGCTCCCTGGTGCGTCAAAGGCCAGGAAGCAGACAGTCTTGAAGCTGCCCGGGTATTTGCCGTCCAGCAGTTTCCCGTTACCAAAGCCATTGAGGAAGTCTCCGTGACCTCCCTGGTTGCACCCCCTATGCAAGTGGCCGAAGTGCTGAGGCGCTTCACCGGCGTCCAGGTCAAGGACTACGGCGGGGCAGGCGGCCTGAAGACCGTCAATGTACGCAGTCTGGGCAGCGAGCACGTGGGCATCTTCCTGGATGGAATCCAAATTGACAACGCCCAGAATATGCAGGTAGATTTGGGCCGGTTTTCCGTGGACAATCTGGAAACGGTTTCCCTGTATAGCGCCCAAAAGTCCCTCCGGCTGCAGACGGCCAAGGAATACGCCGCCGGAGCTACCGTTTATCTGAGAACCGCCGCACCCCGTTACAACGCAGTGAGCGTGCGGCTCCGAGCCGGCTCCTTTGGCACCCTGAATCCCTCCGTCCGCTGGGACAAGCGGTTGGGGGCTGTTATGCTCAGGACTTCGGCCGTTTTTTCTATGAGCAACGGTCGGTACAAGTTTCCCTACTTTGATACTACGCTGGTGCGGGAGAACGGCGACATCCGCAGCCTCCGGCTGGAAGCGCAGGCCTTTGGAAAGACGCCGGGAGGCGACTGGAGCCTCCACCTCTACAACTATGGGTCTGAGCGCGGTTTCCCGGGACCGGTGATTCGCCGCGCCGAGGGCTTCCCCTTCAGTGCCGAAAGGCAGGCCGACCAGGATCTCTTTGTCCAGGGCTCCTGGAACCAGGACTGGAATGAGCGCTACGCTTCGGCCTTCCGTTTCAAATACGCCAACAACTACACCCATTACAATACCCACCCCGAGAAGAACCCTATGGCTCTTCCGTACGACCTGCACTACCGGCAGCAGTCGGCCTATCTGTCCCTGGCACAGTCCTATGTCTTGAGCAATCCCTGGTCGATAGACCTGAGTGCCGATTTCCAGCACAATGCGCTCAACTCTGACGTAGGGCAGTTTGTCAGACCCCGACGCAACACGCTCACCCTGGCGGCCGCTACGCGCCTGGTCTGGCCCAGTTTCCGGATGGCTGCCCACGTGGTTTATCAAGGAGCCTGGGATCATTTTGACGAGCAGCAGGCGGGCGGATGGGCACGGGGAAATACCTATCGGGACACCTGGATGCCCTCTTTCAGCGTCTATTACGCTCCCTTCCGGTGGTTGGAAACCGACGCCTACGTCAAGCGCAGTTATCGGCTTCCTTCTTTCAACGACCTTTACTACAGTCTGATGGGAAACTCCCGCCTGGAGCCCGAATCGGCCTTCCAGACCGGCCTCAACCTGCATCTTAAAGGAAATGCAGGTCCCTGGAGCGGCACCCTTCACCTGAGTCCGTATTACAACAAGGTATCCAACAAGATTGTAGCCATTCCCACCTCTTCCCAGTTCCGCTGGACTATGCTCAATATCGGCCTGGTAGATATCACCGGTGGAGACATCAAGGGGGAAGGGCGCTTTGCCAAGGATGACTGGACAGTGGCCGTCATTCTCCGTTACAGCTTCCAGCAGGCGCTGGACCATAGCACGGAAGGAAGCCAGACCTGGAGCAACCAGATTCCCTATATTCCTCTTCACAGCGGGAGTGCGGACCTTCAAGTGGACTGGAAGGAATGGACACTCGCCTGGAACACCAGCTTTTGCGGAGAACGGTGGTCCCGCAGCGCCAATACGGACGATTACCACCTGGCTCCGTGGAGTCTGAGCGACGCTTCCCTGTCCTATCGCTGGAAAGGACTTCGCACCGGCCTTCATCTCCGGAACCTTTTCAATAAAGCCTATCAAGTGGTCCAGGGCTATCCTATGCCGGGGTTCAACTGGATGCTTTCTGTCGAATATAATTGGTAAACTATGTTACTGAGTCTTTTATACGTTTTATTGTCTGGCATTGCCCTTCCCGTGGGCGGTATCCAGATGCAGTATCTGTGGCGCAACCAGCTCGGGGATGTGTATAGCCTCGGGCTGGGTAGCGCTGCCTGCCTGGGCGCCGCCGCCGCTACTATGAGCGGCTGGTGCTCCCTCACGGTGGGCAGTTTCATCTGCACCCTGATCTGCACCATCATCTGCTTCTTTGTCACCCTCAAGGTGAACACCCAGCAGCTCATTACCTTCGGCATCCTCTTCGGAACCTTCATCGGCTCCTTGGGAACCATTGTGGTGACCAATGCCCCCACCGGAGACCACCTCAAGCAGTATTACCTCTGGGGTGCCGCCAACTTCCGCCTGGAAGGCGTGACCACCGGAGACATCATCTTCTCCGTGGTGCTCTTTGCCGTGGGCTTTGGCGTGGCACTGTGGCAGGCGGGACGGCTTACGCGCCATTTCAAGGAAGAGATTGAGATTCCCAATGTTGACAAGGCCTGGCTCCTTCTGGCCATTATGTGCCTGGTAACCAGCGCCGTGAGCATCTGCGGTCCCATCGGCTTCATCTCGCTGGGCGTTCCCAATCTGAGCCGGCTCATCTGCAAGAATAAGGACATCCGCGCGCACTACTGGATCAGCAGTGCTATGGGCGTGGGCCTGCTCCTCATCACCTACCTGGTAGTAGAATTCGTAAACTTTGGCATTTACCTCCCCATCAGCGCAACAATGGCCATCATAGCGTTGCCGCTGATGGCCATGATCTTTGTGAAAGGGGAACGCTAACCGCCTCGACACAAAATATGCCTTCCACGCAGTTCTATGTGTCAAGGCGGTCGCTATTTCGGCCCATTTGAGCCTTTTCGGTGCCGCCTCGACACGGAATCGTACTCCTACGCACTTCCCGATGTCAAGGTGGTTAGATTCAAACGCGGAAATTGGTTCTTTGGCAGAATATTCGTATCTTGCAGACGGAAGCAAGTCCAAGGCAGAGAATGGAAGTGGCGTGGGACTTGTGTACAGAGGCTCTTTGATATACCGCAAAGCGGCAGACGGAAGCCTGTCACTGGAGGGAGCAAGCTTGCCGGAGGGGCGGCTTACAGTGAATGGCGTCCGTTGGCATGTGAAGGACCACTTGGGAAGCGTGCGAGCCGTAGTAGACGGATCAACAGGAAACCTCCTGGCCGTTACAGACTACGACGCCTACGGTGAAGGCGCAGCCAACTCCACGGCCTCACCCTACCTGAGTCCGGCGCCTTCCGGGGAGACTTTCCGCGAGCGTTTCACCGGCAAGGAGGATCAGGGCCCGGACTTTGGCACCGCATACACCGACTTCGGTGCAAGACAGTACAGCCCCACTCTTCGCCGTTGGCTCGTCCCCGACCCCTTAAGTGAGAAGTACTATGGAATTAGCCCTTATGCCTATTGTGCCGGGAATCCGGTGAATCTGGTGGACCTGGATGGGAATAGTTACTCGGAATTCGATATAAATGGCAACTATATACAAACAACTAAAGATAATTGGTGGCATAACTTTTGGCATGGTCGGACAGGGCGTATTGTAGATGGCAACGGCAATGTTGTTCAATCATTCAGATTTGCGGACCCTAAACACTATGTTGATGACCTAAAAAAAGGGAAGATAAATAGAATCCAGGTTGTTCAGGAAGACGAAATAATAAGTATGCTTTCAAAAGCAGGAGCCTTTTCTGAAGAGAATAAAGTTTATAATAATGATATTGTAGACAGGTATGCATATATTCTAGAGGAAAGCCCGAATGGTGGCAAATTTGACTTTGCCCTTACGGGAATACCCACACTTTACAATAATTATGATCAATCCCTCTTTTTAGTAAATGGGGTGGCTCATAATAAATATAATTATGGAAATTTTCTATGGGGAGCAGCGGGTAAAGCTCTTGGATTGACTCTATTGGAATTACGAGCAGGTGCACATTTTAGAGCTTTGGTACAAAATGGAGAAGACGGTTATCCAAGTCAATTTGATTCACGAGATGACCAAATTTCTATACGAGAAGGCGTAAAATATGCTAACGCTCACAACTATAAGAATGTTTTTTATAGAGTGGCAGTAGGGTCCCTAAAGATCGTCGGTAATGTTTACTAAAAAAGGGAGAGTGTGTAAACTAATAACCGGAATTGTTTTTCTGGTTTTGTTACTATGCAATAGGTGTCATAAGCAATCAAGAGAGAATACCTTCCTTGCCAAATATGAATTTGAAGATTTCTCGAGTTTTAAGGATCTTGGTGTTTTTAAACGTGGTGAAAGCGAAGACGGTAGACTTATAATGATAGATGTCCCATATATCACAAATGATTCTTTATTTACGGGATTATATCTTGTGAGGTTAGGAATAAATGACAATAGAATAGTAGAGGCAGAATGGGTGACGAAACACAAAAACAGCGTTGATACCTTAACACTTCAACAAGTCGCGCAATCATTTGTTAAATATGAGATATCTGGATTGGAGTTTGATGGGCAAGGGAATGTATTTATATACTTGGACAATTTTGAAGAGTTATCATTAATAAGGTTTGATAATGATACAGAGGTAGAGAGAATGAAAGCCCGGTATGATGACCAACATGACTGGGAAAGATATTGGAAGAGAATAAGAGGTAACTGGTATCGTTCTAAGGTACGTTGACTTCAAAATTGCGACTTGGGATACCTCCTCAAGTGACAAGAAGCTCCGCTAATCAGGCGTTTGCAATGATAAAAGGCTCTGGAATTTGCTCCAGAGCCCTTTTGTATTTCAAGGTGTTCTTTAAACCTTTTTTCTCCAGTCGGCAATATAGTTCTCAGCACATCTTCGCCTTTTTTACCTGCGGCGCGTCGTTGCTTTGCCGTGAGCTTCACCCACGACACCTATGGGTGGATGACGTCGGACGGCCAGAGCAATCTTTCCATCAGCTACAATTACTTGACCGTCCTGCAAAAATCTCTCAAAGTGGTAGTGATTTGGCAAAATATTCGTATCTTGCGAACGGAAGCAAGTCCAAGGCAGAGAATGGAAGTGGCGTGGGACTTGTGTACAGAGGCTCTTTGATATACCGCAAAGCGGCAGACGGAAGCCTGACACTGGAGGGAGCGAACTTGCCGGAGGGGCGGCTTACAGTGAATGGCGTCCGTTGGCATGTGAAGGACCATTTGGGAAGCGTGCGAGCCGTAGTAGACGGATCAACCGGAAACCTCCTGGCCGTTACAGACTACGACGCCTACGGTGAAGACGCCGCCAACTCCACGGCCTCACCCTACCTGAGTCCTGCGCCTTCCGGGGAGACTTTCCGCGAGCGTTTCACCGGCAAGGAGGATCAGGGCCCGGACTTTGGCACCGCTTACACCGACTTTGGCGCCAGACAGTACAGCCCCACTCTTCGCCGCTGGCTCGTCCCCGACCCGTTAAGCGAGAAGTACTATGGCATGAGTCCTTATGCCTATTGTGCCGGGAATCCCGTGAATCTGGTGGATCCGGATGGATGTGTTTTTACAGAGCGGTCGTGGCAATATGTGTTGGATTATCTTGAAAATATCATATCAAATTATAAAGTGGCGGAGGAAAAGAGAAAACAATACCAGTCTCTTCTTGACATTGGGGGTCATTCTTTAAAGTGGACGCAAAAACTGAACAGTCAGATAGCAGAACAGGAGAATATTATGTCCGAAATGATGTTGGCTGGTATTGAAGTTTGGTCCTTGAGTAGATCTTCGCAAGTATACGATGTTTTCCAAGATAAGTCCATACAAAGCATTGCTGATTCTGGGTCAGAATTATTTGGCGTCACAGTTTTTGATGTTAATTCGGGAACGGTCCAGATAAAACTGAACGACACGAGCGTTGCGACTATTTCACATGAACTAAAACACGCGATTCAATTTGAACAAGGAAAAACCGGGTTTGGTAGAGATGGAATGGGAACGCCATATTTACATGATTATTCAGATGAAGTGGAAGCAATTAGAAGAGGTTCATTTTTCAGCGGAGTCAGTAGCCCATCATCATTTTATGACAATTATCCAAAAAAGGATAAATCGTTATCACCATTTTTGAAACCTGAAATTCTACAAATAAAGGCAGATCAGCTTAATATCATATTTAGATTGCACGGAAGGACGTATAAAGGGAAAGGAATATCAAATCAATAGTATATTGAGTTTTTAGCTAATATGAAGCAAAGGGGGGAAAGTGAAAGGTTGTTTAGAAACAGTTCTGCTTCCCCCTTTTTAAAAATCATTTCCATACAAGTAGTTCATAATGAGATACACTAGACTTATATTTATCATTTCTTTATTAATTATTGCCACTTCTTGTTCACCTCGAGCCTATCGAGTAGCGGCCCCAAATATTACGATATTGAAACAGAGTAGTAAACTTGTGGGAGATTTTTTGGGGAACCCAAATGACGAAAACGGTCATTATATTATTCTTAACAACACGATTCATACTTATCATTCCCATTGGCGAACAGAAGAGGAAGTGGGATCATGGAGAAGGAATGGCGATACCTTGTTTTTAGAGCCACAGCTTCTCGCTAAATCATACGGACAGAGTCCCGGTAAGTATCATGATTGTATTGGAGAGCGTATTCCGCTTCGCTATTTGTTCTCGGGGAAATATGCATACGATATTACTGATTATGAATCGTGGTTTATGAAAGATATTAAAGATATGCCGGATTCTTTGTTAACAGAAATTTTTTGGGAAACGACAAAGATGTTTAACGACGCGATAGATGGAACGCGGGAGGTAATGTTGATCATGTACGATGCGAGAGAAGGAAAAATGAAAAGAATAGGTCGTTAATGTATTTTTCAATAGTACTAAAGGAAAGGACGAGAAGAAAAACGCCAACTTGGTTTCTGACGTCTTATTTAGGTATGTCGGAGTCGTTAGAGCGGTAGGTTAGGGGGGCGGTGGCAGGGAGATGGTGACTATACCTACAGCGGAGACCGCCTGGGGTCGCTCACCCGTATCGGCCAGAGTGCCGTGAGCTTCACGCACGATAGCTGGGGCCGAATGGCCTATGACGGCGAATCGGGCGTCACGACTGATTACAATTACCTGAATCTTCCGCGAAAAGTGACGGGAAGTGGCGGAACATTGGCAAAATATTCCTATCTTGCGAACGGAAGCAAGTCCAAGGCAGAGAATGGAAGCGGCGCGAGACCAGCCGGCTACATAAGCCAGTTGGACATATCCTTGCCAGCCGCCAGGCCTTCGCGGATTTGCGTGGAGGAGATGGTAACCAGCGGGGCTTTAAGAAGCACGATTCTATAGTCCGGATTCTCTCTGAGGAGCCGGGCTTTTGCGTATCCGCGGTGATAGCCTTTACGGGGGAAAACGGCCACACCGTATTCCAGCAGAATACGCTCGTGATAGCGCCAGCCGGCGAAATTAGCCAGATTATCGGCCCCTATTACCAGAGTGAAATCATTCTGCGGCTCCCGCTCCCGGAGGACATCCAGCGTGCGGATGGTATACTGCGGCGGGGTCATTTTGAGTTCGATATCCTGCGCCACCACCTTGAGGTCCGGGTGACGCGCTATGGCGGAGAGTGCCGCATCGTAACGGTCCTGCCCGGCGGGAAGGCTGTGCGTCTGTTTGAAGGGGTTCTGGGGCGTTACCACCAGATAAACCAAATCGAAGCCGGCTTCCTGGGTAAGAAAACGGATAATGGCTTCGTGCCCTTTGTGCAGGGGGTTGAAGCTGCCGCTGTACACTGCAATCTTCATTCGGGTACAAAGTTATAGTTTTTTTGACTATATTTGTATGATTACCCAAAACGATTATCTATGTCCGGTAAAGTTCTCATCTTTTCGGCCCCTTCCGGCAGCGGGAAGAGCACCATCGTGAACCACCTTCTGGGCCTTCATCCGGAGATTGAATTCTCTGTCTCGGCCACTTCCAGGCCGCCGCGCGGCGCAGAGCAGGACGGTGTGGAGTACCTCTTCTATTCGGCCGATGTCTTCCGCGCCCTGGTGGCCGACGGCAAATTCGTAGAGTATGAGGAAGTGTATCCGGACCGTTTCTACGGCACCCTCAAGAGCGAGGTAAACCGCATCTGGGCCAAGGGTCACGTGATTATCTTTGACGTGGACGTAAAGGGCGGCGTTTCCCTCAAGAAATACTTTGGAGATGCAGCACTGTCCGTCTTTATCCAGGCCCCTTCCGTAGAGGAGCTCCGCAAGCGGCTCATCGCCCGTGCCACGGACCCGATGGACGCCATTGAGACGCGCGTTGCCAAGGCGGCCGAAGAAATGACCTACGCCCCCAAGTTTGACAAGGTCCTCATCAACGACGATTTGGAGACGGCATTCAAGGAGGCCGAAGAACTAGTCAACAATTTCTTAACACACTGATATGAAACGAATTATCGCAACTTTGACTCTCCTTGCCGCACTGGCAGGGAGTGCTATGGCCGCGCCCGCAGAGGAAGCCCGCCTTCTTCGCTTCCCGGCCACCAACGGCACCGACGTGGTGTTCTCTTATGCCGGAGACCTCTGGACCGTTCCGCTAAAGGGCGGCGAGGCCCGCAGGCTTACCTCACACATTGGATACGAAATGTTTGCCCGCTTCTCCCCCGACGGCAAGACCATTGCCTTCACCGGAGAGTATGACGGCAACCGCGAGGTATACAGCATCCCCGCCCAGGGCGGAGAGCCGGTTCGCATCACCTACACCGCCACCAATCACCGTGACGACCTGGGAGACCGTATGGGCCCCAACAACATTGTGATGACGTGGAGCCCGGACGGCAAGAAGATTGTCTTCCGCAACCGCACCGGAGACGGCTTCGAAGGTCTGCTCTGGACCGTTGCCCCGAGCGGCGGAATGCCCACCCAGATTCCCCTCCCGGAGGGCGGCTGGTGCAGCTACTCCCCCGACGGATCCAAACTCGCCTACAACCGCGTGATGCGTGAATTCCGCACCTGGAAGTACTACCGCGGCGGTATGGCCGACGATATCTGGATCTACGATCCCAAAGCCCAGAAGGTGACCAACATCACCAACAACGTGGCCCAGGACATCTTCCCTATGTGGGTAGGAGAGGAAATCTACTTTGCCTCCGACCGCGATATGATTATGAACCTCTTTGTGTACAACACCCGCACCGGTCAGACCCAGAAGGTTACCGACTTCAAGGAATACGACGTCAAGTTCCCGTCCACCGACGGCAAGACCATCGTGTTTGAGAACGGCGGCTGGCTGTACAAGCTGGATCCTGCCACCAAGCAGAGCGTTAAGATCCCCGTAACGCTGGCCTCCGACGACATCTACGGCAGGGCCGAACGCCGCAAACTCGACGCCCGCAATGCCTCCGTGGTATCCGCCGCCCCCGACGGTTCCCGTATGGTGGTCACCGCCCGCGGCGAGGTCTTTGACGTGCCCGTGGGCAAGGGTGTCACCCGCAACCTCACCCGTTCCTCCAACTCCAACGACCGCGGCGCCGCCTGGAGCCCGGACGGCAAGGCCATTGCCTGGATTGGAGACGCCACCGGTGAAACCGAGGTGTACCTCTACGACGTGAAGGCCGGCACCACCAAGCAGCTGACCAAAAACAACGACACTTACATCCGCACCCTCACCTGGGCTCCGGACAGCAAGCATATCTACTACACGGACCGCAAGAACCGCTATGTGGAAGTGGATCCCGCTTCCGGCGCCAAGCGCACCGTGATGCAGAATCCCGAGGCCGAATTCCGCGGCGTGGACATCTCCCCGGACAGCAAGTGGCTCACCTACACCCGCCCCGCTGCCAATGAGATGGACATCGTCTACCTCCGCAGCCTGGAAAGCGGCAAGGAATATCCTGTGACCGAGCGTTGGTACAACAGCGGAAGCCCCCGCTTCAGCGCCGACGGCAAGTACCTCATCTTCACCAGCGACCGCGATATGAATCCCCAGTACAGCCGCATCGAATGGAACTACAGCTTCCAGGATATGAGCGGCGTGTACCTGGCCCTCCTGTCCAAGGACACCCCGTCCCCGCTCATCGCCAAGGACCCCGTTGTTTCCACCGAGAAACCCGCCGCTTCTGAGAAGAAGGCCGATGCTCCCAAGAAGCCGGAAGCACCCGCCGGTGCCAAGATTGAACCCGACGGCATCACCGAGCGCATCATCAAACTGCCCTTCAAGGGCCGCAGCTTCTACTCCGACGAAGGCAAGATCTGGTATCTGGGCCGTGGCGGCACCCGCGTCTACGACTTCAAGACCGGCGAGGACTCCGAATGCACGGACGCCTCGATGTGGCCCGTCCCGGGCACCAAAAAGGCCCTCTTCCGCAAGGGAGGCAATGTATTCGTAGCCAACATCGGCCCTAAGGTGGCCCTCAAGGACAAGGCCGATCTGACCAACCTGGTGGCCAACATCGACTTCACCGAGGAATGGGCCCAGCTTTATGACGAAGTCTGGCGCGCTTTCCGCGACGGTTACTATCTGGAGAATATGCACGGCCGCGACTGGAACGCCGTCAAGGCCAAGTATGAGGTTCTCCTCCCCTTTGCCAAGACGCGTCTGGATGTGAACTACATCCTGGGAGAGATGATCTCCGAGGTGGCCAGCGGTCACTGCTACGTGACGCCCGGCGAGTATCCCAAGCCCGAGCGCGTGGAGATGGGTCTGCTGGGTGCCGAATTCTCCAAGGTGGCCGATGGCTTCCGCATCGACAAGATCCTGGAAGGCGCCACCTATCGGCCCGAACTCCGTTCCCCGCTCACCGAACCCGGCCTGGGCGTGAAGGAAGGCGACGTGATCACCGCCATTGACGGCGTTTCCCTCAAGGACGTTGATAACATTTACAAGCTTCTCATTGGCCAGGCCGATGTGCTCACCGAGCTCACCATTGGCGGCAAGAAGGTGGTGGTGAAGCCCATCGACGACGAAGGTCCCCTGTACCACTACGCCTGGGTGATGAAGAACATCCGCACCGTGGAGAAGCTCTCCAACGGCCGCGTGGGCTACATCTACATTCCCGATATGAGCCAGGAAGGCCTGAGCGAATGGGCCCGCTACTACTATCCCCAGCTGG
>JAEEGJ010024725.1_pt1 | contig 12418 bp, 14 predicted proteins | sample 8958761 | NCBI WGS metagenome assembly JAEEGJ01 (sample SAMN16246546, study PRJNA631951) | gut metagenome | biome: gut microbiome; feature: rumen; material: RS-attached | host: Bos | place: Iran: Karaj | collected 2018-10 | reverse complement strand
GTTCGATTCCCTCCCCCGGCACTAAACGTTTAAGAAAGAGATCAAAAAATGAGTAACATGTTCAAAATGCTTTCTGCTGTTTTATTCGCGGGTTCATTAGCGTTTGCTCAGACTGATGACCTCTTCTCGGACGATTTCCAAGATGCCGCGACCGCGGACTCTATTGCACATGCCAATGCCGAAGCGACCACGCAAGCCAACGAAGCTGCAGCACAAGCCGCCGGTATCGGAACAGCCAAAGCGACAAGCGGACAATGGGACGGTTTCAATTACGAAGACTTGGGCCTTACCCAGTGGGAATACCAACAAGCTAAAGAGCAGGGTGTCACTCGCGAAAAGTTGACAAAGCTCGTCGAAATCGGTATCCGCCCGACAGAATATCTCCAGAAACCTTGGAACAGACTCGGCGTGAGCGAAGAAGATTGGCTCAGCCAGCGTGCCGAAGGCATGGAAGACGCCGACATCGACCGTTCTTACCGTTATCACAGTGGTGACCAGAAGAGCGCTTACCTTTCTCTCTTGATTCCTTCTTACTATCAGTGGAAAACGCACGCCGTTGCCAAGGCAACATTCATGGATGTCCTTGAAGTCGGCAGTATCGCGGTCACGATTGTTCTTAAGGTTCAGGACAAGAGCTACTGGTGGTACGGATTCCTCGGAATTGCAGCAGCACACCTTTGGTCTTTTGCAGACGCTTTCATCAGCACCCAATGGGATAGCAATCCGGATGCAAACCGCTTCAGCTTCGGCGTTATTCCTACACCGGATAAGGGCGTTACAAGTTTCTTCAATGTCAAGTTCTAAGCAGCACAATGCAGCTAGAATTACTTAAAAGTAAAATTCATCGCGCAACAGTCACCGACGCAAACCTCAATTATGAGGGTTCTATTACTATAGCGCGCGATTTAATGGATGCAGCAAACATCCTCCCCTACGAGAAAGTCGGCGTTTTGGACGTCAATAACGGCTCCCGCCTTGACACTTACGTTATCGAAGGCAAGGCCGGTTCAGGTGTAATCTGCTTGAACGGAGCTGCGGCTCGCTTGGTGCAACCTGGCGACTTGGTAATTATCGTGACTTACGCATCGATGTCTCCAGAAGAAGCCAAGAACTGGAAACCGACCGTTATCCGCGTCAACGGGAAAAACGAAATCATCGAAAAAATTTAGGTTTGCCGTTTATCGGAGCCGAAACACGATATTTTTCCAAAAAAAATGCTCTCAAAGCATTTTGAGACCCTATAAATGTTGTATATTAAGTGAAAACAAAAATAGAGGTCATCAATGCCAGAAAACTTCATCATGCCAGCCATTATCGCTGTAGCCGTATTTTTTCTCATCATCATCTTTGTTATGTCCTACATCAAGGCTGCTCCGGACGAAGCCATCATCGTTTCCGGTATTCGCAAGGAACCGAGAGTCATCATCGGTCGTGCCGGTCTCAGGATTCCGTTCTTCGAACGAGCCGACCACCTTTCTTTGCAATTGATTCAGATAGACGTCAAGACGGGCAGCCCCGTCCCCACCAAGGACTACATCAACGTATCGGTCGATGCCGTCGTAACCGCCAAGATTTCGGATAATCAAGACCGTCTCAAGTCTTCGGCACAGAACTTCTTGAACAAGAAACCCGAAGATATCCGCGCCATGATTGTCGATATTCTCGAAGGTAACATGCGTGAAATCGTCGGTCGCATGCAGTTGGTCGATCTCGTGGGCGACCGCAAGCAAGTGTCCGAACTCGTGCTCGAAAACGCCATCCCGGACCTTGAAAAGCTCGGTATCGTAGTGCAGACGTTCAACATCCAGAATTTTGAAGACGCAAACGGAGTGATTGAAAACCTCGGTGTCGATAAGACTTCCGCCATCCGCAAGGCTGCCGCCATTTCCAAGGCGAACGCCGAACGAGACATCAGCGTCGCTCAGTCTCAAGCGAAAAAAGAAGCAAACGACGCCGCAGTTGCCGCCGAACTTGAAATTGCACAGAAGCAGAACGACCTCGCCGTGAAAAAAGCGAACCTGCAAAAGATTTCGGATACCGAAAAAGCTATCGCTGACGCGGCCTACGAAATCCAGAAACAGACGCAACAAAAGGAAATCAACGTGGCTCAGGCCGAAGCAGAAGTCGCGAAGCAAGAAAAGGAAATTGAAATCCGTGAACGCATGGTCGCCGTGACCGAAAAGGAACTCCAGGCTCAGATTCAGAAGAAAGCCGAAGCTGAACGCCAGGCCCAAATCCAGCGTTCCGAAGCAGACCTTTTCCAGCAACAGAAAGATGCTGAAGCCGAACGTTACAAGGAAGAACAACGCGCCAAGGCCATCAAGCAGATAGCCGAAGCCGAAAAGGAAAAGGCTTTTGCAGAAGCGGAAGCCACCAAGGCAAAAGCCATGGCAGAAGCCGAAGCGACAAAGGCAAAAGGCCTTGCCGAAGCAGAAGCCATCAAGGCTCAAGGTCTCGCCGAAGCCGAAGCGCTCAACAAGAAGGCCGAAGCCATGAAGCTCTACGGCGACGCGGCTCGCCAAGAAATGCAGCTCAAGACGATTGAAAAGTACTTCGAGCAGATGCCGCAAATTGCAGCCGCTATCGCAAAGCCAATGGAAAAGATTGGCAACATCACGATGTACGGCGAAGGCAACACGGCAAAGCTCACGGGCGACATCACCAAGACGCTCACGCAAGTCACGAACGGCCTCACGGATTCGCTCGGCATTGACCTCCGCACGGTTCTCGGTTCCATGTTCGGTGCAAAGCTTGCCGGAGTTACGAAGGACAATTCAAACGAAAAGAAGGATAATTAGGTATTAGGTTATAGGCTTTAGGTAATAGGTGAGTATCATGCGATTTCTGATACTGACACTTGCTCTTGCGACATTCGCTTTCGCGGGTTCTCCTGCGAAAACGGATTCTTCTGTGTTTTCGGATTCGTCCATCGCAACACCGGAAGTACTAGAGCAAGAATCAGAAATCGATACCATTTATGTCATCCACGACAGCGGTATTCCCTGGAACCGCGAGCGTTTTGACCCAGAACGTTTGATCCGGCACGACACTTTCGACCCGGCTTTAAAAGTCGCTTACACTTATTCCGTGAGCTTCATCGGCGGTTCGCTCGGCTCGTTTGCACAGCAAAGTTTCATGGCTCATTTTGCATACGAGTTCACGCCGAATCTGCACTTATACGCAAATGTCGGTCTCTGGATGCCGCTATATTCAAACCTCCGCTTCGGAACACCCATCGCAAGAGAAGACGTGAAGCAAGGAAACGTAGGCGTTCTCATTCCTGACATCGCTTTAGAATACAAGCCCAATGACAAAGTGACGTTTAGAGTCATGTACGTCAACGAGCGAGACGCGTTCAGAGCTTACGGCCCGCATCGTTACTTCTATGACGATTGCCCTTGGCGAAATCCGTTTTATTGCAGATAAAATCTACCTATAAATATTCTGTTGAATTTTTTTTGTGCAAGCGCGATTTAGCTACTCTCGCAAAGAGTTGTTTTGTATATTCATTGGCATGAAACAAATTATTTTATCAGCTCTTTGCATAACAACTCTCGCTTTTGCGGACGCACCCGCAAATATCGAATCCGCCGTTTCCGCGTCCGAGATTGTCTCCGAAGCCACGGCTCCCGCAAACACCTCAGACGATAACATTTACGTTATTCAAGACAGCGGAATTCCATGGAACCGCGAACGCTTCGATTCCGACCGGCTGGTGCGTCACGACACATTCGACCCCGCATTGAAAGTCGCGTACAGCTATTCCCTTAATCTCGTAGCAGGTAGTTTCGGTTCATTCGCAAATCAGAGCTTTATGGCCCATTTCGCCTACGAATTTACGCCGAACTTGCACTTGTACGCAAACGTCGGCCTCGGAATGCCGCTTTTCACCAATATCAATAACGGTTCCCGCATCGCAAGAGAAGACTTGCGTCAGGGCAACGTCAGCGTGCTGATTCCCGACATTTCGCTAGAATACAAGCCCAGCGAAAACACGTATATCAGACTCTCTTATGTGAACGAAAGAGACTCGTTCAAAGCTTACGGCCCTCGTCATTTCTTTTACAACGACAGGCTTTGAGATTTTAGACGAAAGATAGGTATTAGGTAACAGGTGACAGGTATTAGGAAAAGTATCACGAGCTTTGCTCGTCTTTAAAAAGGCGGCGAAGCCGCGATTATTTCTCTTTCGTCTGTCAGCGTAGCGGTCTTTCGTCTAGCTAACCCCTAACAACTTTCTCCTTTTTTTCTACATTTCTATGTAGAAGAATGTATCGGATTTTCTCTAAAACAATTCGCCAAACCTTTGCCGTCGGGGTCGTTTTACCCGTTTTAGCGGCATTTCTTTTTGCGGGTTGCGAAGAAGAAAAGCCGGCTCCCGTCAAACGCGAAGTTCGCCGCATCAAAGGCGAAGTCGAGGTGCTGAACAGTTGCAGCATGAAGGGTGCAGCCGTCAAAATGCGTTCTTTTTTACGCGAGAACGGATTTGATGTTGTCCATATCGACAACGAACGCCTTCAAAATTACGACGAGACTATCATTGTCCTCCGAAACCCGGAATGGGAAGGGGCTCAAGTTCTCGCCGCCACGCTCAAGACGAAAAACGTTTTAGTGCTATTGAATAAAAATGCCACGGTCGATGCCGTCGTGCATACCGGAAGAGATTTTCAACAAATAATAGAACCCGATCAGGGAGTACAAAATGACAGCAACAAATAACCAAGATCTTTCTGAAACCGTTAAGCTTGGTGCAGGTATCCTTTTTGAACTTCGCGCCCAAAACGTGCAGCTCATCGACCTCCGTGGAATCAAGAACGAAGCGGATTACTTCCTCATCGCCACTTGCGAAAGTGAAGCCCAGATGCAGGCGATTTTGAACGAACTCACCAAAGAGTTCAAGGCCCGCAAACTCCACTATATCGGTGTGGAATACAAGGAAGGCGTGCGTTGGGCCATCTTCGATGTAGGTCTTGACCTGATGGTTCACCTGTTCGAAGAAGAAAAGAGAAGCGAAATCTCCTTTGAACGCCTCTATGCAGACGGCAAGATTTCGGACCTCAACGAAAACGACTTTATCCGCGAAGACGCGAAGAAGTCTGGAGACGACAATGAACTCATTTAATGCAGAAATCGCAAAGGCACTTGCTGCGACTGGAGCTTTTGACGAAGAAGCCGCATTGAAACTTATTTCCGTGCCGCCTGACACAAGCCACGGAAACTACACCATTCCATGCTTTTCGCTTGCAAAGACTCTCCGCAAAGCGCCGAAGCTCATCGCCGAAGATTTAGCCGCCAAGGTTCAGCTCCCGGCAGGCCTCTCCAAAGTTGAAGCGGTGAACGGTTATCTGAACTTTTTTATTAACCGCGGATTCCTAGCGAAATCGACTCTCGACGAAATCGCTGCTAAGGGCTTGGAATACGGCCATGCAGCCCCGAACGGCAAAGTTGTTTGCATTGACTACAGTTCCCCAAACATCGGCAAGGAACTCGCCTTCCACCATTTGCGTTCCACGATGATCGGAAACTCGCTTGCCCGCATCTACAAGGCTGCCGGTTACAAGGTCGAACGCATCAACCACCTGGGCGACTGGGGTACAGCTTTCGGTAAGCTCATCGTGATGTACCTCCGCGAAAAGCTCCCGACCGACGAAGCGACTTTGAACGCGCTCACCGTGAAGGAACTTAACATCCTTTACGCAAGCTTCTCCAAGGCATCCAAGGAAGAACCCGGTCTCGAAGACGAAGCACGTGCCGCATTCACGAAGCTCGAACAGGGCGACGAATTCTACCGCAAGCTGTGGACTGCGTTCCGTGCCGCAACGCTCAAGGAACTCATGCGCATTTACGACATGATGGGTGTCGGCTTTGACCACTACACCGGCGAATCTTTCTTTGAAGACAAGATTCCGGCAGTGCTCGACGAGCTCCGCGAAAAGAACTTGTTGGTAAACAGCCAGGAACGCGATGTGGTGATGCTCGATGAATTCGACTTGAATCCGTGCCTTATCCGCAAGAGCGATGGTTCAACGTTGTACGCAACCCGCGACCTCGCCGCCGCCATCTACCGCAAGAAGGAATACAACTTCGACAAGTGCCTCTACGTGGTCGATTTGGGACAAGCGCTCCACTTCAAGCAGGTGTTCCATGTGCTCAAGAAGATGGGCCGTGAATGGTACAAGGACATGTACCACATTCCGTTCGGCGTGATTCTCCAGATGGTCGATGGCAAGTGGGAAAAAGGCAAGACCCGAACCGGTACGGCAAGTCTCCTCCGCGACGTGATCGAAGCTGCGCAGAAGAAGATTCTCGAATTCATCGACGAAAAGAATCCGGGCCTCGAAAACAAGGAACTCATCGCACGCCAGATCGGTATCAGCGCGCTCACCTTCAACGACTTGAAGAACAGCCGCTTGAAGGATGTCCGCTTTGACTGGGATGCTGTGATGAGCTTCGAAGGCGACACAGGTCCGTATGTGCAGAACGCCCACGTGCGTCTTTGCAGCATCATGCGCAAGGCAGGCTACACCGTTCCGGTTGCAGACGTGGATTACGCACAGCTTACCGATGACGCCGCTTACAGCCTCATCAACATTCTCGCGAAGAAGGGCGAAAAGATTCTCGCCGCCGTCAAGGACGATGAACCGAGCGTGCTCGCGCAATACGCACTCGAAATTGCCGAAGCCGCACACAAGTTCATCCACGAAGACCGCGTGCTCGGATCCGCCGAAGAAAAGTCCAGACTCTTCCTCGTGCAATCCACGCAGATTGTGCTCGAAAACGTCCTCGACCTCCTCGGCCTCTTCCCGATCCGCCAGATGTAGCTTCGCAGTGGTTGGTGGTTAGTGGTTAGTGATTAGGTTTGCTAAACACACAAAAAGCGAGAGTATAAACTCTCGCTTTTTTCATATAGTCAAAAAATCAAATTTTCCTAACCACTGTTTACTAACCACTAATCACTTAATTTCCGTTAATGCATCTAACGGAGTAGCCGTTGTTCTTAGCAGAAGCCGGAACGAGCTGGCGGACCATCTGATCACTCATGCGGCCCATAGCCCAAAGCCAAATCGTTTCGTTACGGCCGTTCTGAGCACTCCAGAAGCCTGCATATTCGCCCATATCCTCATAGCGCACTGTAGACTTGCCAAGCACCTTGCGATAACCCGAAGAGAAAACGGTAAAACCGTATTCGTCGGTACCGCCACCGCCCTGCCAGCCTGTCGTAGCTTTCATCTTTGTAGCAAAGTTACCGCACTTGTCAACGCCATCGAAGCAACCCGTAAGCCCCTTAAGCATGTCAGACCATTCGCGGTCACGCGGCAAGTGCCAGCCTTCCGGGCAAGCCTTGCGGGCACCTTCCAAGTCGTACAAACGACCGCTACGAGCGCAGTAAGAATCCTTGTCTTCGTAGCACCAGGAATGTCCCGGAATTTCATAGTTCACGTTTTGCGCAAACCATTCACGACCTTCCACCTTGATAATGCGATAAACCTGTCCATCACGGGGGTCCGTAAAGGACGTAGACTTGTCACGGATCATAGCGCGATGTTCCTGCTCTGCCTTACGGAATGCCGAAAGTTGTTCACGCTTGTATTTCTGACGGCCTTCGAGCTCAGCCACCCAAGCCTTCTGAGCCTGCGGATTTGTAAACTTTATACGTAAATCATAGATATTGAACAAGTCGTTACCGCAAGCAAAATCGACACCGGCAATATTGATAATTTGATCTTCATTACCAAAGCGACGCGGCTTGTCAAAGTAAGAAATCCACGCTTCCATGGTATTGCGGCAGTTGTCATAGAAATTCGGATCTTCGACCAACTTTGCCGGAATCGTCATGTTACCAGCAACAGAGAAATCAAACTTATCGTCCAAAACGCGGAACGAAACCGGCTGGACATTCTTGTAATGCGTGTATTGGCCAAAACGAATATCACCGTCAATTTTGGCTGCAGCATAATCGCCCTGCCCTTCGGCATTAAAAATGGCATCCCACGTTTTCGGCGGTGCCGCAAAAACCTGCGCAACGGACAGCATAAACACAGAGCAAATTCCTAATTTGAACAATTTAATTCTCTCCATTTTTAAATCCTTTTTATTTACTTACTGCAATGTTAGTTATTTTTTGTCTACTTGGAAATAAAATATTTGGTAACATGCCCTAAATTTTTTAATATTATAGTATGTCTATGACTCGTTATATTCTTCAAATTCTTTGTCCCGACCAAAAAGGACTTATTGCCGGCACAACGCAAGTACTCGCTAAAGCCGGAGCTAATATTATCGACCTCCAGCAACATACCGCCAAGGATATCGAAACATTTTTCTTGCGCGCCGTATTCGACATTGAATCGGACGACATTCCCGAAGTCAAAAGACACCTCGAGACCATCGCTCCGCACCTCCAGCTCAATTGGAAACTGTTCGATACCACGAAGACTGAACGCGTAGCCATTTTCGTCTCGAAAACCGACCACTGCCTTTACGACCTTCTCCTCAAGCACCGCGATGGCGACCTCCCCTGCGAATTCAGCTGCATCGTCGGTAACCACCCGGACTTGGGACCTGTGGGCGGCTCCTTTGGAGTGCCATTCTACTACGTGCCGTCCAACCCGGACAAGACCATACCCGAAAACCGTTTCCGCGAAATCATTCAGGAAACGAACACAGATACCATCGTCCTCGCCCGCTACATGCAGATCTTGAGCGAGAACTTTACCGAAGAATTCAAGTACCGCATCATCAACATCCACCACGGATTCCTCCCGGCATTCAAGGGAGCAAAGCCCTACCACCAGGCATGGCGCAAGGGTGTGAAGATTATCGGTGCAACGGCGCATTTTGCCACCGAAGACCTCGACCAAGGTCCGATTATTTGCCAAGACATCCAGCGCGTTCCAGAAACCGCAAGCATCGACGAACTTGTTGAACTCGGCAAGGATATCGAAAAGCGTACGCTTTCTCAAGCGCTCAAGCTCTGGCTTGAACACCGCGTGTTCGTTCACGCCGGCAGAACGTTTATTCTCTAGGAGTCACCAATGTCCGAAGAAAACCAGAATGAAGTCCCCGCACAGGAACCGACTGTTTCCGCAGACAGCGAAGTCAAGACCGAAGCTACAGCCGAAGTCACACAGACTAGCGTCGAACCTGTAGATGATGATAAAGAAATTGTCAATCCGTTAACCGGCGAAGTGATTCGTCCCGCAAAGCAGAAAGAATCTTCGAACTCGCCGTACAAGCAGTTCAAACCGGAAACGTTTGTAAACCCGATGACGGGCGAAGAAGAGCAGACCACAATTGGTGGCCCCCAGGTCATTATCAAAAAAGACCGCGGACTCGCCTACTATGTCGGTTTTGCATTGCTCGTTGTCTTGAGTTTTGCATTCTTCTTTTTGCCAGGCATTACCATTACATTCGCAGTAAGCCGTCTCGTCGACTTGAACACATCTGCGGCATGGGTATTCAGCACAATTCTGAGCTTCGGAGTTTGGCTCATTTTCAAGCTAAAAATCAAGGGATTCGAAAAATCCTTCCATCGCTATTTAGTACTTTGCGTAGTATGCTTGGTGGCACTGTTTGCCATCCAGTTCATTACGGACTACAACGTGATCTCAGAAGTTGTTGCGCTCCTCATCGGAGCTAAAGGCTAGGAATTTTAAATGAATAATACAGATAATTTTGTTCACTTTCTCGTAGAATCGGGCGCTCTTAAATTCGGCAACTTCGTGACCAAGAGCGGTCGCGAAACGCCTTACTTTATCAATACCGGAGAGTTCCGCACCGGCGCCTCCCTTTCGAAGCTCGCTGAATTTTACGCTTCTGCATTCATGGTTCATTTTGACGGCAAGGCCCAGAACCTCTATGGTCCGGCATACAAGGGCATTCCTCTTTGTGCCGCAACGGCAATGAAGCTTTCTGACCTTTACTCCCAAAACTTGACTTTTACATATAACAGAAAAGAAGTCAAGGACCACGGCGAAGGCGGTTCTCTTGTCGGTTACAAGTATGCCGAAAAGACAAACGTCGTCATCATCGAAGACGTGATTACCGCAGGTACTTCTGTCAACGAAACCATGCAGGCGCTTTCTCAAATTGAAAACGCAAATGTCATTGGCCTTTTGATTTCTGTGGACCGTAAGGAAAAACTCGATAACGGCAAGTCTGCTCTCCAGACCGTTCAAGATGAATACGGCATCGAAGCCCATTCCATCGTGAACATCAACGATATCATCGCATTCCTCGAAAAAGAAGAAAACCGCAAGGCGATCAACGCACCCGAAGGAATCCTGGATCGAGTCTACGCCTACCGCGAAAAATGGGGTGCAGTCTAAAACTGCAAAATCCTCCCGCGAAATCCACGAGAGCAAATGACGTTTAAGAAGTCAATTTTATCCATTGGATTTGCAATCTGCATGCTCACTGGGTGTGCAGATTCTTATCATTGGACAGCAAGCCACCCCGCATACCATAAGGCTCCTTATGGCGGTATTGCAGTTACAGGCATCGAGAACGCATTTGTTATTACTCGTTCGAACTGGTTTGCAAAGCGCCTTGAAATCTCTACCGATAGCATACAGATCAAAGGAACCCTCCACTGCCGCAACACATTCGCAACAGAATTGCGCAAGGCATACGGGAACCTCATTGTTATTCCGGATTCAGCAAACACCAAGTTTCCCGAAGAAAGCCTAAAGCTTGACGAGCGCATCTTTATTAAGGGGCACATTCCAGAACAAGGGGTCGCCATCAAGGACACAGCCGGCAATGTTCCGCCAGTTGTCTTGATTCTGCACGAATTCATTATCGGCACGGACTTGAAGCGCGAAAACTTCTTTGACTACGCACTCATCCACAACGAGAGCGGCAGCATCCGCAAGCCCGATAACGTAAGTGCTATTTTCTCGTACACGCTTTGGGATAACTTGAAGCAGCGCCCGCTCTTTAGCGCAGTTGACGAAATCCAACAGCCCATCACAACCTACAAGCTCGCAAACTTGACGAACCTCATCCAGATTGCCGTCCAAAAAATCCGCAAGAATATCTACGAAGGAGTGGTTAAATGAAAAAGCTCCTCGCCATACTTCTATTCCTTGTGGCCTTTGCAAGCGCATCCGAAGTTTTCTTCGATTCGCGATTCACGCTGTGGAAAGACGCAACTATCTTAATTTGGTCACTCGATGGCAATTCGCCCATTAGCACTAACGAGTTTTGCCTATCGCTCCGCCGTAACAATACCGGAATCGGAGAACCCAAATGCCGCGAATTGGGTGAATGGGAACGCGACACCATCGCCACGCGCTATGGCACCTGGCTTTCGAACAACTTAGAAAAAGGTTTACCATCGAGTTACTTGCGCGCAAGACACCCCGGCATGGCCGCAAAGATTCAAGTTCTCGAAGACAATATCGTTCTTTTCCTCGCCCCTCAAGGAAAGTTTATTCAAGTGGCCGTTTTTGACGAGACCGCACAAGAGCCAAAAGCGGCTGGCATCGTCAAAGCGAACAGCGATAAAATAGCCCTCGGTGATGACATTGCCGCCACATTCTTTGACAAGCGCACCAAGCGCCGCCTCACCAAAGAAGAACGCCTCAAGATGCAAACCGAACCCGATGACCTTTACAAGGAAGTTCCGAACTTAAAGATATGGGCAGGTGTCGGCGTTGGTTTTTCTCAAGCTCATTTCCCGCTCACTCCCGATAACTGGACGAGCAGCCATACCAAAAGTCGCGTCAAGAACTACCGCGCCACAAAAGATTCCGTAAGCCTCTGGAATTTTATCGACGATGCGGACCCGTTCCTCAGCCTTTATGCAGGCCTCACCTGGCATGGTTTTATCGGCATCGAATTCATGTACCGCTATTCCAATCGCAACATGAAAATCGACCATTCCGATACGGTCTACAAGGAACTCGATCATTGGGATTTCGGGCAGCACGACATCGGGCTCAACGTGCTTTTATCCATGACATATCCCATCACTCCATGGCTTGATATTACACCGCTATTTTTCCTCGGGTTCCAATACTCCTTCTATGTCGAAGATATCGAGCTCAAAAAAGGAGTCAAAGAACCATCAAGAGCTTACAAGTACCGCATTAAATTCGAAGACATTTACAAAGGCGCCCTCGTAGGCATTGGCGGCCAATTCGTATTCTTGAAGCATTATGGCATCGATTTACGCGCCGGAATTTCGAGCCGCGGTCGCGACCTTTATGAAGCGCCCTCTCCTGATGCAGGCGCCGCCGCCACGACAATCGGCAAATCCACCATCGACTGCTTTGTTAGCCTTGGATTAGAATACCACTGGACGCTTTAGATTTAAAGCACTTTTAAAAGTGTTTAAATCTTGACAAGAGCTGCTTGCGGGCGGGGCCCCAGCTCGGAGTTGCGAAGGCCGCACGGGCCCCTCCCTGCACCCTCC
>JAEEGJ010024724.1_pt1 | contig 12419 bp, 9 predicted proteins | sample 8958761 | NCBI WGS metagenome assembly JAEEGJ01 (sample SAMN16246546, study PRJNA631951) | gut metagenome | biome: gut microbiome; feature: rumen; material: RS-attached | host: Bos | place: Iran: Karaj | collected 2018-10 | reverse complement strand
GAAAAGGAAAGGCGGCCGGCCCTGACGTTCCGCAGCACCAGGTCATCAAGCCCAGGCTCGTAAATCGGAATCTGCCCTGCAAGCAGCGCATCAATCCGCTCCGGGCTCTTATCTATACAGGTGACATTCCAGCCGAACTCTGCAAAGCAGGCGCCGGAGACAAGTCCCACATATCCTGTTCCTATGACAGATATCTTCATTTATTCTCCTATTTTGAACCGAAACCGGTAAGGATAGTCTTAAGTGTCTTGACTGCAATCAGGGCATCCAGCCAGAAGCTCATATACTTGATATAATAAAGGTCGTAGGAGAGCTTTTTCTCGGTCTCCTTAGTTCCGGCGGCATAGCCCTGGACAACCTGTGCCCAGCCTGTGATTCCAGGAGGCACCATATGCCGGTAGGCATAGAAAGGAATCTCCTTCTCAAACTCCTTGGCAAAGCCCACCTGCTCCGGCCGGGGACCTATTATGCTCATCTCTCCCTTAAGGACATTTATAAGCTGCGGAAGTTCATCTATACGGAACTTCCGGAGGAAGCTCCCCATGGGGATGATCCTGCTGTCATGGGAAGAGGTGAACTTGGCACCCTGAGCCTCGGACTCGGTTATCATAGTCCTGAACTTGTACATCTTGAATGGTCTGCCCCCCTTGCCTATCCGATCCTGGATAAAGAAGGCTGAACCCTTTGAGTTCAGCTTGATGATGATGAAGGCAAAGAGGGAAAGCACCAGGATGATCGGGGAGAACAGGATAATGACACAGCACTCGGCAAAGTGCTTTATGGCAGAATAGATCTTGGGCACCTTGAAGCCCGACACTATACCGCTTGAAAGGTGGTGCAGCGATATGCGCCCTGTCACCTTCTCATATACAGCCGCCGCATGGTAGATAGGGATATTGGAAAGGCTCACATAGGCTATGAACCGCATCCATTCCGGGGGTATCTGCTCGTGGTAGTCTATGATTATGCCGTCACACTTCTTATGAAGCTCCGGATAACGCAGCATCTCCCATCTGCGGCTCCCCTTCTCCGCCAGCTTGAAGCCCAGCCCTATAGGGCAGATCAGATAGAATAAGGTCTTAGGATTGCGGTAGAGATAAAGCCCCAGGCCGATCCAGAACACAGTAAAGAAATAGAAGATGATAAGATATTTTCTGGAATAATAGGTTCTTCCGATGGTGATGAAGGAAAGGAGCAGAGCCATGACCATGGTGATGACAAAGATGGCGATACTCAGCTGCTCCCGGAAGGAGAACCGCTTTATCCTTAAGGATGCAGTGCCTGCTGTAAGGAATGCCAGGGAGGTAAGGAAAAGGAAGGTCCTCCGGTAGAAGTACTTCCAGAAACAGATATCGTGATAGACCAGAAAGTTGCATATGAACAGTGTGGCAAAAGCACCGGCCACAATCCAGGCAAGAGCTTTTATCATGGAGCTGTCTATCTTATTCCTCATCCACCTTCTCCTTAAGGTATGAATAAATATAAACAAACGCAATTACAGGCAGATAAATGTTGGTTCTGTACCGTATTCCTGCCCCCGGGTTAATTATACCCTGTCCATACTGTACAAACAGCAGAAGAAATACGGAGTTACACCCCAGCAGGAACCACTGATAATAATTCCTGAACTGCCGGAACAGAGCAACAGGGAATCCCCAAAGCATAACAACTGCTGTCAATATTATAACACCACTTTCCATAAAAGAGAACATATGAAGGGGCGATGTGGCGCACTCGGCCCAGGTGGGGCCCCAGAAAGCCAAAGGGAGAAGATAAGGCATCTTGCGGAAGAAGTCAAACTGCTCGATGAACAGATGACTCCTGGTTGATCGTGCAGAGACCCGGGGTACATTCTGGGCATAGAAGGCATAGGAATCCAGCTGATACCTGAATAGATAAATCCCCACAGCCACTGCGGCTATAAGCCCGGCCAGCATAGCAACATCCCACTTATATGGAACATCGACACAACGCCTGAAAACAACATAGCCGAAGGTGACAAGAACAAATGGTATATATGGTTTTTTGAGCACCATCACCAGCCACAAGGCGACAAAGAACAGGATGGAAGGCTTGAAGGACTCCTTTTTATACAGTTTTATCAGCTCGGCACACAGAATTCCCATGCCGAAGACCACCAGGCACTCCTTACCCCCTATAGAGGACCATATATTGAAGGATGGGGAATAGCATAAAAGGATAAGGAGAATATATGCCTTAGAATCGCTTCTGGCAGCCAGAAGAAACCGACTTATCCCCACATATCCTATGGCAGAGCAGACACAGAAGGTAAGAATCTCAAAATGACAGATAAAATGGATTGTGCTTATGATGGCAACCCCAAGGACATCCTTCTTAAGGAGGATCATAAGCCCGAACTTCTGATAAAGCATGGGCAGCAGTCCATATTCATCATAAGGAAGCCCATACATGAAAGTACCTATATCTGCAAGAATAGTGAACTTTGCTATGACAAACTTTGCCAGGAATGCCATAAGAATCCGGTAGAAAAAGAGACCTGTAATCAATAGTGCAGCTATATCTTTTTTTCTGTTCAAATCTTTACCTTGCTAAAATATAATAATTATTGTTATAATAGGCTATATGCCGATCATTCAGTTGGAAAATGTCAGAAAGTCATATCACCTGGGGAAAACCCTGGTTCCAGCCATCAAAGGGGTTTCCTTCTCCATCGATGAAGGAGATTTTGTCTCAATCATCGGCCCTTCCGGCAGCGGCAAATCCACTATCCTGAACATGATAGGGTGCATCGATGTCCCCACCCAAGGGAAGGTGATCATAAACGGCCAGGAGACTTCGGGCCTCTCGGACCGGGAGATCACAGCTCTCCGCCACGATGTCATCGGCTTTATCTTCCAGTCCTTCAACCTGCTCCCTGTGCTCAATGTATACGAAAACATCGAATTCCCCTTCCTTATAGGGAAAACAAGGTTCACAGCCCAGGAAAAGCTGGAGCACAAGGAATATATTGAATCGCTTATCGAAGCTGTGGGGCTTACCCGGTGGACAACCCACAAGCCGGCAGAGCTTTCAGGGGGCCAGCGTCAGCGTGTGGCAATAGCCAGAGCCCTGGCAACCAAGCCAAAGGTGGTGCTGGCAGATGAGCCTACCGCAAACTTGGACAGCAAGACAGGGGAAGACATCATAGCTCTTATGAAGAAAATCAACAAAGAGCTTAAGACTACATTCATCTTCTCCACCCACGACCACAACATCTTCTCTATTGCAGACCATGTGATCCGCCTCAAGGACGGCCTGGTGGCAGAGGATTTCAGAAACCAGCAGAAAGCTCCACAAACAAAGTGAATGCAAGCTTGCTGTCGATAGGGAACTCTTCGTAGAAGTCCTTGTCCAGTTCCTTATCACCATAATGCCATGGGATTGCCATACGTATCTTGACATGCTTCCATGGAGAGATGGAGAAGCCTCCGATAAACTGCCCTGCATTGTCTGTTACAGAATGGAGCCACTTGAAGCCCATTCCTATAGGGGAGCCGAAGAGATTGTCAAAATCGGTGGCCAGACCTACACAATGGTCTATATCATCCTCTATGCGGCCATCGTAATAATATTCCCCGTAGAGCTTGATATTAGTCCATTCCTTGAAGAAACCGGCCAGAGCCTCGTGGGTTATATCTCCCTCGTCGGAGCGGTTCAACACATAGTCGGCAAAGAGGTCGGTACCAAGTATCACAGTCTTGACAGAGCCAGAATAGCGCTGACCGTCTAATTCATTATACAGCATGGCTACAGAGAAGTTTATGGGCCCCAAGGTCTTGTCAGCATGGCCTGCGAAGGAAAGGTCGCCTTTATGAAGCTTGTTGTCATTCCGGAACACCCGTTTCTTATAAAGGGAGACCAGAGAAACACCATCCAGAATATTGGGCATAGTCATGCGGAAGGCAGTGCCATCCTCTGCATCCTCCATAAAGTTGGCAGGGCGGAAAAGCCTTCCCTGCCCCCAGGTCATATAGAACTTACCAAGACGGAAGTATGACTTGTCCAACCAGTTATAGTCGCAGTAAAGCTCGTCGAAATCCAATTTGGACCAGACATCGCTGCCATTGTCGGAGTTCATCTCTGTCTTAAGCTTACCGAATATCCTAATAGTAGGGTCGGGCCTGGCATCAAAGGAGATGGTGGCTTTGGAATAGGCACCTGCCACCTTGTCAGGATATCCGTCAAAAGGCTCGTCGTTCCAGCCGATACCGCCGCCAGCTCTGACTACAAAGTCACCGCTTACCACTATCTTCTTGCTCTCCTCGAACTGATTACGGTAGTCAATATCGGCAGGCTGCTCTACCACAATATCCTCGGCAGGGTCATCAAAGACAGAGTCAAAATCCTCGTCATATTCAGACTGCTCCGATTCCAGCCCTTCACTGCCCCGGGCAACCTCAAACTCAGCACCCCAGGTCAGGACCGGCAGAAAAAACAGAGAAAGAAAAATTAAAATGTACTTACTTAGTGTTGACTCTCTCAAGATATTCCTTAGTATACAGGGAATCGGGCTGTTTGTTAAGGGATGGATTTTTTATATCCACGGTGGTGCGCTCGTATTCGGTCTTGTCCCCCACCTTGCGGAACACCAGATGATCCTGGATTATAATCTTCGCAGGAACCCAGCGCTTGCCCACCTTCTGGTAGCTTGGGAATGCCGATGTCCTCATAAGCTGACCCGAGAGGCTGTAGTCCTCCAGCTTCCGCACAAGATTGTCATCCGACACCCAGATCTTCACCTTCGGGAAGGAGACGCTTTTGGTGTTGGCCTCAAGATCAAACACAGTGCAGTTGAACTTTCCCAGCTTCTCCTGCTTTACACTTTTAATATCATAGTTGCCTGCGTAGTTGGAGCCGGTGAAGTCAGAAACCCGGAAGCTGGAGTTCTGGAACCGTTCCTTGGCGCTGGTGAAGGTGAAGCCCTTGCCTATAGGGTCATAGAGCCACAGGTTGTTCCCCTGCTTAAGGTAGCCCTTTCCCTTGTCAGCCACAGGCTGGAGCACCAGAACCACAAACTTCTCCTCGCTGTCCCGGCGGAACATGGCCGCAACAGTTGTGGAGGAGGATCCATCCGGATCCCGCTTGACAATAGTATACTCTGCAGAAAGATCCGACTCCTTGAAGGTGACCAGTTCATCCACCTCCTTGAGCATATTTACATAATCGGGCTCTGCGTAGATAGAGCAGACCATTCCTAAAAGCAATAATGCAACAATTATCTGTTTTTTCATAATCAATCCTTTCTAAGGGCCTGGGCCGGGGGCATCTTAGATGCCTGGTCTGCAGGCCTCCAGGCCGCAGCTATTACCGCCGCCAGCATGAAGAACAGGTTCAATGCCACAGAACGTAGCCCTATAAAGTACTGGAGCCTGCCGTTCTCGGTAAACATTCCCGCCGCAGTAACCTTACTTAAATCAAACAATCCCACAAAGTGAAAGGTTACAAGACCCAGGGCAAATCCAAGGGCCGAGGCAATCAGAGCCAGGGCCGCAGCCTCGTACAGGAATATCCTCTTCACATCAGAGGCCTGCATGCCGATAGCCCGCATGGTACCTATCTCCCGGGTCCGCTCGTAGACAATAACCCGGTAGGTGTTGAGAATTCCTATCATAACTATGACAAGGAAGATGAAAAGGACAAAATAGGTGCAGAGGAGGAAGGCATCCAGCAGGCTCTTGAGCTGCTCCAGCTGGGCATTGACAGACATCACGGCAGCCACCTCCTTGTCGTTACCCCGGTTTCCGGACCGGTATTCACTGAAGTCGTGACGGGTATGGATAGGGGGGAATACATCTTTGGTCTTGGCAAACTCAAGCCTGAGCCTCTCGGTAATCAGAGGGATATTGCTTCCCTCCTTTGCATATACTGCAATCTCGGTGGCCCAGCCGGGATCCTTGTCCATTATTATATTCAGCTCCTCCCGGTTCATATAGGCGGCATAGCCGAATATATTGGTCTCGTCAAAGATGCCTTTGACTATCATGTTCTCGGTGTTGTACTGGCCCTCTTCTGTCTTTAGATAGATGATGACGTCATCCCCCAGCCTTGCGCCTAAAAGGCGGGCAGCCTCGGTGCTTATTATGATGCCGTTCTTGCCCTCAGGGCCGGAAAGGCCCTCTATTCCACCCTCCACAAAAGGGAGCTTGGAAAGTTCCTTCCCCTCGGTCTCAACATCAGCCCCTATGACACGGAGCAGCCTGATATAGTTGCCGCCGAAGAAAAGCCTCACTTCCTTGCCGTAGTAGACAGAGCGGGGAGAAACTGCCCTGAAGGGGAGCCTGGAATGGTTGATTATATCCACATAGCTTTTGGAATCGGGGATAGACATACCAGTGTTCTCAAAGCCGTAGACAATGATATGGCCTGAGAAATAGCGGGCAGCCTTGGTCTTTATAGTCTCCAAGGCTCCATAGGAAAGGCCGGTTAGCACAGTGATGAGCATAAAGCCCACAGCCACAGCCAGAGCCATGAGGGCATAGCGTTTGCGCTGGAGGAACAGGTTCCGGAGGGCAAAGAGGAACATGACTAGCCCCTCCCCATTATAGTCACAGGCTGTATCTTAACAGCCAGGGATACAGGATAAATCCAGGAGAGGGCCCCTACCAGGGCTGCCCCTGCAAAATGGAGTGCTATATTCTTGAAAGTGACCACAGGACGGAGCACATCGCCGCCGAACATAGTTATAAGCAGGTCGTTGTGGAGGGCAATTCCACCGGAGAAGGCAGCAGAGGCTATGATGCCGATTATTATGCCTATAGTGGCGGCTGTAAGGGTAAGCATCATGGACTCAGCTATGAACAGGGCGCTTATAAATGGCTTGCCTGCCCCTATGCCCCTCATGGTGCCTATCTCGTAGCTCCGCTCAAGAACAGAGATCACCAGGGCGTTCACTATGACAAGCACAGCTCCGATTATGATAAAGAGGATCCCCACGTTGAAGGCAGCCTTGAGGGCAAACACCATCTGGGCACTCAGTCCGGCACCCTTGCGCCAGCCCTTTATCTCCACATTCCAATGGTTGTCATTGGCCAGTGCGGCAAGCTCCTTCCTAAGCTGTTTCTCCTCTCCTTCCTTTGCCTTGAAAAGGACAAAGCTCCAGGCGGAGGAGGAAACCTGGGCAAGGGCATCCCGCTCTGTGGTGTCGGCCAGTATGGATTCTATCTTATCCAAGGAGAACTCATCTCCCTGGGCTTTTTCAGTATCCTCTGCCTCCGAGAAAAGAGTATCCATGTCAAAGTCATCAGATGCAGCAGACTCTTCTGCCTTATCGCCGCTGTCTGCCACAAGGTTTCCGGCAGTATAGTCTATAAGCCCCCTCACTATGGTGGGGTCGGCAAGGATTATAGAATCGAAGGGGGCTGTCTGGTTTATGTAGCTGTGGCAGCCGGCATAGGTGCCCTTGCGGATCTTGAAGCTGCCGTTGGAGTAGAGGCTGAGCTTGACCTCCTCCCCTATTTCCAGAGGCCGCTTTAGCTCTTTCTCAGCCTCCTCTTTTATTGTCCAGCACAGGAATATACCCCCTTCTGCTATGCCGGCTGGGTTTCCTGATACAATCTCTATATCCCGGCATACCTTAAAGTAGCTTTCAGGCACTATGCCGAATACGGCCGAAGTGCCTCTGTAATCCCCTATTTCCACACCGGCAGCCCCGGAAACCACCGGGGTATAGGCCTGAGCAGCCTCAAGGGAGTCAAAAGCCTCGGAAATATCAGCATAGCCCGGGATAGAGGGGATGACCTCATAGTCATCTATGACAGGAATCTCGTTGCCGAAAAGGGAGAAGGGGGTCTCAGACTCGGATGCCATCACCACATCGCCAGTAAGGCTGCCCACGAAGGAGGTGCGGACCCCCTGGTCTGCGCTTTCAAACACAGCGTTGGCAAAAAACAGGAAAGCCATACCCAGGGCTATCAAGGTGCCCAGCAGTATGGTCTTCCGGGTGTTGCGGCAAATATTCCTGAATGCAATCTTTAAAATCAACATGAACTGCGGTACTGTCTCACAAATTCCTTGTAATCTTCCACAGGAGATGTGTAGGTGAAAATCTGGTAGTCTGGCTTTCCTGTCCAATAGCCGTAAAGATCAAACTTCTCGGCAACTCCAGGGTCTTTCTTAAAGGCCTCTTTCTTTATGGTGATGACCGGACAGCGCCGGTCGCCGATGATATATTCCTCCGGGATTGCACTGCAGATAAGGTCCGACACCTTGTTTATCCGGTCCCGGAACTGCTCCAGGTCAAAGCTCTTGAGCACTCTGCAGAAATGCTCATAGATGAAAGTCGGCGATGTATTAGGGGTCTGATGACGGTCTGCATAGTCCTTGTAGCGCCGCAGGTTGAGGTAGGAGTAGACATCACTGTCCAAGCAGTGCTCCCACTGGTCCTTTTTGACACACACAACGGCAAGCCCCACATAGGAGGCAAGCTGCTTGTTGAGGCATGAGCACATAACCTTGGTTCCCTTTGGCAGATCATAGTATGGGAAGGCGCTCACTGCATCCACAATGCAGTTCTCCTTGGAGAAAGGGGCAGAGATGCTGGTCTCCAGACGGCAGTACATCTCGGTCTCGGGATAGGACTCCTTCTTAGGATAGTTCTGGAGCATCTGGTTCCACCTGTTCTTGAACTCCCCCTCATAACCTGCCATCTTTATCCGGTACTTCATGGAGAACATGGTGGCCTCCACTCCTACTGTGGCGCTGCCGGGGATAAAGAGGATATCGTAATCCTCAAGGCCGAATTTGACTGCAAAAAGCTCCCTCACCTGGTCAAAAAGCTTGAAGAAGCTCTGATCCCGGTGGGAACTGTGGATACTTACGGTGTCTTTAAAATAGGTGTTAGGTCCAAACATAAGCTCTATCCTTCTGCGACCTCCTGCTGCACCTGAACCATATAGTCGGCAATACGGGATCCGGCCTGGCCTTGATACTGCCAAGCCTTCTTCTTTGCCAGTCTGCGGTTCTCTGACGCTGCAGGGTCGTCTGCAATATTTTTTATAATCTCTCCAATCCGGGGGAAGTCCTCTTCCTTAAGCTCCTTGCCTATCTGGCTCAGAACCTGGAACTGCCACAGGGGATGGGGTACTTTTCCTGCATCATAGGGCCTTGGGTCAAAATCTCCCACCGCAGCCAGGAATGGCTTGTCCCGGAGGAAGGCAAAATCCAAAGTGATACTGGAAAAATCAGAAATCATTATATCAGCTTTTGAAATAGATACAATATTATCAGGGTCAAAATCCCATATTATATTATTATTTTTATTATATTTGGCCTGAAGACGGGCTACAAGCTCCTTCTCCACCACCTTGGACTGAGGATGAGGCCGCACTATGATGTTCCAGCCGGTTTCTGCCAGAGGGTCCAGCAGTTTCTCGCCATAAAGGCTCAGGAGGCCGCTTGTTCCCCAGGAGGGAGAGACCAGAACGGTAAATGGGTGCTCTCCGGCAGGTTTCATTTCTTCAAGCCGTGCCCCCTGTACATCCAGGTATGGACAGCCCACAGTAATCAGCCGCTTAGGGGGCAGACCCCGGAGTTTCTCAAGGTATCTTATATCATCCCCCTGCCAGTCGCCGGCAAGGAGCACAGAATCAAAGTAATCCAGGCCATACCGCTTATAGGTGGTGGCATCGTTAATCATGTGGACCACATGGCAGTAGTGCTTAATGCCCTTTGACCGCTTGAGCTGGAACACATCCAGCCCCGGGGTGGTCATTAGGCATACATCTGCCTCCATCAGGTTGAGCCGGGCATAGGCCTTGTTGCCCTCCCCTATGTATTCTGGCTTTACATGCTGCCAATTCTGGGCAAAGACAGGGTCGTCCTGAGCAGAAGTGTAGTAGACCAGGGGGATACCCCGCCTCTCAAACTCCTCCACCACCGGCTTGAAGGTGTTCCAGTACTGGCACCCCTCGTTGTAGATCAAATAGGGAATCCTCTTCCCTTTGGCCCCTTTCTTCCCTGCAAACAGAAGGCGCAGCTTGATCACCACACCCCGGAAGGCAAAATAGCCCAGGGCAAAGAGGCTTATAAGCACCGAAAAAAGCATGCTGCCTGTACCTGGGTCTATGTAAAGCATCACTTAAGCTTCTCCCAGTTGGCTGCTTTGAAAATATTGTCCTTTACCCGATACTTTTCGGTATAATTTAAAGTGTATTTACCATGGTCACCGATTTCTCCGGGACCAGTCACTACTGTAATTCCGTTCTTTTTCCCCGCCATGTCAAAAGCAGGGGGCTCCGAGATTCCTTTAGTAGCCAAGAATGCTATATCAGCAATGGTCATGAAGGTGCTGTCTTCCTGTATCTCATGCTCAGCCCCAAAGTCCTTATACATAAGAATTGCATTCCAGGCCGCCAGTTCTTTCTTATCAAAATCAGTATCCAAAGTACGGTTTTCGCCCCTGAAATCACGGCCATGATCAGAAGCTATTACAATACGGGTGTTATCGTAGACTCCGTTCTGTCTCATCCAGGCAAACCACTGCCCCAGCATTCTCAAAGCGGCAGCGTTGACATGATAATGCAAAAAAACCTTATCTCCGCCGAACCGGTTCTGGCCCTTGTCAGTTATCTCAGCCTGCAGCACATACTCAGGATACTGCATCCAGGCAGGCTCATGGGTCAGGTCGTTGTCCACAGCCATATAGGATCCGGCTCCATCTGTAACATCAGAGAGCTCCGGCAGATAATCAAGGGCAGAATAATATTTTATTGTAAGTGAATTCTCATCCTTAGCCTTTTCTTTTATAGAGCTCCACCAGCCCCCATGGTCATAAAGGACTCCTCTGAGGGATACTGGGCAGACACGGAAGAAATCAAAGAAAAGGAAATCCCTCTTCATAAAATCAGAGAGGACAAAACCTGACAGCTCCATCCCATGCTCCTGCCGCCACAGCTTATCGTAACGCCCGGCGATATTTAAAGCATGTATCTCTTTACTAAATATAGAATTGTCTGGGGTCCAGCTATAGTTGGCCATAGGGGCGTCAGTAACAGTCACCCTATATCCCTGCCTCAGGAAATAGGTGGGCAAAACCTGCAATGCCTCATTGTGCTTGTGGATTAAAAGTTCTTTCTTGCGCTCATTTATCCTTTGGGGGAGGTAGTCATACCCCCCGAACAAAGCGGGGGATGAGAAGATAGTGCTGTCCCCGGGAGCCAGTGTGTTAGGATAATATACAAAGCCCCGGTAGTTTTCCTTCACCTGGGGCAACTCTTTCATTATGTAAGGGACAAAGGAACTTATTCCCCGGTCCAGCATTATGACCAGCACATTTTTTCCATTACGGCTAAAATGGTAAACAGGGTTTATGGTATCATCAGCCCCCTTGTTGGAGCTGTCGGCCACAATTGCCTTTAAGCGCTGGAACTCGCTGTTGATCTTGGCAACATTGAAGATTGAGAAGGCCAGCAGGGTCAGCACCAGGATTGTGCAGACATTCTTGACCTGCTTGAACCACCCCTTGGAGAAGACAAAAAGCACCCCGCTCGCCACTACAAGGGTGGTGGCAACATCTATAGGGAATTTGGCCAGCTCGTTCTTTATCTTAAGGCCATTTTCAAAGATAAGGCCGTTCTGAACCAATACAGTGCCGTAGCCCCCGGCAAACACATAGGTATTAATCAGGGCACCTACGATTCCAGCAAACAGCAGGAAGGTGAACACTGTCTGGGTCTTCCTGGAGAACAGGAAGTAGAGAGCCACCATCCACACCGCGATTCCCATGGTCTGAAGGAAGGGGAACTGGAATATTCCCAGGGGACTTTCGTATGGCTCAATATAGGAGAACTCCTGCACCGAGGAGCAGATGAGGGATGATGGAATCACCGCCCCTACCAGAAGCAGGAAGGCAACACAGCATAAGGAAAAAATACCGAACCGCAGTCTGTTCTCTTGATAGAGAGGCACCAGGGGCCGCTTGCAGAAGCAGTATACTTTTTCAAGGCCCTTTTCCAAGGTCTCTGACTTTTTAAACTTGACCTTATAGCAGATATTCTTGCAGAGGGAGAAGACATTATTCAGAGTCCAGTAGAATACCAGACCTGAAGGAGAATTATACAGCAGAACCAGAAAAAGGGACGCCATGCCGTATAGCTGCAGCTTCTCCTTGAAGGCAAAACCTTTGACATAGACTGCACTGGCCACAATGTTTATTATGGTCATAGCTATAGGAAGCACATTTACCTGGAAGCCGCCTATGCTGAACAGCTGGTCAGGAGCACCCAGATCCCTTATGAACCACAGGCTCTGCCCCTTAAGCATCTCCAAATTGGACAGATAGACATAGGCGGCTATGAAAAAAGGAACCTGGATCATCAGGCTTATGGAGCTGCGGAGCGCCATAATAGGATGATAATGGTTCTGCCGATAGAAGGTGGAGAGAATCATATACCTCTCATCCC
>JAEEGJ010024720.1_pt1 | contig 12420 bp, 10 predicted proteins | sample 8958761 | NCBI WGS metagenome assembly JAEEGJ01 (sample SAMN16246546, study PRJNA631951) | gut metagenome | biome: gut microbiome; feature: rumen; material: RS-attached | host: Bos | place: Iran: Karaj | collected 2018-10 | reverse complement strand
CGCATCGTCACCACACTCCGGAACGACGTTTTCACAAACAATATTTCAAAGGAATCCCCGTTCGGAAAAGCGCTTCTCGGCGCAAAGGAGGGACAGACCGTGACCGTCGTCGTAAACGAGAAAAACTCATATGAGGTAAAGATCCTCTCAATAAAAAAAGGCGAGGACGACGCCTCGCTTTCAATAGGTTCGTTTTAAATACGTACGGCTGACCGGCTGTTTTTTCAGGCAAACCGGTCAGCCGTTTTCTTTGATCATATCGCAAAAACTGACTGATAAGCGCGCTTTCACACTTTGAATTTCTCAATTCTTTGCAAGCCTTTATCACTTCAAGCGCGAGTTCTTTTGACTTGATAATCAGCGGACTTTCATTCATTTTACTTTGGAATTATTATCATTGAACACCCTTATCACGGTAATCTTGCCAACAATATGCGCATTAAATTCTGCCAGCGACTCTGCCGGAACCCACAGCTCCTGATGCGTGTGATTGCCAACGGTATGTACTTCGAACTGCGAAATATAAGCGTCGTCGATTTCAAAACGCGTCACATACCCAAAACCGTCTCCGGTTTTTGTATTCCATTTTTCCGCGATCTCACAGGCGTATTGTTCGTTCAGCACCGGATAAAAGATCGGCTGCTCCGGCAATCTCGGCGGGAACTCCTTGTCGCCGCTTTTATGGATCAATTCAAGTTCGGCTGTGCCAACAGGTCTGTACAGTATCATTCTGCAACCATCCTCATTAGTTCAATTATTATCACACTGCTTATGATTCACTTACGGCATCCGGCTCCGATATACCGGAAACGAAAAATTTCATTTTCATATTTTCACCGATTATTATTTGTTAAAAATTCTAATGCGTTGTTTTTTCTTCATTATATCGCAGAATTGTGAAAAAGTCAATCCGTCAAAAGTGAAGTTTGCGGCGGGGCGGGGGAAAACGAAAATGAAGACGTCGGCTTTGCCGACTAATGAAGACGGTGCTGCCGCACCTAATGAAGACGTTCGCTTCGCTCACTAATGAAGCGAAGTCGCCCCCGTTCCTAAATTAGCACCGCAGGTGCGTCTTCATTAGCGTCAGCGTCTTCATTCCTTCATTAGCCCTCGTAAGAGGGCGACTTCATTGAAAAACCCTCGCTTTCGCGAGGGTTTTTCAAGGCGCTCTCGCCTGCGGGCTCGGTCCCGGTTCGACTCTGACGATCCACCGGATCGTCATTCACTACCGAACCGAAGCGCTTCGCGCTTCCCGTCATCGGACCGGACTTGCGCCGATCCGAAGTATGAGGCAGCGCCTCCAAAAAAGCACCCCGAAGGGTGCTTTTTTGTGGTATCACTTCAAATCGGATCGCGGGGCGAAAAACAACGGCATTTTGAGCTTGGTGTTGTACGAAATGGATCGCATTAATCTTTTAACACGATTATAGCTTCAGGTTTTTCAAAAACTTAACGCATTCGGGCGTGTTTTTCGAAAGATTGTCCGTTGCTTTATGGTGGTTAAGTACTCCTTGAATTCTGCTTATAAAGGTTGGTGAACTCATAGAAAGCGCTTTACTGTACGATTCCTTTGCTTCGTTAATTCTGCCGTGCTGCAAGTCAATAACTATTCGAGCCACAGTTAGCGGGAATTCATTGTTGATAAACGCTTTGGCGAAGTTATCGATGGTGTTGAACTGACCGTAATACTTTTCAAGCTTTACGGAATATCGGAACTTGTCTATGTGTAGAAGCATCCACATCAGGTTGCCGGCAAGGTTTTGGCGATAAGAAACGTGATCTTCACCGAGTGCTTCGTCCGCTTTCAGATATGCGCCGTACGCCTGATTGTACTGTCCATTTTTCTCGTATATCATTCCTATATCATAATATGCGGTATATGTGCCGAACCACGTATCAGGGTATTTTTGTAGTCCCCAACGGATCAGAGCGACGGCTTGTTCGTAATGTTTTTTCGGAAACTGAACGGCTGTAATATAAACATGTTGAAGCCGCATATCGTTTCCGCGAACGCGGCGAAGCAGTTTCTCATATTCGATATAGTCGGCGTCCGATATACCGCTTTTGATAAGATTTTTCTCAAATGCTTCGATTTTGGTCATAAAAATCTCCCATAATCGTTTTTAGTATTGTATCACGCATTTGTGGATAAGTCAACACGTGAAAAGTGAAGTTTGCGACAGAAAGAGTTTTTAATGAAATCGCGGCAGATGCCGCGATGAAATCCAACGCTGTTGCGTTGGATGAAATCTGTCGCTATGGCGACAGATGAAATTAAATCCGTCCTCTTTATCCCGCACGTCAGTGCGGATTTCATCGCGAAGCGATTTCATCACGAAGTGATTTCACCCGTCCGTAATAGGGGTTCCCCGTTGTGAATGAAGTGAGCAACGGGGGTTCCCGTAAGGACGGATTTAGTTGAAAACCCGATGCTTTCGCATCGGGTTTTCTGACTGGGATAGCTGGATTCGAACCAGCGCAGTGCAAGAGTCAAAGTCTTGTGCCTTAACCGACTTGGCTATATCCCAACGAACAGGGATATATTATCATAAAAAAGCCAAAAAGTCAAGGTGTTTGAATAAGATTACATTATATTTTTTGTTTGAATGAATTGGCTTCGCCGTGAATTGGCTTCGCCGTGAATTGGCTTCGCCGTGAATTGGCTTCGCCATGAATTGGCTTCGCCGTTATAAATACTGCTTCATGTCGTTTATCGCCTGAAGCTGGAAGGACAGCATATCCGAGACCAGCGTCACGACGGGCTCGGACAGCCCCGCGACTTCGGACTGCTGCTTTTTCAGCTCCGTTACGCCCATAACGTAGCCGTTTATCATCATCTGCGCCGTCTTTGAGTCGGAGCTGTCCATCATCCTGCTCACCGCCATGCCGACCTCCGCCGGTATCTTCTCCCAGAAGCCAGCGTCCTCCGGCGCTTTGCCGGATTCCGCCAGGCACTGCGCGGCGCGCGCCGCAAACGTCTGATATTCTTTTAAATGCTCGCCCATGGTGCATCTCATTTGCTGATTTTGCGTTTCCGGCATCAGCTTTGCTATAGATTCAAGCCCCATTTTACAGGTTTTGTAGATGTCGGTCAGCACCCTCTCGTCGTTTGGTTTTACGTTTTTGTCCATATAAATTTCCTTTCAAAAAAATACCTGCTGTTACGCAGGTATTATTGACAGTATAAAGTATTTTATTCCGTTTTCAGATATTCTATATATTCCTCAAGGCACATGCCCATTTCGTATATGCGCTGCGCGTGGTATCTGCCTACGAAGCGGAAATGCCACGGCTCGTACGTGTACGTCGTTATATCCTCTTTGCCGGGCATATAGCGGAGTATGAAACCGAATTTCCAGGCGTTTTCCGCAAGCCACTGCGCCTCGTACGTATCCTTGAATTTAAGCTGTGCGGAGCTTAAGTTGTGCATATCCACCGCAAGACCCGTCTGATGCTCGCTCTCGCCCGGATACGCCGTGTCAAGACGCTCCTTTGCTATCGCTTCCTCTTCGGTCATGCCCTGACTCATAAATCTCTGTACGTCGCCGTCAAATATTTCTTTTTGTGATTCGTAGCTTCTGTACGCGCTCGTCACCGTCACGTTCTTGCATCCGTTGGCTCTCGCTTCTTTCAGAAACGCCTCAAGCGCTTTTGCGGCGTACAGACGCATATATCTTTTGCTTCTGTCGGAGCGCGTGTCCACGAGCGGTTCAAGATCGTCCGGTTTGTAATCCTTGCCTATGGGGTTGTCCGGGTTTACAAGGATAAGATAAGCGTCTCTGTCCGCCGGGTCTATATATTTTTCATACGCGGAAAGATCCGTTTTGAAGCCCGGAGTGACGGTCGGCTCCGTCTCTTTTTCCGTTTCTTTTTCCGTCTGCTTTTCCGTTTCTTTTTCGGTTTCTTTCTCGGTTTCTTTCTCCGTTACTTTTTCCGTTTCCGCCTCGGTCGTTTCCTCTTCGGTTTCGGGCGGGTCGCCGGTCATTATCGGCGCGAGCGTTTCCGGCTCGGGCGACGTTATCTGCTGGCGGGTCTCTTCGGTATCCGTGACCGAAACGTCTGTGGTTTCGACCGTTGATATAAAATCACATGAGGCGACAGCGGATATAACCGTTAAAACCGCTAAGATCAAAGCCGGGATCTTAATTTTATACATTTGATGATCGTTCCCTTTCTTTACTAAAAATATAAACGCTGTGTCAAAACCGTTCTTTATAATTAGATTTTACACAAATAACTTTGTAAAATCAAGATTATTGCTGTGCATTTTTTTGAATAATGTATTTACAAAAGGCGGAAAATGTTGTATAATGGTATCGTCGGATAATGTAACTTATTATCGAAAACGGAAAACGGATATTCCGGAGGATATGATGAACAAGAGAGTTTTGGTGCTTTCATCTGCATATATTTGCCTTGACGCATATATGCCCGCGCTGCCCGCCGGCTCCGCCGAAAGGGAAGGGGACGGGTACACCGTCAACCCCGGCGGTAAGGGGTTGACAGCGGCGCTGACCTTCCGCGCCATGGGACTTGACAGTATTTTCTGCGCCGCCGTCGGCGACGACGAATACGGCAGGCAGATAGACGGATTTCTCAAGGCCACGGGAGTTGACAGGCGCTTTTTGAAACAGTGCGCCGGCAGCCGCAGCGGGCTTTATATGTCCGTGCATGAAAGCGACCGCGGCCCGAGGACAGTGAAATTCCCGCAGGCAAACAGCCGTTTGACAAAGGATGACATACAGGCGGCGTTTATGGTGTATCCGGACGCTTTGTATATACAGAACGAGCTTCCTTACGAGCTTTCGTCTTTTGCGGTGAATCTGGCGCGGTCAAAGGGCGTGCCCGTATTCTGGCAGCCGTGCGCATCGTCGACCGGCAGATACGCGGAAGCTCTGCCCGGAAGGTTTGAGGCCGTTATTTTTGACGCGAACGAGGTCAGCTCCTACTGCGGAGTGATCCCCAACGAATACGATAAATTTCTTGCCGCCGCAATGGCGCTCGCGTCGCATATAAACAGCAAATATATAATAATACGCCTGCCGGACCGCGGCGCTTTCATATACGACGGTCTGCATCACGAAATGGCGGGAGAATATCCGTCCACGTATCTTGACGAAAGCGGTTCGTCCGTGGTGTACGGCGCGGCCTTCATATCGGCGTATCTGAAAACCGACGGCAACGTGAAAAAAGCCGCCAAATGCGCGGCGGCGGCGTACGCTTATTCTTCGTCCAACAAGGGCGACGTCGGCTCCGTCCCATCCGTATCCGATCTTGTCCGTTTTCTGAAAAGAGACCAGTACTAAATACAGTATAAGGAGTACGTAAAATGAAAAAAACGGTAAAGCTGCTGTCCTTGCTTCTTGCGGCGCTTATGATCGCTTCCTGTATCGGAGCCGTCAGCGTAAACGCGGCGGATCAGCAGTACATAAATTCGCTTATTGAAAAAGGATTCCCGGAAGATTACGCAAAAAAGCTTGAGCGTCTGCACAGAAAATACCCTAACTGGACGTTTGAGCCGTTAAACGTAACGGAGCTCAGCGGCGGAACGTATACGTGGGATTACGTTTTATATCAGGAGACGGACGCGGAGCCGAGAAGAAGCCTTGTGTATAACAGCGACACGTACAAAAACTGGCGCCATCCCTCAAACGAACAGTATGACTCCGGCTGGTGGAGAGCGTCGATAGAAGCCGTATCGTATTTCCTTGACCCGCGCAATTTTCTGACGACTGAGCAGATATTCCAGTTCTACGATCTTAAATGGAACGACAGCATGCCGCTGTCCGCCGTTGAAGCGGTCGTAGCCGGCACGTTTATGGAGAACAAAAAGCTGGACGGCATATATTCCGATAAAACGTACGCGGAATACTTTTACGAGGTGGGACAAAAGCTCGGCGCAAACCCGGTTTATCTTGCGTCAAGAGTAAGAGCGGAGCAGGGAGTCGCGGGAACGAGCCCGCTTATAAACGGCAACGTTGGCGATATGCTCTGGTACTATTACTCAAACAAAATGACAGGTTATGACTCGGCGGGGCATATAATAAACGCGCCGACGTCCGGATATACGCAGGCGCAGCTGTTGTCATATAACGGTTATTACAACTATTTCAACATCGGCTCGGCGGGAACGGGATATTTCAATATCTACAAAAACGGCATAGACGAGGCGAAAAAAGGCACGCCGTCAATGAAGGACGCCTGGGACGGAGACGCCTCCTGGAACATGCACTGGAAATCAATTTACGGCGGCGCTTATACCGCCACGAACAGATACATAAACGACTATCAGAACACGCCGTATTTGCAGAAATTCAACGTGGACCCGCGTTCGTCGCGTAATTTCTGGGGTCAGTATATGCAGAGCATAACCGGCGCGCAGGGAATGGCGACGCAGTCGTATAATTCTTTCCGTGATAACGGTCTGCTCGATCTGCCTTATGAATTCCTTATCCCCGTGTACGAGGGCATGCCGGAAAGCTGTCCGCATCCCGATACGCTCCCGGCGCCGACAGACTACGCAAGGATAATCGATTACTGCGTGGACAGCAGCAGCTTCAACAGTAAAACGTTCCGCGCGGCAGGCTGGACGGGAAGCAATTATCCCATAACGAGATTCGGTTACAGCATAGACGGCAAAGCGACGGTCTGGAGCGGCGTATCGGTCACGGCGTTTGCAAACTCCACGGATGAAGCGGCTATCAAAAACCGCGCGGGAGAAAACGCGGTAAGATTCAGCGCGTCGTTTAAGGATAACGCCTTTACGGAGGGCACGCATACGGTCATGATAGTTGCCGAGGTAAACGACGGCAAAAACTCCGCCATAAACGCCATAGGCAGCGCGATAATGGTGACGGTAAATCAGAACAACGCGGCGCCCGCCGTTATAACGAATTCGTACGTTGACAGGGAAAACGATTCCGCGGAAGGCGAGGAGCTAAACCGCTTCACGGACGAGAGCGAAAGCGTCTGGTATATCAAAGGCTGGTTCGGGATCAACTACGAGCCGAAAGCAATGGGCTATTCAATAGACGGCGGCAGCATAATATACGATGAAAGCGTCGTATTCTCCCGCGACAAGAATCTTGACCCGCACACCTTAGGCGGCTCGGGTTACAGATTCGAGTGCAATATAGACACAGAACAGCTCCAACCCGGAGAACATACGCTTATTGTATACGTAAAAGTTGATTTCAAAGACACTGAGCTGAATGCGTTAGGGACCAGAGTGATAACAATAAACAAGTCGGAAATGCCGGACGAAGACGAAGAGCTTAAAGAAAAAGGCGATATAAATAAAGACGGATATATTGACAACAAAGACGTCGTAGTGCTGTTCCGCGCCGTTTCCTCGGTCGTGCCGGAAGAAAAGATCCCCGCGCTTGACTATAACGAAGACGGCTACGCGGACAACAAAGACGTTGTGGCGCTTTTCAGAGCCCTGAGCAGAATAAACGACTGATAAACGGAGAGATAAAAGATGAAAAGAAAAGATTACATAAGCTGGGACGAGTATTTTATGTCCGTTGCGCTTCTCGCGGCGATGAGGAGCAAGGATCCGAACACGCAGGTAGGCGCCTGCATAGTGGGCGAGGACAAACGCATAATATCGACCGGTTACAACGGTTTTCCGCGCGGCTGCTCCGACGATGAATTCCCGTGGGACAGAGAAGGGGAGGATACGAAATATCCTTTCGTCGTCCACGCGGAATTGAACGCCATTTTAAACGCCGGCGGCAGGAATTTAAGCGGTTCAAAGCTGTACGTCGCGCTTTTCCCGTGCAACGAGTGCGCGAAGGCGATAATCCAGGCGGGCATAAAAACGGTGGTCTATCTGTCGGATAAATACGACGGCACGCCGTCGGTGCTTGCGTCAAAGCGCATGCTGCGCGCCGCGGGCGTAAAGCTGGAGAAGTTCGAGCCGGAAACGGATAAATTAGAGATAAAGTTCAGATAATGGATATTGTGATCAAAAACCGCGCGCCGTCGGTCTACGGCGAGGCGCTGTCCGTCCGCGCCAAAGACGGAGAAAACGAGCTTTCCGGCGGCGTCTTCACGCTGACGGAGACAGCGTACGGCGGCAGGAAAATAAAAACCCTGCTCACCGGCGGCATCGAGACGCCGGTGGTGAACAGACGCAGCGGCTGCGTGCGTGAAATGATAGAAAAAATGCACGTATACGGTGCGAAAAACGGCTGCGTTTTAGGGCTTTTACATCCGTTTTCGTTCTCTTTTTACCGCAAATTCGGGTATGAAAGAGTCGCGGATCATATCATAGCCGGTTTTCCTACCTCTGCGCTTGATTTCGTGCAGAGAAGGTGCGATCTTATCCCGTACGACGAAACGAAGCTGTCCGATATGCATACGGTATATAACGAATTCGGTAAGAGCAGGAATCTGCTTTTGCCGAGGACGGACGCGTCGTTTTACACGGGCGGCGGCAGGCAGGCGTATATTTACTGCGACAACGGAAAACCGTCGGGATACGTCGTCGTCACCGGCAGCAAATCTTTGTACGTAAATCACTATACGGACACGGTGCTTACGGTAAAGGAGCTTGCGTATACGAACCCGGAGGCGCTTAAAGCGATATTCTCGTTTTTGCGTATGTTCGAGGGCGAATACGACCGCATAGAGCTGTACGACTGCGGACTGTACCGCGAGGCGGAGATGATGCTGAAGCATAATATGCAGACGGATTATAAGGTCATCCCGGATATCATGGGCAGAGTCTTGAACACCAAAAAAATGCTTGAGGCACACGAGTATCCTAACGAACCGGGCGAGTTTACCGTACGCGTAAAAGATACTCTGCCGACGGTGAACGGAACGTATCACGTATCTTACGGCGGCGGATGCGAGGTGAAAGAGACGGAAAAAGCGCCGGACGTAACGCTTTCCGCCGGGGCGTTCACGCAGATCGCACTCGGTTACCGCGCGCTTGATATGAGGAGCGCCGCGTACCTTGACGGCGTGGAGATACATAACGCATACAGCGAATTTTTCCGCGCGTTCCCGCCCGTTGCCGGCGGCGTGTTTGAACACTTTTAAAATATTGAAAAAGTTTACAAAGGAGGCTTGACAAAAGCCTCCTTTTGTGGTATTATTCCCCCTCGGAATCGAGGCAAAAAAGTGACAAAAATAATATCATTCGCCAAAAAGAACATAGTAATGTGCATAGCCGCGGCGCTTGCGCTTGCAACGGCGTTCATCGTTCCGCCGGACGCAGAATATCTACAGTATTTCGATCTGAAAACGCTTACTTGCCTTTTCAGTACGCTTGCCGTGGTCTGTGCTCTCAAAAACATAAACTTTTTCTACATACTTGCAAAAAACACGGTAAAGATGTTCAAAAACACGCGCGCCTGCGTGCTCGTACTCGTCTACATAACGTTTGTCGGCTCTATGCTCATAGCAAACGATATGGCGCTGCTTACGTTTTTGCCGCTCGGATACTACGTATTAAAAAACTGCGGAAAACAGAAAAACATAGCCTTCTGCTTTATAATGCAGACCGTTGCGGCGAATTTAGGCGGTATGCTCACGCCGTTCGGAAACCCGCAGAATTTATATCTGTATACCAAATTCAACATTTCAAACGCGAACTTCATACGCATAATGCTGCCGTCGTTTCTGCTCTCCGTAACGCTTATAACGGCGTGCTGTCTGATATTTATAAAACCGGAGCCGCTTTTCGTAAAAGAAGAGGATATGCGGCTTGATAAAAAGAGAAGCGTTATATACGGCGCGCTGTTTATGATATCCGTTCTTATGGTCTTCCGTTTCTTGCCGTACTATATAGGCGGCGTTATAATCTTAGCGGCTATACTCATAATGGACAGACGCGCGCTTCTTAAAGTTGATTATCCGCTTTTGCTCACGTTCGTGTTCTTCTTCATCTTTTCCGGCAACGTTTCAAGGATAAGTCTGTTCCAGAACACGCTCGGCGCACTGCTGAACAAAAACGTGCTTCTCGTGTCGTCTTTATCGTGCCAGTTCATAAGCAACGTTCCGTCCGCGATACTTTTGTCTAACTTCACCACGTCTTATCCGCTGCTTCTCGTAGGCGTAAACATAGGCGGCGTAGGCACGCTCATATCGTCTCTTGCAAGCCTTATAACGTACAGAGAATATACGAGCAGATACCCGAAGGATTCCAAAAAATATCTGCTTGAATACTCCGTCATAAGTTTTTCGTTCTTATTGGTCCTCATACTGTTCAATCTGTTTCTTTATAAGTGATCCCGGCGTCTCCGTACAGCTGTCACGGAGGCGTTTTTTTATTAAAAATATAAAACGTGTTGATATAATGTTATATTTCAACAAACTACCACTTGTGACTATTGACAAAGCGGGAGTTTTGTGATAAAATAAATACGCAAAAATATAAATCATAAGAAAGGAAACATAAAAATGGGACTTATTAAAGCTATCGCGGGCGCGTTAGGCGGCACTCTTGCCGATCAGTGGAAGGAATTCTTCTACTGTGATTCCATACCGGAAGACACACTTATGGTCAAAGGCGAAAAGAGGATCACCAACCGCTCAAGCAACACGAAGGGCAACGATAATATAATTTCAAACGGCTCCGGTATAGCGGTTGCCGACGGTCAGTGCATGATCATAGTCGAGCAGGGCAAAGTCGTTGAATTCTGTGCGGAACCCGGACAGTTCACGTGGGACGCCAGCTCCGAACCCAGCCTCTTCGCAGGCAAGCTCGGCACGTCCATAATAGAGACCTTCAAGACCATAGGCAGACGTTTCGCTTACGGCGGCGACACCGGTAAGGATCAGCGCGTTTACTATTTCAACACCAAAGAGATACCGAACAAGAAGTTCGGAACGCCCAACCCCGTACCGTTCAAGGTCGTTATAAACGAACAGCTCGGATTCAAGCTTTCCGTAGACTTGAAGATCAACGGCGTATATTCGTATAACGTTGTCGACCCGCTGCTCCTGTACACCAGCTTCATGGGCAACGTAGCGGACGAATTCAAGTGCGAACAGCTTGACGGAATGCTCAAGGCTGAGCTTATCCAGGCTCTGCAGCCCGCTCTGGCGGTACTTTCCGCAAACGGCGTATCGTACGACCAGATCCCCGCTCATACCGTTGAGGTGCGCGACGCTCTTAACATAGAGCTCAAAGATACGTGGGGCAAACGCGGTATAGAGGTCAACTCGCTCAACATCAGCGTACCGTCGATACCCGAGGATCAGAGAAAGAAGATAACCGAGTGGGAGGAAACTTCCATGACGCTGAATCCCAACGTAGGCGCGGCACGTATGATAGGCGGCCAGATCACCGCTATGAACACCGCGGCAGGCAACGAAGGCGGCGCGATGAACGGCTTTATAGGCATGGGTATGGCTATGAACGCCGGCGGCATGAACGCTTCCAACCTCTACGCCATGGGTCAGAATCAGCCCGTACAGCCGGCTCCCGCGGCTCCCGCTGCTCCCGTAAACGGCTGGACCTGCCCGAAATGCGGCACGGTGGCGACCGGCAACTTCTGCCCCGACTGCGGTGAAAGAAAACCCGCTCCGGCGGCAAGCTGGACCTGCCCGAAATGCGGCTCCGTAAACACCGGTAAATTCTGCTCCGACTGCGGAGAGAAGAAACCCGAAGCGGCAGCTGAATGGACCTGCCCGAAATGCGGCACCGTAAACAAAGGCAAATTCTGCTCCGACTGCGGAGAGAAAAGACCCGAATAACTGAAGTTCTGAATAAATCTCTGAATGCATCTTGGCGCATCTTTTTCCGCATTATTTTGCCGGAAAAATTTTGAAGTACCGTAGTACATCGTCATTTTCCCGGCTTCATCCTGCAAAAAAATCTGCAGCCAATCTGCACACTTCGATTTAATCATCACTTCTAAAAAATAAGAATAAGGGCTGCCGTTTTTACGGCAGCCCAAATTAAAATAATGCAAAAAATATTTAACTGGTTCAAAAACTACTGGTACTACTATAAATGGCAGGTGATCGTTTCCGCTTTCCTGCTTTTTGTTGTTATTTTCTGCGTCGTTCAGTGCTCAACGCAGGAAAAGTACGACATACATTTTACGTACGCCGGGCAGAACGCCATATCAAATCAGATAGACGATATACGCTCCGCCGTGCGCGCGACGTTCACGACTAAAGAAGAAAAAGAGTCAAAAGGCATATCGGTGCGCGATATCATCTGGGTAAACGACGAGCTTGCGGCGCAGTATCAGAGAAACGATATTTATTTTGATCCGAAGACTAACGCCGACAACGCAAAGCTGCTTTTCAACGAAGCGGCGTCCGGCAACTCGTTTATTTATATCATAGACAAACAGCAGTACGAAAAGCTCAAAGCGGACGGCATTTTTGCGCCGTTGTCCGACGTTTTCGGCGAAAAGACGCCGGAGCACGCGATCGACGAATACGGCATAGATT
>JAEEGJ010024715.1_pt1 | contig 12422 bp, 9 predicted proteins | sample 8958761 | NCBI WGS metagenome assembly JAEEGJ01 (sample SAMN16246546, study PRJNA631951) | gut metagenome | biome: gut microbiome; feature: rumen; material: RS-attached | host: Bos | place: Iran: Karaj | collected 2018-10 | reverse complement strand
GGCGTCGATGACGAGACAACCCTCAGCGGTCTGCGACAGCGTGACACCAGCAAACGGCGTGTACCACTCGCTGGCCTCCGGCCCGTTGAGGCGCCGCAGCGCTATATGCGACAAGGTCTCTGTCATGCCGTAGGTGCTCCATATCTGGTTGGGAAGGCCGACCAGTTCACGGGCCAGTGCGTCGTCGATGGCACCGCCGCCGACGATGAGCTGGCGTATCCGCATCAGCCGCTCCCGCTGCTCCGGCACCCGCAGCGAGCTCCACACCTGCATCGGCACCATCGCAGCAAAATCAATCCGCTCAGTCTCCGTGCCAAGCGGTTCTCCGCTTGGCTCCACGCAGACCAGCCTCAGCCCCCTGACCAGCGACCGCACCACCACCATCTTCCCGGCAATATAGTCAAGCGGCAGGCACAGCAGTGCCGTGTCGCCCTCACGCAGTCCGAGGAAGTCGCACGTCATCCGCGCCGAAGCCTCCATGCGCCGCTTCTCGACCCACATAGGCTTCGGCTTGCCCGTCGAGCCGCTGGTATGCACCAGCACCGTCGGACTGTCGTTGTGCCATTCGGCTAAGAATTCCTTGAGATCCACAGTTGGTCGCCGCGTATCTCCAGCGGCATCTGAATATTATCGGTAAACAACTGCCCCGTGCCCAGCCCCTGCGGCATCGTAATGTGGTCGCCGTAGACGCTGCTGCAGAACTGCGCAATAGTATTCAGCCCGACGTTGCTCTCCAGGGCCGACGTAATCCACGACCCCACATCGTGCTGCCGGGCCGTCTCTATCCACTCGCGACAACCCGCCATGCCGCCGTGCAGCGACGGCTTCAGCACGATGTAGGCAGGCTTGATGATGTTCAGCAGCTGCGACTTCTGCTCAAGGTCGTTCACGCCTATCAGTTCCTCGTCGAGGGCGATGGGCAGCGGCGACTCGCGGCACAGTCTGGCCATATAGGCCCACTGGCCTGCCTTTATCGGCTGTTCGATACTCTGGGCGTACTGCGAGAGCAGTTCCAGCTTGTAGAGCACATCGTCATCGTAGCTGAAGCCGCCGTTGGCATCAAGCCTGATTTCAACCTCGTGCCAAGAGAATCGGTCGCGAATGCGGCGCACCAGATCCACCTCCTTTTCGAAGTCGATGGCCCCGATTTTCAGCTTCACACAGCGGAAGCCCTGCTCCAGCTTCTGTTCCATCCGCTGCAGCATCTCGTCGTAGCTGCCCATCCACACCAGTCCATTGATGGGAATGCCGACCTCGCCGCGAGCGAAGGCCGTGTCAAACAGGCGGCAGCCCTCACGGAGGTTAAGCATCGCCGTCTCCAGTCCGAAGAGCATCGAGGGATAGTCACGCATCGCCTCGTATGGAATCTCGCCAATACACTCAATCTCATCACAGAAGCCACGCAGAACCTCGCCATAGTCAGCCCTCGCGTCACAGCTGAGGTCAGGCAGCGGGGCACACTCCCCCACTCCACAGCGGTCACCATCGGTAACGGTTACAAACCAGCTATGCCGCTCCGTATACACCCCTCGCGACGTCCCCGCCGGCTGTTTGAAATGGAGCACGCGCTCCTTTATTGTTACCTTCATTCTTTCAGGATTTCTTGTCGATGCGCTTCGTGACACCAATGGCTCCCGTCGGACAGACGAGACGGCAGAGGTGACAGCCGACACACTTCGTGCCGACAACGCGCGGCTGACGGCTGTCAGCGTCGAACGTGATGGCCTGATGGCCGCCGTCCTGACACGACACATAACAGCGGCCGCAGCCAATACAGCGGTCACGGTCAATCTTTGGATAAACAATCGTATCGCGGTCCAGGTCGGTGGGGGTTACGAAGTTTGGCAGTTCCTCGCCGACCAAGGCTTCAACCGAGGTAATACCACGCTCGGCCATATAGTGCTGCAGGCCAAGTATCAAGTCGTCGATGATGCGGTAGCCATACTGCATGACAGCGGTACACACCTGCACGTTACGGCATCCCAACTGGATAAACTCCAGAGCGTCGCGCCACGTCTCGATGCCTCCGATACCGCTCAACTGGACGGCTTTTCCGTGCGCACCAGTGATTAGGGGGTTCTTGGCCATCTCGAGGATAAAACGCTGTGCGATGGGCTTCACGGCGCGCCCCGAGAGTCCGCTGACGGTCTTACATCCGCTGACCTCTGCACGGTCGTTCATCGTGACACTCTTGATGGTATTGATGGCCGAGATAGCATCGGCACTGGCGAAATAGGCAGCCATGGCGGGCTGGTTTATCTGGGTGATATTCGGCGTCATCTTGGGAATGACGGGAATCTTGACAGTGCGCTTGACGTATGCCGTGTAGAAGAGCACCAACTCAGAATCCTGCCCCACGTCACTACCCATACCCGCCAGACGCATCTGAGGACACGAGAAGTTCAGTTCGACTGCATCGACGCCAGCCTCCTCGGCCATCTTGGCCAGCTCTATCCACTCCTCCTCCGTTTGCCCCATGATAGAGGCGACCACCACCTTCGTCGGGTAGTCCTGCTTCAGCCGCCGGAGGATGTCGAAGTCAACAGAGGCGGGATTCTCGCTCAACTGCTCCATATTCCGGAAGGCGAAAAAGTCGCCCGTTCCCTCCTTGTGCAGGGCATCGAATCGCGGCGACACCTCCCTGATGTCCTGCAGGCAGATGGTCTTGTAGAACACACCCGCCCAGCCGGCATCAAAGGCCCGCGCCACCATCTCGTAATTCGTACAGATAGCCGACGAGGCCAGAAAGAAAGGATTCTCACACCGAATGCCGCAAAAGTCGATACTGAGCGAAGGGGCCGTGTCTGCGGCAGCCGTTTCATAGCCCACAGAGCGTAGCAGCTCCCTAATACGTATCGGACGGTCGTAGTGGATGCAGGCTCTCTCAGCAGCCTCCAGTTCCTGGTCATTACACTCGGCAACCCAGCGCCCGGCCAACGTCGCGTTGCCAAAGCGGATGGCACGGATAGCCCTTGCGGGGTCGCCCTTCTTACACGGTTTACTACACGGTGCATCCACACATAGCAGACACCGTGACGCTTCTTCCTTAATATGCATCAGACCCATGGTTATTAATATTAATGTGAACTTACGGAATCTTGGGGTACTGTTCGAAGTCGGGCTTGCGCTTCTCGAGGAAGGCACGGCCGCCCTCCTGAGCCTCGTCGAGGAAGTAGTAGAGCATGGTGGCGTCGCCGGCCAGCTGCTGAATGCCGGCCTGACCGTCGAGTTCGGCGTTCAGCCCGGCCTTGATCATGCGCAGGGCGATGGGCGAGCGCTGCATCATCTCCTCGGCCCAGCGGACGCACTCGTCCTCCAGCTCCGAAAGGGGCACGACCTTGTTGACTAGGCCCATGCGCTCAGCCTCGGCGGCGGAGTACTGGCGGCAGAGGAACCAGATCTCGCGCGCCTTCTTCTGGCCGACGATGCGGGCCAGGTAGCTGGAGCCGAAACCGGCGTCGAAGGAGCCGACCTTGGGACCCGTCTGACCGAAGACGGCGTTCTCGCTGGCGATGGTGAGGTCGCAGACGAGGTGGAGCACGTGGCCACCGCCGATAGCGTAGCCGTTGACCATGGCGATGACGGGCTTCGGCAGACGGCGTATCTGCATCTGCACATCGAGCACGGAGAGACGCGGAACGCCCTCGTCGTCGATGTAGCCGCCGCGCCCTTTGACGTGCATGTCGCCGCCCGAGCAAAAGGCGTGCTTCACGTCCTCGGGCCGTTTGCCTTCAGGCACTTCTGACATAGCCCCCGTCAGCAGCACCACACGGATGCGGGCCAGTTCGCGACACTCGGCAAAAGCCTGGCTCAGCTCGAGCGTCGTCCGCGGCGTGAAGGCGTTGCGGTAGCGGGGCCGGTTGATGGTGATCTTGGCTATGCCATTATACTCTTCGAAGAGGATTTCCTCAAACTTCCTGATCTCTTTCCACTGTCTTTTTTCCATTGTATTTCAATTTTTTGTGCAAAGATACGAAATAATCGCGAATTATTTGCTATCTTTGCAGACAAAATACCATTAACCCATGCTACAAATCCGCTGTATCAACACCCACACGACGAAGAGCTTTCCCGAGGGGACGTCGCTGCTGGACGTCTACCAGGAGTTCCAGGACGATATCAAACTGCCGTACCCCGTGGTGTCGGCAAAGGTGAATAACGTGTCGCAAGGACTGAAGTTCCGACTGTTCCAGAACCGCGACGTGGAGTTTCTCGACGCCCGCGAAGGCTCAGGCCACCGCGTCTACGTGCGGTCGCTGTGCTTCGTGCTCTACAAGGCCACGCAAGACCTGTTTCCCGGTTCGAAGCTGTTCATCGAGCACTCGCTGTCGAGAGGGTTCTATTGCAACTTCAAGCCCAAAGACGGGAGACAGGTTACCGACGAGATGGTGGAGCGCATCCGTGGTCGGATGCAGGAGATTATCGACCTCGACATGCCCTTCCGCCGCACGGAGGCCACCAACGAGGAAGCCATCCGCGTGTTCACCGACCGCGGGTTCTCGGACAAGGTGAAGCTGCTGGAGACCAGCGGACAGATTTACAGCGACTACTACACGCTGGGCGACACCGTCGACTACTACTACGGACCACTGGTGCCCTCGGCAGGCTACCTGAGGGTGTGGGGACTGGAGCGCTACGAGGAGGGACTGCTGCTGCGCGTGCCCGACTGGAACAATCCCACGAAGCTGGCCGAGAAGGTGGACCAGCCCAAGACGTTCGAGATGTTTGCCGAGAAGACGCGCTGGGACATCATCATGCGGCTGTCGAACGCGGGCGACGTGAACAAGGCCATCATGCGGGGCCACGCCTCGGAGCTGATTCAGGTCTCGGAGGCCCTGCAGGAGAAGAAGATTGTGCAGATAGCCGAGGAGATTGACCGCCGCTTCCACCGCAAGAAGAACCCCGTCCGTCTGGTGCTGATTACAGGACCGTCGAGCTCGGGAAAGTCCACGTTCTGCAAGCGACTGTCAGTGCAGCTGCTGGCCTGCGGTCTGCGCCCGATATCGTTCTCGACGGACGACTACTTCGTGAACCGTGTGGACACGCCGAAGCTGCCCAACGGCGACTACGACTTCGACAATGTGGAGACGGTCGACTACCGGCTGCTGGGCGAGCACCTGTCACGGCTGATGAAGGGCGAGACGGTGGAGGTGCCGGAGTACAACTTCGTGACGGGCAAGCGCGAGTGGAACGGCAAGCGGCTCAGGCTGTCGGGCGACACGGTGCTCATCATCGAGGGTATCCACGCCCTGAACCCGCTGCTGACCAAGGGTGTCAGCGACTCGCTGAAGTACAAGGTCTATATCTCGGCGCTGACCAGCATCTCGCTCGACGACCACAACTGGATTCCCGTGCGCGACAACCGACTGCTGCGCCGCATCATCCGCGACTACAACAAGGGCGCCTACACCGCCCAGCAGACCATCAGCCAGTGGAAGAACGTCTGCGAGGCTGAGGAGCAGTGGATATTCCCCTATCAGGAGACCGCCGACGTGATGTTCAACTCGGCGCTGAACATTGAGTTCGCCGTGCTGCGCATCCACGCCGAGCTGATTCTGGCGAGCGTGCCGAAGAACTGCCCTGAATACAGCGAGGCCCACCGCCTGCTGAAGTTCATCCACTACTTCCTGCCCATCAGCGACAAGGAGATACCGCCCACCTCGATCATGCGCGAGTTCGTAGGCGGCTCAAGCTTTAAGTATTAAGCGGAGGCTTATTCCTGCTTCTGTGTCTTATAATATCCCTTGAACGCCCGCTCGTCTTCGGCGGCATCGGTCGTGACTTCAAGGAGAACGGGGCGCGTGCTTTCTAAATTTAATAAGGTGTCAATGCCCTGTTGCATTTCCTCCATATTCTCTGCCTTCAGATAGACAACAACGTTCTGACGGCAGATGCCCTCGGCTGAGGTCTGGTGAGCGGCGGCTACGAAGCGGTCGCGGGCGGGACTTTGTTCCAGACCATGCAGGAGGTTGAAGATGCCGCCACGACCGTTGTTCAGCAGGAGGATGCGGAGGTTGCCGCGCAGGTTCTGGTTCCACAGGGCATTCTGGTCGTAGAAGAAGCTGAGGTCGCCGATGACACAGTAGACGCGCTCGTCGGTGACGCAGGAGAAGCCGGCTGCCGTCGAGAGCGAGCCCTCGATGCCATTGACGCCGCGATTGCACCAGACGTGGTGGGCGGCGTAGATATTGGCCAAACGGATGGCCGACGAATTGGCGTAATGGAAGCCCCCCTCTGGCTCCCCCCCGAAGAGGGAGGATAGTTTTTCCTCGAAATACTTGACGGCAGCCATCTGCGAATAGGCGGGCTGATAGTGGGCGGCACGCTGGGAGGCTTGTGTCAAGGCGGCAAGCCATTGGCGGCGGTAGTTTGTCGACGATAGTTTACGGTGGCTTATCTTATGACTGAGCGACTGAAGGACGGACTCCGGGTCGCCGACGATAATGCCACGCAGGTTCTGGAACGTATCCTCAACGTCGCCCGACTGGCTGATGCGCCACGTCTGAGCGTCAACGGCGCTACGCAGGAAATGGCGCAGCCGCTTGCTGACAACGGTGTCGCCGACGTGGATGATGAAGTCGGGCGGTTCCATCTGCCCGTGATAGAGAACTTCATCGAAATGGCTCACATGAGGAAAGGGGGAAAGCGACTCGTGAAGCACGATGACGTGGCTGAACAGGAACTCGACGTCGATGCCCTCGAAGTCGTGGGGATTGGTCTGGCCGAAGACAATCATCGGGCGGCGGGCAGCCAAAAGGCCGTCGACGAACTCGGGACAGAGACAGTCGTAGTCGCGAGTGGGCGATGTGCGAATAATCTGTCGGACAGCAGGCAGCTGAGGCACGTCGAAGGTGAACAGCGGCTCACTGATGGGCACGTTGATGTGGACGGGGCGGGCATCGTCGGCTATGGCAGCCAACAGGGCCTCGTTGATAAGGCGGTTACTGTGCCAAGCATCGGATTCGCGCAGGGAGACTGCCCGACGCACGAAACGGCCGAGGACACCGGGTTGCGGCAGCGTCTGACCGTCGAGCTGGTCAATCCACGCCTCGGGGCGGTCGGCACTGACAACGATGAGCGGCTGGTGCTGATACCAAGCCTCAGCAACGGCTGGGGCCAGGTTGAGCAAGGCCGTACCGCTGGTGACGCAGACGACGACAGGCTCGTCGAGAGCCTGCATCATACCGAGGGCATAGAATCCCGCCGACCGTTCGTCGGTAACGGGATAGCACGCGATGTCGGGGCACTCGTTCAGGTTATGGACGATGGGGGCATTGCGGCTGCCTGGGCAGACGACGGAGTGACGAATGCCGTGCTTGACGAGCAGAACCGTCAGTTGGTTGACGCTTTCCTTATTGCTATACACCGAAGGATTTACGATTTTCGATTTACGATTTTCTATTTACGATTCAGGAGGCGGCGCATCGTTTCGAGCTTGGCCTCCGTCTCCTGCCACTCCTGCTCACCAGTACTCTCGCGCAATAGGCCGCCTCCGGCAAAGAGATGACAGCGGTTACCGTCGATGTTCATACAGCGCAGCGAGACATAGAGGTGAGTATCTGACTGCGGGTCGAGCATTCCCATAAACCCACTGTAATAGCGGCGGGGCGTATGCTCGTTGCCGACGATGAAGCGGAAGGCTTCGCGCTTGGGCAGTCCGCAGACGGCGGGTGTGGGATGAAGCGACTGTAGGAGGTCGCCGATACGGTCGTTCGTAGGGAGCGTGAAGTTGAAGTCGCTGCGAAGGTGTACCAGATTAGCGGCACGTACGGTGCGCGGCCCTTCCTCGCTGAAGTCTGCCGAGAACTGCTCCAGACACTCGGCAATATAGGTGGCAACGATACGCTGCTCCTCAATGTTCTTGGTGCTCCAGGTGACGGTCTCGCCCTCGCTGTCGAGCTGGTCGCCTTCCAGTTTCATTGTACCGGCCAATGCGATGGTGCGCCATTGACGCGCGCTGCCTTCAAGCAGAATCTCGGGTGTAGCCGTCAGCCAAGTGCCGCTCTGCGGTGTATGGACAAGGGCGATGAACATTCGGGGATAGAGCTGGCAGGCACGGTAAAAGAGCTGCTGGGGGTCGGCCTCAGCGGGCATCGATTCGTCAGCACAGCGGGCAAGGACAATCTTGCGGAACATGCCCTGCATAAGCTGGGCGTGGAAGTTGGCAAAGTCGATGGCGTAATAGGAGCGGCCAACCTCGGGAGAGGCCTCGGGCACAGAAGCCGGAATGGGGACCGGGACAGAGGGTATCTCTATACGGGACACCTCATCGGGACGGATGACAAGGATGGGCTGAGCGGGAGAGACCTCGAAAGGAGCCATCACGAAACCCCTGCGGCTGTTGAGGTCGACACACGACAACAGCTCGGCTGGTTTTCCGTCCGACTGGCGGACGAGCGTGGCATGACTGTCATACGGCAGACGATAGATGGCATAGGCTTCAGATAGCATCACTTCTTCTTTGATTGAATCACATAATTGGTGACACGAACGTTGGATATCAGGTCGCCCGAGGTGTCACGGATATCGACATTCCAGACGTGGAGGGTGGTGCCTTTGTGCAACAGACGGGCAAAGGCGGTAACTGTGTCGCCCTCTGCAACAGCCTTCACGTGGCTGCCGCTGACCTCGATACCCACACAGGCACAACCGGGACACAGCGCCGACGAGCCCACGCCCGCAACATTCTCAGCCAAGGCCAGCGATGCGCCGCCGCTCAAGAAACCGAAAGGCTGACGGTTGCGCTCGTCGACTTTCATCCGGGCCAGACAGGTATCCTCCTCGGGCGTGGAAATAAACTCCATACCGAGGGCCGTGCTCAGGTTAGGCTTCGCGTTGATGATTCCGTTTATTCGTTCTACATTCATAATAATGCTACAAATTTATAGCTTTTTCCACTACCCCGCAAAACTTTCGCTGTTTTTTTTGCAATTATTTACCCAAAAGGACGTTTTTTCGAGAGAAATTCGTAACTTTGCACCCATCAAAGCACATATATCCGGATAGAAATGAATATTTTAGAACTTAGCGAACAAGAAATCCTGCGACGCCAGTCGCTCGACGAGCTGCGCCGGATGGGCATTAACCCCTACCCCGCAGCAGAGTATACCACCAACGCATTTTCAACCGACATCTTAGCCGAATTCAGCGACGACGCCCCCGCCCGCGAGGTTTCCATCGCCGGCCGAATGATGAGCCGCCGCGTGATGGGCAAGGCCTCGTTCGTGGAGCTTCAGGACTCCAAGGGACGTATTCAGGTCTACGTCACCCGCGACGACATCTGTCCAGACGAGAACAAGGATATGTATAATGTCGTCTTCAAGAAGCTGCTCGACATCGGCGACTTCATCGGCGTACGCGGCACGGTGTTCCGCACCCAGACGGGCGAAATCAGCGTCCATGCCCATGAGCTGACGCTGCTGTCGAAGTCGCTCAAGCCTCTGCCCATCGTGAAGTACAAGGACGGCGTGGCCTACGACAAGTTCGACGACCCCGAGCTGCGCTACCGCCAGCGCTATGTCGACCTCGTGGTGAACGACGGCGTGAAGGACACATTCCTGCAGCGCGCCACCGTCATCCGCACCATTCGCCGCGTGCTCGACGAGGCCGGTTATACCGAGGTGGAGACACCGACGCTGCAGATGATTGCCGGAGGCGCCTCGGCCCGTCCGTTCATCACACACTTCAACGCGCTCGACCAGGATATGTTCATGCGCATCGCCACCGAGCTCTACCTGAAGCGCCTCATCGTGGGCGGCTTCGAGGGCGTCTACGAGATTGGCAAGAACTTCCGCAACGAGGGCATGGACCGCAACCACAACCCCGAGTTCACCTGTATGGAACTATACGTGCAGTACAAGGACTACAATTGGATGATGTCGTTCACCGAGAAACTCCTTGAGACCGTCTGCATTGCCGTGAACGGTTCGACGGAGCGCGAGATTGACGGCCAGATCGTGTCGTTCAAGGCACCCTACCGCCGGCTGCCCATCCTCGATGCCATCAACGAGAAGACGGGCTTCGACTGCGACGGCAAGACGGAAGAGGAGATTCGCGCCTTCTGCCTGTCGAAAGGTATGGAGGTCGACGAGACAATGGGTAAGGGCAAGCTGATTGACGAACTGTTCGGCGAATTCTGCGAGGGCACGTTCATACAGCCGACGTTCATCACCGACTACCCCGTCGAGATGTCGCCCCTGACCAAGATGCACCGCTCGAAGCCCGGACTGACCGAGCGTTTCGAGCTGATGGTCAACGGCAAGGAGCTGGCCAACGCCTACTCCGAGCTGAACGACCCCATCGACCAGGAGGAGCGCTTCGTTGAGCAGATGCGACTGGCCGACAAGGGCGACGACGAGGCGATGATCATCGATCACGACTTCCTCCGCGCCCTGCAGTACGGTATGCCTCCCACCAGCGGTATCGGCATCGGTATCGACCGTCTCGTCATGCTCATGACCGGTAAGACGTTCATCCAGGAGGTGCTCTTCTTCCCGCAAATGAAGCCCGAGGTGAGAACGACAAAGAGCGAAGAAGAGTCGGAAGATTGATAGTTTGAGAGATTGATGTTCGACTGCGGAAAGATTGCCATCGTCGGTGGCGGCTCGTGGGCCACGGCCATCGCCAAGATTGTGGTGCAGCACACGCACCACATCGGGTGGTATATGCGCCGCGACGACCAGATTGACGAGTTCCGCCGTCTGGGCCATAACCCCAGTTACCTTACCAGCGTCCACTTCAACACCGACGAGATAGCGTTCAGCAGCGACCTGAACAGCATCGCACAGCAGTACGACACCCTCGTCTTCGTCGTGCCATCGCCCTACCTGAAGAACCATCTGCGCAAGGTGAAGACGCGCATCAAGGAGAAGTTCATCGTCACAGCCATCAAGGGCATCGTTCCCGACGAGAACCTCGTCTGCTCGGAATATTTCCACCACGTCTTCGACGTCCCCTACGCCAATCTCGCCTGCCTCGGCGGTCCCTCCCATGCCGAGGAGGTGGCCCTCGAGCGACTGTCCTACCTCACCGTGGGCTGCTCCGACACCGAGAAGGCACAGGCCTTCGCCGACGTCCTCACCAGCGACGTCATCAAGACGAAGACCTCCAGCGACGTCATCGGCATCGAGTACTCCTCGGTGCTGAAGAACGTCTACGCCATCGCCGCCGGCATCTGCTCCGGACTGAAGTTCGGCGACAACTTTCAGGCCGTCCTCATGTCGAACGCCGTACAGGAGATGAACCGTTTCCTCACCAGCGTACACCCCTTGGAGCGCAACATCTACGACTCCGTCTACATGGGCGACCTCCTTGTCACCGGCTACTCGAACTTCTCGCGCAACCGCACCTTCGGTTCGATGATCGGCAAGGGCTACAGCGTGAAGTCCGCACAGATTGAGATGGAGATGATTGCCGAGGGATACTTCGGCACGAAGTGCATGAAGGAGATCAATCGCCACTGGCACGTCAACATGCCCATCCTTGACGCCGTATATAATATATTGTACGAGCGCATAAGCCCGCAGGTGGAGATCAAGCTCCTCACCGACTCCTTCCGGTAAGCAGTCTACAGAGAACTGAAAAACATAAAAAAACTACAAAACCATATAAAACTAAAGATTTCTTATGAAGAACATCACACTCGACATCACCAAGGCTGCCTGCTTCCTGGAGGCTGGCGCCGTGAAGGCTTTCGAGCCGAAAGTGAAAGAAGCACAGAAGGCCCTGGAAGAGGGCACGTGCCCCGGTAACGACTTCCTGGGATGGCTACACCTGCCCAGCAGCATCACACCACAGTTCCTCGACGAGGTGCAGGCCGTGGCCAACACCCTCCGCGAGAAGTGCGAGGTCATCGTCGTCGCCGGCATCGGCGGCTCATATCTCGGTGCCCGTGCCGTCATCGAAGCCCTCGGCAACACGTTCGGCTGGCTCATTCAGGACGGCAAGAACCCCACCATCCTCTTTGCCGGTAACAATATCGGCGAGGACTACCTCTACGAGATGACCGAGTACCTCAAAGGCAAGAAGTTCGGCGTCATCAACATCTCGAAGTCGGGAACGACCACAGAGACCGCCCTCACATTCCGCCTGCTGAAGAAGCAGTGTGAGGCACAGATGGGCAAGGACGCCGCCAAGGACGTCATCGTCGCCGTCACCGACGCCAAGCGCGGCGCCGCACGCACCTGCGCCGACAAGGAGGGTTACAAGTCGTTCATCATCCCCGACAACGTCGGCGGACGCTTCTCCGTGCTCACCCCCGTCGGACTGCTGCCCATCGCCTGCGCTGGCTTCGACATCAAGGCCCTCGTACAGGGTGCCCAGGACATGGAGAAAGCCTGTGCTCCCAGCGTTCCCTTCGACGAGAACATCGCCGCACAATATGCCGCCGTACGCAACGGTCTCTACCAGTCAGGCAAGAAGAT
>JAEEGJ010024714.1_pt1 | contig 12423 bp, 9 predicted proteins | sample 8958761 | NCBI WGS metagenome assembly JAEEGJ01 (sample SAMN16246546, study PRJNA631951) | gut metagenome | biome: gut microbiome; feature: rumen; material: RS-attached | host: Bos | place: Iran: Karaj | collected 2018-10 | reverse complement strand
AGACAAAGACATTTTTTTACGCTCCCACAAACTCAATATAACGTAAGTATACCATAAGGTACTTCTTGCTTCAATAATACTAAACATATATATTCAAATGCCGAAAATAAAAGAGTATAAACATAAACACAGGGCCGCTTAGGTAAGGGGGATTTGAATGAAACGTCTTTCATCTATAATACTGTTAGCAGTTAGCCTTTTTATATTAACAGCAGAAGCTTATAAACCTTCAATGGACGGCAGGGCTGTTGTTGCGGATTACGGTGAATTGCCGGTCGGCTTTTTCGCAAAATCTGCAAGCTATTTGCCCGGAGATACTGTAATAGTAACGAATCCGTCAACAAGAATAAGCGTTGAAGTTATGATTTTCGGATCGTTCGATTCGTCAGAAGGAATTGCGATAATTCTTTCTCCGGAAGCGGCAAGAGAACTTTACATAACAAAGGGAAGTAACTCTATCGTGCAGGTTACGAAAAAGAACAGCGCGTATTCAGAAGCTTCTATCCTTTCAAGAACGCTCGGTAACGGCGAAATTGACTCTGATCCCGATGTTAACCCGGAGCTTCTTATCGGGGAGCCGATTTTTGATACTCCGGCTATAGTTGAAGAGCTTCCAGTTTTTGATCCGCCGACACCATCAACGCAAGTTGCCTCAACAGGAACAACTTCAGAACCTGTTTTGCCAGTTGTTGAAGAGCCTGTGATTGTAGAGCCGGAGCCTGTAGTTGAACCTGAACCAGTAATTGAGCCTGAGCCGATTGTTGTGCCGGAATCTGTTGTTGAGCCTGAACCATATGTTCCTGATGAAAACAAAATTGCTTATGAGCCAGAGCCCGTGGAAGAGCCTGTAGAAGAAACAAAGACAATAGAAGAACCGGAGCCAAAAGACAATTATATTGAAGAACCCGAACCTGTTATTGAGACAATGCCAAAGGAAGGGGACGATATCAAGATTGCTTATGAGCCGGAGCCGGTTGTAGAAGATAAACCAGATAATTCAACAAAACCAGTGGTTGTTCCTGTTCTGGAACCAGAACCGGAGCCAGAGGACAAACCGGAGCCGATTCCAGAACCAGTTGTGGCTGAATACAAGCCAGAATCGCCAACTGGAATGACGAATGACTCAATATTTGAATCAGAAGAAAATAAAGTTGCTTCAGTTCCAACTGTTGAAAATACTGGACTTTTGAATGATTCAATCAACGACGGCAAGATAGAAGAAGAACCTGTTGTTGAACCAGCCCCGGAACCAGAGCCAATCGTTGCGGTTGAACCAGAGCCGGAGCCAGAACCAGAACCTGAGTATGTGGCTGACGTAGAGATTATCGAAAACGAGTTTATCGTTGTTCCGATAGAGCCTGTCGTTGCGACAGTAGAGCCTGTGGCTGAACCGGAAGGAACGACGGCAGTTCTTATTCCTACAAAACCGAATCCCCCGGAACCTGCTGTTTCTGATATAACAACACCAGAGCCGCAGATTAAGCCGGAAAGACCTGAGCCGCTTTCAACTTCAGACTCAATTTACGAAGAAGCGGGTCGCACGATGGAACGTTATTCGTATGCTGATAATAAGCTTTCTTCAACGATAAATGACGGTTCAGACAATGTTGAGCCGATAGAAGAGCCTGTCGAGCCGATTGCGGAACCTGTGGAAGAACCGAAAGAAGAGCCTGTGGATGAACCGGATTCAAACGTTTACTTTGAGGATGAGCCAGAGGTATTCATTATTCCGATTTTAGAACCACTTGAAGAACCGAAGCTTGCTGCAAATGAAGAGCCTGCGTACGATCCTTACAGCGATATACCAGCTTCTGAATCAGTTGCTGAAACGACAGAGCCGGAACCAGAACCGGAGCCTGTTATTGTCGTACAGCCCGTAGTTAACGTAGCTGTAAACGTTGAGCCGGAGCAAAAGACAGAGTCTGTCGCAGTACAACCGGTAAAAGCTTCTAACCTTGACAAAGGATGTTACATCCAGATTGCTACATATAGCAAAATGAGCAACGTAAACGATGTATGTGGCAAATATGGCGAAAGATATCCGATGAAAGTAGTGGAGACGTCTTCCGGCGGATGGCAAGTACTTGTTGGAAATCTTTCAGAAAGCGAATATACGATTGTTCTTGAAAGATTTAAGTCGTACGGTTACAAAGATGCTTTCTTAAAGCGAGTTAATTAGTAGCTGGAAAAAATGTTTTGTCGTGCTCCCGCTTTATTGGTCCTGCTGGCCAATTAGTGCGGCGTAATAGGTGTTTCGCTCACTTTGTTCGCTCGCCGCAATATTGTCCGCAGTCCCAATTTCGCTCGCGCACGACGAAAAACTTTATAAAACTCTACTAATTAATTCCAATATTTAATTAGAAGTTTGAACCGTCTGGTATAATCGCGTTCTTGCGGATTATTATGATTCCATCCGCCGCATAATACATACCGTGGTCACCGTCACTCGGCGGGTTCGGACTAAATCCGATTGAACAGTTCTTACCGATACGCGCGTTCTTGTCGATTATCGCACGCTGTACGCGCGTATTTTCACCGATTCCAATATTAGGAATGCCGTTCTTTCTGTTTTCTTCTTTCTGTGCATCCGTCTCATAATAATCCGCGCCCATCGAAATAACTCCAACAAGCTGCGTATTCTTTTCGATTATGCTTCGAATACCGATTACGGAGTCAGTAATCGTCGATTCAGTAATGACGCATCCTTCGCACGCTGTTGCACGGTTCATTGTGGCGCAGTTAAGTTTTGATGGCGGCAGATTGCGGATATGCGTATAAATTGGCTTTTCTTCATCGTAGAAGTTAAAACTCGGCTGAATGGAAGTAAGGTTGATTGTGGAGTCATAGAAGCTCTTAATCGTTCCGATGTCTTCCCAATATCCGTCGTAAATATATGAATTGACTTTGTATTTCTTTATTGTCTGCGGGATTATCTCTTTTCCGAAGTCTGTGTAATCGTTGTTCAGTGCTTCTTCAAGAACTGGCGCGTCAAAGATGTAAATACCCATAGAAGCAAGATAATCTTTACCTTTTGTCGCTCCCGGCGTTCTTGTTTCGTCAGGAATAATCCAATCGTTAATATCAAGGTCTTTAGCTGGTTTTTCCATGAAAGCTGTTATGCGGTTCTTTTTGTCAACTTTCATAATACCAAAGCCCGATGCGTCCTGGCGCGTAACTGCTGTTGTTGCAATCGTAATCTGTGCGCCGGAAGCTATATGTGCGTCCAGGTAAGCCTTCAAATCCATCTGATAAAGCTGATCGCCCGAAAGAATGATATAATGAGTCGGGTTCTGTGTCTTAAAGTGGATGAAGTTTTTGCGCACAGCATCTGCCGTTCCTTCGTACCAGCCGGAATGTTCCAGCGTCTGCTCTGCGGCAAGAATCTCTACGAAACCGTTAGAGAAGCGGTCGAAGTTATATGCGTTTGCAATGTGCATGTGAAGGGATGCAGAGTTGAACTGCGTTAAAATATATATCTGTTTAAAACCAGAGTTTATACAGTTGGAAAGCGGAATATCAACGATTCTGTGCTTTCCTCCGAATGGAACGGCTGGTTTTGAGCGTTCTTTTGTTAAAGGATAGAGGCGGGTTCCTTTACCACCGCCAAGAATAATGGACAAAACTTTGGGCATACTATCTCCTCATTTATTGCGTATGTACGCGCTTGAATCTGTTACAAGCTATAGACGAAAACATTATAATCCAATCTTTATAAAAAGACAAATAGTAAATCTCTAAAAACGTTAAATTTTGATTAAAAACACTGTAGAAAATCTATAATAATTCTATCGCGCATTGCAGAACATTAACAGAACGCTGTTTTCTCTAAAGCCGCTTAATTCTATACCGATATTTAAAATGTACAGGTTCGTATTGTGTGTAAAGCTCAATAAAGCCTGCATTTCCGTGGGTGGCGGAAAAATCAAATGCGGTAAACAAAAACCGCGTAAGGGGGATTCCATGATAAGAGGCTGGTATATCGGGTCGTCAGGTATGATGGCACAGCAGAACAGGCTCGACACAATCTCAAACAATTTAGCAAACGTAGATACGACAGGCTATAAAAAAGACATAGCAGTCAGTAAGGCATTTTCAGAGCTTATGCTCCGCCGTCTGAACGATGACGGTGTTGTTATAAACAGCCTTGGTTCTTACGAAGTCGGACCGATAATCGGAAAGCTCGGGCTTGGCGTAGAGACGAACGAACTTTATACGTCTTTTGAGCAGGGCTCTTTCCGTGAAACAGGAATAAATACAGATTTCGCTCTTTCTGGCGAAGGCTTTTTCGTTGTACAGACACCTTATGGCGAGCGTTATACACGCAACGGAAACTTTATGATTGGTAAAGAAGGCATTCTTGAAACAAAAGAAGGATATCCTGTTCTTGGCGAGAAGGGCGTTATTAAGATTGATGACCATATTGAGCAGAAAAAGTTCATGGTAAATCAGGACGGAATTCTTTACACAGCAGAAGATAATGAGGAAATTGACCGTTTTAAGGTTGTTCGCTTTGAAAACGAACGCTACCTTAAAAAGATGGGTTCAAACCTTTATGCTACAAATGAGATTTCCGGTGAGCCATACATCGCAGAAGGCAATGAGCGTCCGCTTGTTGTTCAGGATTATCTTGAAATGTCGAACGTAAACGTCGTAAACGAAATGGTTCAGATGATAGAAGTTAACCGCGCTTACGAAGCTAACCAAAAGACGATTCAGGCAGAAGATTCAATGATGTCCACGCTTTGGGGACGCGTTGTAACAAAAGGCTAGTAGGAGATAGAAGATGGTAAGAAGTTTGTATACAGCAGCAACCGGAATGAACGGTCAGCAGAATAACATAGACGTAATTTCACATAACCTTTCAAACGTGAATACTTACGGATATAAGCAGCAGCGCGCAGAATTCGAGGATTTGCTCTATCAGAACATGAAGCTTGCTGGAACACCGGCGACAGAAGACACAGTTACTCCTTTCGGAGTTCAGATGGGTACTGGTGTTAAGCTAGCATCAACTCAGCGTGTTTTTAAGCAGGGAAACTTGCAGGCAACTGATGTTTCAACTGATGTCGCTATTAACGGTGAGGGTTTTTTCCGTGTTCAGCAGTACGACGGTTCATTCGCATACACAAGAGACGGTAGTTTCAAAGTTGATATGAACGGTCAGCTTGTTACGTCAGAAGGCCTTCGCGTTATGCCTGAAATAATCCTCCCGGAGGATTTCCGCATTGATACACTTCAGGTAACAGATTCCGGTAAAGTATACGTAAAAATCGGCGCAGACAGAGATACAACGCTTGTCGGACAGATAGAGCTTTACCGCTTCCCGAACCCAGCTGGACTTGAAGCAGAAGGAAGCAATCTTTTCAAAGTTTCAAAAGCTTCCGGTTATCCGATTGCAGGTACACCTGGCTATGAAGGAATGGGTAATCTTAAGCATAAGTTCCTTGAGATGTCTAACGTTTCTGTTGTAAACGAGATGGTGCAGATGATTGTTGCGCAAAGAGCGTATGAGTTTAACTCAAAAGCAATACAGACGAGCGATTCAATGCTCCAGACAGCAACAGGATTGAAACGGTAATGTATTAGATAGCAGTTCCGGCAAAACCGGAGCTGCATAAAAATCAGTATTTAAATGCCGCACGTATTAAGTGCGGCTTTTTTTTGCCGAAAATTTAGTAAACATTGTCCATATAGAGGGGAATATGACAGGAATTAATGGAATTACAGGCGGATACAGCAGTTTAACAAACGGCACATCTGCTGCACAAGCTGCTAAATACAGCGATGAGCAGAGCAAGTTCGAATCATTGATTCAGTCTATGATGGGTTCTGGTTCTGTGGATGTTTCTTCTTCGGAAGTTATACAGTCTGGAAGGCTTAACGGTGACTACACCTCCGGTTTTGCCGGAACGTACACTACCGAAGCCGATAAAGCTTCTCGTCCGCAGGGAGCTGCCGCAAACTCAACGTCTGCTGTAACAGCTAACAAGACGATAGACAGAACGAGCAAGCTTTACGAAAGCGCGATGGAACTTGAGTCGTATTTTGTAAAGATAATGCTTTCTTCAATGAGAAGCACGCTTTCAGGTTCAAGCATAACAGGCGAGAAGAGCTTTGCGACAGGAATGTACGAAGACATGCTTTACGATGAGATTGCCGTCTCAATGACGAAGAACTCAGGCTTCGGTCTTGCTGACCAGATTTATCTTGAACTTGCGTAAAGAAAACATTGATGAACAGAAGCGTTCCTGCAAAAAAAATGCCGGAACGCTTTTTTTACGCTCCGGCAGATAAATAACCAAGATGATTATTTCTTCATCAGATAGTATATCTCATGATTAGAATCATTATTGTTATGGTGTTTTACGATAAAACGAGTTCCTTCTGCGTTCTTTTTTGCTATGTATCCAGATTTTTTTGCCACCTGACACATAGATAAAAATATTACGTTTGAAGTAGATTCGTTCGTAATAATCGCATTGTTCCCATCCCAAGATAATGATATTCCCTGTGAAGTGGCAAAATTATTGAGTTTTGCTTTGTTATCGTCATTCATATCATAGGTACGAACATCGGTTCCCGATGTATAGTTTGCATTACCAGATGAGATAGTGAACTCACGGGATTCGATTCTTCCCTGTGATAAAACATCCAATTGTACGCTGCTTGAATTATCCGCAGAACGTACAGATGTCTGGGAAGGACTTTTGTACGTAACAAGATAGACAAGCTTTAATTTCCATGAGCCGGCAGACAAATCTGATAAATCAAGGGAATTGATAGTATCGGTTACCTCCGATTCGTCGAAAAGCGGGCTAGTGTCTGCGCCACCATTCATAATGTTACCTCCTGCTGAGATAAAGACTTTTAGTATCTTTACTCCATGTTTTAATCGATACTTTAATTCTACAGCGATAATCAAAGAAAATCTACATTATAAACTTTTTCTTCATATTTTCCAGAATGTTGAAAGCTGCCTCATTCGAAACTTCGCCCTGTGGCTCGTGGTATTCTACGAGCTGCGGCGGTATTTCATCCAAAAAAGGCGAGGGCGTACATTCAACAACGGATTGCATTCGTCTTCTGTGACGACACGAAGAAAGAAAAAGCTTGTCTTTAGCGCGGGTTATAGCGACGTAAAAAAGCCTGCGCTCCTCCTCAATACCGCCTTCACCGTCTTCAAGACTTCTTGCGTGTGGAATAATGCCTTCCTCGCAGCCCGCTATGAAAACAACGGGAAACTCCAAACCTTTAGAAGCGTGTATCGTCATCAGGTTTACTTTTCCTTTAAGAGAGTCGTCTTCCATGTCGTCGCGCGAAAGAAGCGTTACCCTGTTAAGATACGCGTAAAGTCCTGCATCAAAGTTATCAGGGTTGTTTTCCCACATCTCTATTCCGTTAATAAGGCTTTCTATGTTAAGAAACTTGAAGCGGGCTGCTTTATCGCTTTTGGGGTTTTCGGAAACAAGAAAATCCCAGTAGTTTATCTCGTCAATCATTGCGCGGACTTTTTTAGAAAGCCCCTTACCGCCCGAAAGAAGCTGTGAACGCTGGCTTATTATAAGATCGTGGAAAGCTTGAAGATCAGCGATCGTTTTTGCGCCAAGACGGAATGCGGCGGACTCCGGCGTACCGCTTTTTAACGCGCTGCTTTCTGCTCCGAACCAGTCGGTACTATCCATATCGCTGCCGGCGCTGTTGGCTCCTCGTGTCATGCTCATATCACGCTCTGCTGTGTTCGCGGCTTCCGCATCAAGTTCATCATCGCCAGTTTTTACGTAGCCGTTGCAGTAACGTATCACGGATTCTATTGCATCCCAAAGTGAGCAATGCCTTGCGGATGCTATGGCGTTCAGCTGCTCTATTGTCGTGCGTCCTATGCCGCGCCGTGGTGTGTTTATAATGCGTATTAAGTTTATGTCATCGTCATGGTTTGCGCATACGCGAAGGTAACTTATAACGTCTTTAATCTCTTTTCGTTGGAAAAAGCTTGTGCCGCCCGACATTGTGTATGGAATATTATGCTCCAAAAACGACTCTTCAATTGAACGCGAAAGCGTGTTCGCGCGTATCAGTATGCCAAAATCGTCGTAGTTCCTTCGCTCTTCCATGCAAATGCTTTGTATCGTCTCTGAAATGAAGTCGGCTTCTTCTGCTTCGTTTTCCGGCATGTAGATTTCTATCGGTTTGCCTGAGCCGTTTCCTGACCATAGCGATTTATCTTTTCTGTTTGTATTGTGCGAAATTACGCCGTTCGCCGCCGCAAGAATCGTCTCTGTGGAGCGGTAGTTCTGTTCCAATCGGATTTCCTGTACATCAGGAAAATCGCGCTCGAACATAACGATGTTTTCGTAGTTCGCGCCGCGCCAGCTGTAAATAGACTGATCATCATCACCTACGACGGCGACGTTTTTGTCCGCGAGCAAATGCATGAACTCGTACTGCTGTAGGCTGGTGTCCTGAAACTCATCGACCATTATGTATTTGTAGCGGTCTCGGTAGCGCGCGAGCACATCCGGATGTTCTTTGAAGAGGCGTATAGGAAGCCCGATAAGGTCATCAAAATCTACGGCGTTATAAAGCTTAAGTCCCGCCTGATAACTTTCATATAGCTCGCGGTACTGGTCGTTCGCGGTTTCCCATGTCCTTCTGCCAGTTTTAATGTTAGAAAACAGGTTTCCAATAGCGTATACGTCGAGTGCGTCCGATGTAAAGCCGAGCTCGCGGCCGGAGTCTTTTATAAGCTGGTTCCTGTCCGTATCGTCGTATATGGAAAAGTTCGTGCGCCAGCCAAGCTTGTCTATGTCCTGGCGCAAAATGCGCACACCGAACGCATGAAAAGTAGAAACTGTAAGGTTCTGAAGCTTTTTCTGAGTAAGCGTCTTAACTCGCTCTTCCATTTCGCGTGCGGCTTTGTTCGTGAATGTAAGTGCTAGAATCGCGCTCTGCGGAATGCCAGAGTCGAGCATATGCGCAATGCGGAACGTTATGACGCGGGTTTTACCGCTTCCAGCTCCGGCAATGATAAGAAGCGCACCGTCCGTTGTTGCGACGGCTTTGAACTGCTCTGGGTTAAGTTCTTTTTTCAGTTCCGACAGATTCATGACGGGTATTCTAGCGAAAACGCGCCGTGTTTACAAGATTGGAAGCGATGAGTTTTATTAGGAAAAAGATGAGGGCGCGGGAGAAGAAAAAACGTATGTTTTGTCTTTTCCCGCCTTGCTCCCGCCTTTACTTCTTAGGGAAAAACTGCTAATATTAAACCGTTTTACAAGTCGCATTGCTTATGGCATGCGCGGTTTAATAGGAGAAACAAATGGGCGTATTTCAGGAAGTCACGGCTTTTTTGAACAGACACGGTTTTTCTGCGTCTGGGTATGATGTTAACACCTTGATAGAAGGGCTGCTTTTTGATATGCAAAAAGGGCTTGATGAAGGTATTAGTAATGGCGTTATGGGTGCATCGCAGGACATGATTCCCACATGGGGACTGCCTCCGGCTGAAGCTCCAAAGAACGAGACTGTTATTGTTATCGATGCGGGCGGAACAAACTTCCGTTCATGTCTTGTAAGCTTTGATGCAGAAGGAAATGCGTCTATAAGCGAAATGGAAAAGACTTCAATGCCAGGAATTGAGAAAGAGCTTGGCAAAAAGGATTTTTTCGACGCGATTGCGAAAAACCTTGACCACCTGAAAAATAAAGCTTCTAAAATTGGATTCTGTTTTTCATACGCAATGAACATCACGCCGGACGGCGATGGTGAGGTTCTTAAATTCTCTAAGGAGATAAAGGCTCCAGAAGTAGAAGGCTCTTTGGTTGGCGCGTGTCTTTCTGATGCGCTTGTTGCACGCGGATGGAACCGCCCGGAAAAGATTTTCCTTTTGAACGATACTACAGCAGCTTTGCTCGCCGGAGCTTCGAACGCAAAGGAAGGACGTGCGTACAGTACTTATGTCGGCTTTATTTTGGGCACAGGCATGAACTCCGCGTATATCGAAAACGAAGCGATTGGAAAAATCGCACCGCTCGCAAAGAAAGGCTTTAAGATTCCAGCTTCTCAGATTGTTGTATGCGAATCTGGTCGTTACAACAAGATTCAGCGTTCCGATTTTGACCTTGAGTTTGACAAGCACGCGAATACTCCGGGGCTTTATGTGACGGAAAAGATGTGTTCTGGCGCTTACCTTGGGCCTGTTGCACTGATAATGATGAAGCAGGCTGCGGAAGACGGACTTTTGTCAGCGGCTGTAGCAGACGGATTGCGCGGGCTTTCTAAGTTTGAGCTTAAGGACGCTGACCAGTTCCTGTACGCGCCCAAAAATACGGCGACAGTGCTCGGAGCGATTGTAGCGAAGGGAACGCAGAAAGACGCTGATATCATTTATACGCTTCTTGATGCTGTGATTGAGCGGTCGGCTCGCATTGCGGCGGCATTGATTTCTGCGGCTGTTATAAAGAGCGGAAAGGGAACTTCGGCGGCTCTTCCTGCAGGAATTGTTTGCGACGGAACGACGTTCTACAAGACGCACCACCTTAAGGAGCGTTTGTTGGGATATCTGCACGATGTTCTTACGGCGCAGCGTCACATTTACTTTGAGATTCTTACGATAGACAACGATATTACGCTCGGCGCGGCAGTCCTTGCAGCATCAGGCAAATAAGACAGTTTTGGGTCTGCGTGCGCGTCAGTCTTTTTGCTTGCGCATTTTGGCTAGATTTTTCTAGCCAGAACATTGCGTCAGGCGCGGGTCGCGCATTATCGCGCGGGCGCGTTAGCGAGATTTCGCGCTATTGTAAGTAATTTTTCTTTTTCGTTAAGGGCAGGATCTTCCAGAACGACTTCAAGAAGCTCGTTCAGAATCCTGCCTATTTCTTTTCCTGCAGGAATGCCCGCGCCCATAAGATCTTTTCCGTTAACTGCAAGATTTTTCAGTGTCAGAACGCACTGTGCTTTTATTACGCGGTTTATACGCTCACGGAACTCAATCAAGTTTTCGCTCCAAACACCTTTTGAAAGAACGGGTGGCATCCGTGTCATGCCGTAAACGTCAGCGATACGTAAATCGAAAATGTCGTTGATTGTAGCATCTATTTCAGCCGAGCCTGGCGTTGTGTCCTTCGCGTCGGGCGGCGTTATCCGCACTAGGAAACGGCGGATTGCGGCATCTGTCCAATTGCTTTCGTAAAAGAACATGTGCTGCCTGACGAGATGAGAGACATAGCGTATCTGAACTTTTGGAAGACGCAGTCTGTCAAGGATTTTCTCAGTTATTCCAGCGCCAACAGATTCGTGGTTGTAGAACGTGTAGATTGTGGAAGTTTTTTCGGGAGCAGCCGGGTCAAGAGCTTTTTCCAAAACTTTGCGCGTTGCGGGCTTCCCGATATCGTGAAACAAAGCTGCGAGCCGCAAAAACAAATTCTGTTCAGTCCCGCGCTGGCTTTCTATCCAGACAGCGCCTTCAAGAGCGTTATAAAGGTGATCGAGCACATCGAACTGGTGTATTCCGCGCCCGTCGGCTTGAACAACGCCACGGCATTCGCTGAATTCTGGCAGAAAAAGCTTCATTATGCCGGTTTCTTCCATAAGACGAAGCCCTTTTACAGGCTCAGGAGAGGCAACTAGCTTAAGGAATTCGTCCCGGAAGCGTTCTATCGAGATTTTTGCCGTAACGCCGAGCGCGCGCGGAATTGCGGCGAGCGTTTCCGGGTCGATGGAAAAGCCCGTTTTTGCGGCGAAGCGGACGGCACGGACGGGGCGAAGCCCGTCCTCGTCGAACCGTTCCTCCGGCTTGCCGACTGTACGAATTATTTTGTGCTTAATGTCATCCTCACCGTGGAACGGATCGACGACGGCTCCGTCGTCAAGCGAGGCGGCTATTGCGTTCATAGTGAAATCGCGGCGGGAAAGGTCTTGTGTAATGTCGGAAGTGTAGGTGACGGAGCCGGGGTGCCGTCCGTCGGTGTAATCCTCGTCTATACGGTAGGTCGTAACTTCAATTTCATGCTGCATGAAGTGTACTGTGACGGTACCGTGCTCAATTCCTGTAGGTATAACCTTGTGAAAAATACGCATAACATCTTCAGGCTTTGCGTTCGAGGCAACATCCCAGTCTGCGGCTTTTTTGCCGAGCAGAATGTCGCGCACAGCACCGCCTACAAGATAGGCTTCAAAGCCGTTATCGCGGAAAATCTTGTTCATCTTTTGAAGTTCGTATGGAATGCGTATTCTGTTCATGTGTTTTATAGTACGGAAATGTTCGTAAAGGAGCAAGTATTGAGGATGAATACATCGAAAAATATTAAGGATGTCGTGAATTTTAAAGCTTTATCCAAAGTGAGTAGCCAACACCCTGCATCTGCCACAAGTTCAGCCCTACGGGCTTCAATAGTGGCAATACAGTGTATTGGCTACTCACTATTG
>JAEEGJ010024711.1_pt1 | contig 12423 bp, 12 predicted proteins | sample 8958761 | NCBI WGS metagenome assembly JAEEGJ01 (sample SAMN16246546, study PRJNA631951) | gut metagenome | biome: gut microbiome; feature: rumen; material: RS-attached | host: Bos | place: Iran: Karaj | collected 2018-10 | reverse complement strand
GTCGGGACGGATGTCCATCAAGTGGGCAATGCTGTCGCGGCTCTTCCCTTCGGCATAGCCCTCCAACAGCTCACCGACCTGAAAGAACAGCATGACGAAGACGGCCTCAGGGAACTCCGTCTCAGCACCCGGCAGGAAACCGATGCAGAGCGCACCAATGGTGGCTATCGACATCAGGAAATGCTCGTTGAACATATCGCCCCCGGCGATACCCTCCCATGCTTCCTTCAGCGTGTCGTGGCCTATTAATAAATAAGGTATGAGATAAACCGGCAGCAGTTGCCATGAGGCCAGCTGTCCATACTTCTCGACAACTACGGCACCGCCAAGCAACACCGCCGTCACTATTATCAGTGTTATTTTACAACGCAGGCTCCCATGCTCATGATGATGTTCATGCTCATGATGGTGCTTGTGCTCATGATGGTGCTCGTGCTCGTGATGGTGCTCATGACCGTGCTCGTGACAATGACAACATGCTCCCATATTCTTTTTCGTTTTTGTTTTCGTGTGCAAAGGTACGATAATCGTCATGCAACTTGGTTGCAAATAATACTTTCGCTCGGAAATGAAAAGAAAAACAAGTTTTCCTTTTGCATTTCGCTCGCTTATTCGTACCGTTGCACAAAAAAGGAAGCAATGAAGAAAGTCAACATAGCCATTTTCGTGTCGGGCAGTGGTACCAACTGTGAGAACCTTATCGGACACTTCGACGGTTCCGACCGTGTCAATAGTGCGCTTGTCGTCAGCAATAAGGCCGATGCCTATGCACTGGTACGTGCCGAGCGGTTGGGGGTGCCGACTGCTATACTGACGAAGGCACAGCTGAACGACCCAGAGACGACGATGGCACTGCTGAGGCAGCATGCCATCGATTTCATCGTGCTGGCCGGATTCCTGCCACTGGTGCCGGAATACCTCTGCGAGGCCTTTCCCCGCCGTATCGTCAATCTCCATCCTGCCCTGTTGCCCAAGTTTGGTGGCAAAGGCATGTGGGGCCACCATGTTCACGAGGCTGTCAAGGCCGCTGGTGAGACAGAGACGGGCATGACGGTACACTATGTGACGCCTGTCTGCGACGGTGGTGAGATTATCGCACAGTACGGTACCCCGCTGTCACCCGACGACACCGTCGATGACATCGCCGAGAAGGAGCACCAGTTGGAAATGCAGCACTTCCCGAAAGTCATCGAAGAAATCCTCTCATAGAAGAAGCTCCCTCGCCGGTTGGCGAGGGAGCTTTCGTTATTTAGGCTGTAACGCTGCATACTCCTTTACGGCATCGAAACAGGGACAGTCGCGGTCGTGGCTGAGGTCACGATGACCGACGATGCAGGCCCGGGGGTACGCTTTGCGCAACTGCCGGAGTAGCCAAAGCATGGCAGCCTTCTGCGCCTCGGTACGTGTATCGGCGGGTTGGCCTCGGATGTCCAGCCCACCTTCATAACAGATTCCAATAGAGTAACTGTTATGGTGCAGGCAGTGGGCTCCTACCATCCACTCCGGACGACCAGGCTCTATCTGTCCGTCACGACGGACGACGTAGTGGTAGCCGATACCAAACTTGTAATGTCTGTCACGGCGATGCCAGGTGTCGATCTGAGCGGCCGAGGATGTCTGGTCGGGCCGTACTGCCGAACAATGAATAACCAACAATGTAATTGTTCTCATAATGCCAATCACTATTAAGCACAACTAATCGTGGCGAGTGCCGTAGCAATCGACGTGGCGATCGTCGCCACCCACCTCAATACCGAAATAAAAACCTTCTTAGTCACCTTCATACTTCTTTTTCTTTTTACCTACGGATTTTACGGATTATACGGATTATTCACTCTTCACTATTCACTATTACCTTACTTAGTCTCCTTCGCCCGGTATGGTCGAGCCGCCCTGGGTGTTATCACCACTGCCCGAGCCACCGCCCTGGGTATTCTCGTCACCAGTGTCGTCACTGCTGTCAGCATTACCCTCCGGCTTCAGACTGGGATCGTAGGTCTCCTCGAAGAACACATCCTTGATGAGCGTCTTGGCCACGACGTACTTCTGCACGATCTTGCCCTCCTTGTTCAGGGCCTGCCCCACGACGATGCGCTCGGTCTCGGGCTGGAACAGCACGCGGCGCGTGGTGATCGTGGCGGCGGTGCAGTCCACCTTATCGGCAGCACCGATGCTGGAGAAGCCCACCTTGAAGATGCCGATGCCGTCGAGCTTCACCTTCTGGCCCAGTTCGAAGTAGTGCTTCATCGCACCACCCAGTTCGTCGAGCACCGCCTTGATGTCGCTCTTCTTCACCGACGCCTGCTGCTGGATGTAGTTCGCCAGTTCCTCGGTCTCCACGAAACGCTGGTCATAGACCGCTGTGGCGAACCACTTGCCATAGGCCGTGCTCTTCTTGTTGTTGTTCTGTAACTTTGTGAATTTCTGACTCATAAATCTAAAAACTTTAAAATGTTAAACATAGGCTTTGCGTTCAGGGTGTCCCTCACCTTCGGGTCGTGCCGATAGCCCCTTCGGGTCGTTCCGATGGTCGTTATGCCGCGTGCTGATAATCTCCATCGAATATGTTCTTAACTATAAGTAATACCTTTCCTGGCATTCGTCTTTGCAAAAGTACGGATTTATTATATGCTCTTATATCGTAATCTCCGCAGAACCGAGACATCGATGATGCTGGGCATCGTAGATGACACAGAACTGTCCTGGCGCCACACCGTGGATCTTGTCTTTCGCATGAACGATGAAGCTCCCCTCCTCCGTCGGCTCAAGCGTCGCTGGCAGATAGCCTGGGGTATGCCGGATCTTGAAGGTCACCTCACGGGGTGACAGCTCTTCCGTCAGCCAATGCATATCGTGAATGGCAAAGTCCTGCTTGTAGGCTGTCTCGGGATCATAGCCGTGAGAGACGTAAAGGACGTTATTCGCCACATCCTTCTTCACCACAAACCAGGGACCGCCGCCAAAGCCCATGCCCTTGCGCTGGCCGATGGTGTGAAACCATAGTCCTTTATGTTGACCTATTTTCTTGCCTGTCTCCAGCTCTATCACGTCGCCTGGCTGTTCTCCCAGGTAACGGCGGATATAATCATTATAGTTGATTTTCCCCAGGAAACAGATGCCCTGCGAGTCCTTACGCTTGGCATTCACCAGATGTTCGCGCTCCGCTATCTGGCGCACCTCGTCCTTCACATAGTGACCGATGGGAAAGAGTGCCTTCTTCAACTGCCAGTCGTAGATCTGGGCGAGGAAGTCGGTCTGATCCTTGACGGGGTCAGGACTGGTCACGAGCCACTTCCTGCCTGCTTCGTCAGTCTCTGTCTGGGCATAGTGTCCTGTAGCGATGAGATCATAGTCATGCCCGCGTTTCTCATCGAAGGCTCCGAACTTGATCAGACGATTACACATCACGTCGGGGTTGGGCGTAAAGCCTGCACGCACCTTGTCCATCGTATAGCGCGTCACCTGATCCCAGTACTCGCGATGACAGTCGATGACCTCCAAGCGGCAGCCGTACTTATGCGACACCGCCGTCGCCATCTCCAAATCCTCTTCCGACGAGCAGTCCCATTCCTCCGTCTCCTCCGGTCCTATCTTAATATAGAAACAATCGGGATGAAGTCCGAGTCGTGCAAACTCATACACCACGACGCTGCTATCGACACCGCCAGAGAGCAGCACCGCGATCCGCTTATCCTTCAATTCATCAATATCCATCATGTCTGTCATTAAAATCTATAGCCGAGCGAGGCATAGACATGCCACTCGGTCAGTCGCCCGGCACTTTCATCGTTGTCATAGTGAAAACGGTTATAGTGGCCATAGACTCTCAAATAGGTGCGTTTCCAGTTATAGACCACAGAAAGACGGGCATCGAAGTTCCAGCCCACTTTGTTTCTTGTCGAGTTCACGCCACTTTCCTTCACCACGACACTCCTGTAGGCCTCTTCGTCCTCGTAGAGATGTTCAAACTCCTCATCCGATAATTGAAATAAGTCACGGCCGTCTTGGGTCAAGATATCGTAAGTGTATGAGTTCATCCGATTGTAGAACGTCAGCATCGGCATAACCATCCCACTGACAAGCCATCCCTTTGCCGGCACCCAGTTGTAGGCATAGCCCGCACCGATGTTGGCCTGCGTGAATGTCACTCGTCCTTCGTCATTGGTCAACAAGATCAACGGCCAGTTTGACTGGTCGTCGTAGGCCATCTTCGAGTGGAAATACATCAAACCTGCCACGAGTGATCCTGCCGAGCGGCGTTGTATGAGCGACTGATCGTAGGCTGCAGCATAAGAGAATCGCTTTCCGTTGAAGAAATAGTAGCCATCGAGAAACAGCGATCTGACGTGGATGGGGTCATCCATGTCGAGCGTTTCCTGGAATTGCTGGGCCCAATCTCCAGCCTTATGATAACCTTGCAACTCAGGCTGACTGCTACGATAGAAGTTGATGCGAAGATTGATGCCGAAACTGCCACCCATCGCACCAAAGGAAATCGTCGAACCATCACCGCCCGTCAACTCCTTCGACAGACCGAAGCCGTAGCCCCTATAACCCAGCCATGCACCTATCGAGGTGGAGAAACCGTTGTCTGTTCGCGAAGTCGTAGAACCATAGTATTCTTCGTCCAGATACCATGACGAGGTCGCTTTCATGGAGGTTTGGGTAGCTTCCGAACGCAGTTCCACAGCCCAGGGTTTCTTGGGCTGCTCGATATAGCTGCGGTCCTTACCCGCTACGGCTGAGGAGTCGATCAGTGTCTTTACCCAATAAAGTCCTTTCAGAAGCCAGGGGCGCTGCTTACCTTCCCCGTCGCCTGCAAAGGCAACGGCGGGCATCAGCATCACCAGCAAAACGCAGACAACCTTACGCATATCTACACACTTTTTGGCCACAAAGATACAAATAAGTAGGCGAAATACCAAAAATTTTGTTAAAAATTCGACCGAAGCCATTGTCAGTTCAAAACAAATTCATATCTTTGCGATATCAAAATGATATCAATTTAAACAATTAAACGTTATGGAGAATAAAGAGTATGTTTTCAAGGGAACGGTGATCAACGGTTTTGTCATGCTGTTTGTCACACTTGCATTATTCATTGCCTCTGTCGTAGGCATCGTATTCAGCATCATTCAGCTCGACGGCAGCGACGGTGCATGTGGGGGATGGCTTCTAGGCGGTAGTATCCTGCTGCTCATTGCCGACATCGTCTGCATGTGCAGTTTCATGCAGCTTGAGCCGAACGAGGCCAAGGTCATCAATTGGTTTGGCAAGTATGCTGGAACTTTCCAACAGGTAGGATTCTACTGGATTAATCCCTTCTACGGTCAAAAGAAGGTATCCCTGCGCGCACGTAACCTCGACGCTGAGCCGATTAAGGTCAACGACAAGACGGGTAACCCCGTGATGATCGGCCTTGTGTTGGTATGGAAACTCAAGGATACGTACAAGGCTCTGTTTGAAGTGGACACCCAGACGATGGCTGCCAACCCCAACGCCGTCGGCAGCGACACCAAAGGTCTGATGAATGCGCTGGAGAACTTTGTCCGTGTACAGAGTGACGCTGCCCTGCGCCAAGTGGCTGGTCAGTATGCCTACGACGACGAGGACACAAAGGCTGGCGAACCTACCCTGCGCTCAAGTGCCGATGAGATCAACGAGCAACTCGAGCAGAAACTCGACGAACGCCTGGCTCTTGCTGGCATCGAGGTGGTAGAGGCCCGTATCAACTACCTCGCCTACGCTCCCGAGATTGCCGCTGTCATGTTGCGCCGCCAGCAGGCTTCGGCCATCATCACGGCCCGTGAGAAGATTGTGGAAGGTGCCGTCTCGATGGTGAAGATGGCGCTCGACAAGCTCTCCAATGAGAATATCGTCGATCTTGACGACGACAAGAAGGCTGCAATGGTCTCCAACCTGCTCGTCGTGCTTTGTGGCGACGATGCTGCTCAGCCCGTCGTCAATACTGGCACACTAAATCATTAATACATGGCAGAGAAGAGCAACACCAAGAGTTTTATCCTCCGCGTTGACGCTGAGACGATGAACGCTATAGAGGCCTGGGCTGCGGATGAGTTCCGCAGCACCAACGGCCAGCTACAGTGGATCATCACCGAGGCCCTGCGCAAAGCCAAGCGTCTGCCAAAAAAGAAAAAACAAACCCAAACAGAAGAAAACGATGAATAGGAAAAAAGCATTGATATTGATTATGGCTCTGCAGTTCATGCTCCTTGCCATGCTGATAGTGCTGTTCACGTCTCATGTCATGGGCGTGACGGCTTTCACGTTCTCGATTTTAACAGTAGGTATTGTTTGCACCGTAGCAACACTACTGGCAGTCCGCAAACTCCCACCAATGTAAGACGAAGAAGAATGGAAGAGAAGAATAGTTTTGATCTGAAGACTGTCAAGGTGCATCGCACTTCAGAGGCCATCATTTTTGAAATCGCCTTTGCCATCGTGGCCATCTTTGTATGGGGCATCATCACCTGGATGCTCTATCGTGCACCCGACATCGTACCTACCCATTTCGATGCCTCCGGTAAGCCAAACGCCTACGGTTCGCCTTCCGGCATCATCATTCCCTGCATCGTCTTGACAATCGGTGCTGTCGTCTGTATGGCGACAGCCTATTTCCCAAGACACATCAACATGCCTTTCAAGATTACCAATATCCGTCAGGTGGAACTGGCCATCCGTTTTTCCCGAGTGATGGGCATCACCTTCCTGTTGATTCCCCTGAGTGTGGCCTATATGATGCTGGGGATGTCATCACCGTCACCCATTCCCATCTTGGTGGTCATCGGACTCCTCTTATTGGAAATCACCTTTTTCTCAATAGTCATTTATAAAGCAAAATAATATGGTAGAACTCAAAAATGAACAACTCTCCGTCGTCATTTCGGAGAAAGGAGCCGAACTCCAGAGCATCAAGGATGCCAATGGTAAGGAATATCTGTGGCAGGCAGACCCGAAGTATTGGGGTCGTCACTCGCCCATCCTCTTCCCCATCGTCTGTGCCGTCAACGACGAGACCTATCGTGTAGATGGTCAGGAGTACCATCTGCCACGTCACGGTTTTGCCCGCGATGCCGAATTCAAGCTCATCGTCCAAAGTACTCGCAAGGTGACCTTCGCCCTCGAATCGTCTGAGGAGACCAAGAAGGTCTATCCCTACGATTTCACCCTCTCCATCAGCTACACGCTCGACGAGAATAAGATTGGCATCATCTGGCACGTCCACAACACCGATACCCGCGAGATTCACTTCCAGATTGGCGGGCACCCGGCATTCAACGTTCCAGGCATGAAAGCTGGGGAACAGCAGAGCGGTATCATTCGTCTCGACAACGAGGAGCCAATGGATGCTCTCCACAGCTACCCCGACAGCTCGCACTCGATGGACGAGGTGCCTTTCGTAGAAGCTGAGAACGGCATCATCGAGTTCTCTAACAACACCTGGCGCAACGACTCCATCAAGGTACACAAGAGCCAGCTGCATCGTGCAGAACTTTTAGGAAAGGATGGCGAACCCGAAGTGACAGTCGAATTCCGCACGCCCGTTGTGGCTTTCTGGAGTCCCTACGGCAAAGAAGCCCCCTTCGTCTGCATCGAACCGTGGTATGGCATCGGTGACCCACGTGGATTCAAAGGCGAGTTTAAGGATAAGCCCCTGATGAACCACCTCCAGCCTGGAGCCTCGTTTATGTCGCGCTACGACATCATTATCGGCAAATAGACGATTGGCACATGATTCAGACCAAGCATGCACTTTTCTTCGATATCGACGGGACGCTGGTGAGCTTTAAGACGCACGAGATTCCAGCTTCAACCATTTTGGCCCTGACACAAGCCAAGGCCAATGGGCACCGCGTGTTCATCGCCACAGGGCGTCCGCCGATCATCATCACCAACCTTGGTGCCATCGAGCACCTCATCGACGGCTACATCACCACCAATGGCGCCCTCTGCTACGTCGGCGAGGAAATCGTCAGTTGTCAGGCCATTCCTTCCAAGTCTGCCCGTCTGTTAGTGGATGATGCCAAGGAGAAAGGTTACAGCCTGATTGTCGTGGGAGAGCAAGATCTGGCGGTAATCGACTCCAAAGGCGATGTCGATCGCATCTTCCGACAACAATTGGCAGTCGAAAATCTCGTCTCGTTGAAGCCTGTGGAGGAAGTGCTCCAGCAGCGCATCCTGCAGATGACGCCCTTCTTCGACGAAGCCTACGAACGGGAACTGATGAGCCGGATTCCGGACTGCACCTCAGGCCGCTGGCACCCAGAGTTCACCGACATCACAGCCCACCACGCAGACAAGGGCGAAGGTCTGTTGGCGATGGCTGCCCACGAAGGACTCGACGTGAACCATACCCTCGCCTTTGGCGATGGTGGCAACGACACCTCGATGATCCGCACGGCAGGCATCGGCATCGCGATGGGTAATGCCATCGACAGTCTGAAAACCGAGGCAGACTATGTGACCACCACCGTCGATGACAACGGTATCCGCAATGCCCTCAAGCACTTTGAGTTGATATAGAGAATTACAGATGTTTCTTCGGATAGAGGGCATCCCACCAGGTAGGATCGTCTTTCAGCCAACGGGCGAACCAGGCCATCTGGGTGGCGAGCCATTTTTCCTTCTTCGAGTAGTCGAGGATGTGGTGGTTCTCGCCTTCCACCTCGACGAGGGCGACCTCACGTCCGAGGAGTTTCAGGGCGGTAAACATCTGAAGGCTCTCTACCAGCGGTACGTTGGTATCGGCATTGCCATGCAGGAGCAGCAGAGGCGTATGGATCTTGTCGGCATTAAAGAGGGGTGACTGATCGACATAGAGCTGACGATGACTCCAGGGATAGCTGTTGGCCATCGACACCTCGCTGTAGTTGTAGCCCCAATAACCCTCACCCCAGTAGCTGGTGTGGTTGGCGATGCCTGCATGAGAAACGGCTGCGGCAAAGATATCTGTCTGCGTCTGCAGGTACTGTGTCATGAAACCGCCATAGCTGGCACCCATACATCCAATCTTCTTTGGATTGATGAAAGGATGCGACTCACAGATCTTCTTCGTACCCTCGATGATATCCTCGGCGGGTCCACGACCGGCGGTATTCACATGACGCGCAGCCCACTCCTGACCGAAGCCTGTGGCACCACTGGGCTGGAGGATGTAGGCCACATAGCCCAACGAGTTCCAGTACTGCGGTGCATAAGGTGACTCGAAGTAACGGCTGACGGGTGAACAGCCTCCATAGTAATAGACAATCATCGGATACTGTTTCGTGGCGTCGAAGTCTTTCGGCAGATAGAGTCGACCATAGACAGTGTCGCCCTTCGAATTGGTGAAGTTCCAGTCTTCGCAGGTTCCTATCTCAGCATCACCCAGCGCTGTCCGTCCATCGAAGAGGGTCTGACTTTTATGGTTCTTCAGATTGAGCACATAGGCCGAAGCGGGCGCCATCGTCTGATAGGAAAGATAAGCAAGCACAGGTGCTTGTGAAGCTACGTCAAAGCGATAGGCATAGTCACCCTGAATGTTGACCTTTGAGATCTTGCCAGTCTTTGGGTTGAGAGCAAAGACATTGACATAGTCACGGTCTTCGGCAGAGAAATACACTTGTGCGTCGGCCTGTGACCAGGTAACGCGTTCTACAGAGGGATCGAAGTCCTTCGTGAGTGGGGTTATCTGCCTGGAGGCTATATCATAGAGGAACAGTTCGTTCTCCGTCATGCTCGGTGTCACGCCGGCAGGCAACTGACAACCAATGCGTCCGAAGGCCTCCGGCGTTCCCGTGAAGAGGATCTGACGTCCGTCGGGTGAAAAGGTTCCGCTACCCAAGAAACCCTCGCCCGTAAGTAGCGTATCGACATGAAGGGTTGCAGCATCCATCAAGAAGAAGTCACCCACCTCGGTAGGTCGTTTGGCGAGTCGGCTATAGGAGGTCTGGACAAGCAGGCGGCTGCCATCGGCAGAGATATCAGCGAGATAGGTGTCGTGGGGACCGAAGGTAAGCCGTTGACAGAGGCCTGTGGCCAGGTCGAACTTCATCAGGTAGCTACGCTTGCGCCAGCCTGGCTGACGATCGTCCATCTCCAGCACCTCGAACACTTCCTCGTCTTCCTTCGGTCCTTCTTCTTCGGCAGTGATGATGAGGTAGTCCTCAGTAGGACTGATGGTATAGTCACCCTCAGGCAGCCCCTTGGCAAAGAGGCTGCGACGGCCTGTCAGAGGTTCTACCTTATACAAGGCATAGAGACTACCCTCCTGCTGTTCCTCGATATAGGCAACAGAACGAGGCATCCACTCGACTCGTTTGGGAAGCTGGCTGACCAGACGTCCAGTGCGTATCTCGCGCAACTCATAGTTCCAACAGCTATTACCACCTCGTTCTGTGGTCTGATAGCTGACGACAGCCAACGAACCGTCGGCAGAGAGCGAGATACCGCGCACCCGCTGACCATCAGTCAGGTCGTGGACCATATAGGGATGGCGCTTGTCGAGGGTATAGGGCACACGCATCGCAGCCTCGAAGCTCACATGGATGGAGTCGGTGTCGCTGGGTTCGGCGAGGTACTGGATGGCAAAGGTATGGTGCTCAGGAGCCAGTTTCAACTCTTCACCAGCCTCAGCACCGTCGATATAGAGCTTGTAATGCTTTGGACCACTGACCTTGACCTTACCTTTGAGGAAGTCGCGGTTGTTGACATAGAACGAGAGCAGACCGACGCTACGGCTCTTCTCCAACGAAGGCAACACCTCACCTGAGAATGTAGTGGTGACGGGTGCCTCGAGAGAGATTCCTTTCAAGAGAGCGGTGTCATCGAATTTCTTACCCTGCACATCGACGGTATCGAGGGCCAATGGTGCACTAACGGCATAAGGGCCGGAGAGGTTAAACTGAGAAACGGCAGTGGTGACCTGCGCCGTTGCGGTCTGTGACAGGCACATGGCACTCAGGCACAGTCCTAGTAATGATTTCTTCATGAATTTTCAATATTATTTTAGTAAGCTTCGCGATATTTACTGCCGTCCTTATCCTCCATCATCGAGAGGTAAGACTGGTAACGGCTCTGAGCGATAAAGTGGTCTTCAAGGGCCTGCAACACAGCACATCCAGGCTCATGGGTATGGGTGCAGTTGGAGAAACGGCAGTCCTTTGAGAAGCGGAATATCTCGGGGAAATAGCTGGTGAGCTCCTCGGGTTCCATATCGAAGGTGCCGAAGCCCTTGATGCCTGGTGTATCGATGAGCCAGCCACCATCGGGGAGACTGATCATCTCAGAGAAGGTTGTAGTATGCTGGCCTGTATGGTGGGCATCGCTGATCTCTGCAGTACGCAGGTTAGCGTCGGGCACGAGACGGTTGATCAGGGTGGATTTCCCCACACCGCTGTTCCCGCTGAGCAGGGTAATCTTCTGCTGCAGCAACGGACGGAGTGCCTCTACGCCCTCCCCTGTCTCGGCGGAGATGGCAACGCAGTGATAGCCGATGTTCTCATAGAGCGCCATCACCATCTGCTGGTAACGCAGCAAGTCGGCATCGAGCAGGTCGGTCTTATTGAAGACGAGCACCACCGGCACACGATAAGCTTCGGCAGAGGCTAGGAAACGGTCGATGAAGGTTGTGGAGGTCTGCGGGAAATCAACAGTCACCACGAGGAAAGCCTGATCGACGTTAGCCGCAATGATATGGCTCTGCTTGGAGAGGTTCTGCGAACGGCGGATGATATAGTTACGACGGTCTTCGATGGCCGTGATAAAGGCAGTACCCTCGGCGTTGGCAACCAGCTCCACCCGATCGCCGACAGCGACGGGATTGGTGCTGCGGATGCCCTTCAGGCGGAAGTTACCCTTCACCTTAGACTCAATCAGCTGGCCATCGTCGGTCAGGACGGTGTACCAGCTGCCTGTATTCTTGACAACAAGTCCTTTCATAATTAACAGCTATCCCCGCCTGTCACGGGCGGGGATAAAACCGATTTAGACGGTCATGATCTCTTTGTTCTTGGCGGCCATCAACTCATCAAGCTTCTTGATGTACTTGTCGTGAAGTTTCTGAAGCTCGAGCTCGGCATCCTTCTCATTGTCCTCGCTGAGTCCGTCCTTGATAGCCTTCTTCAGCTTGTCCTTGATGTCGGCACGCACGTTTCTGACTTCAACCTTAGCCTTCTCGGCAATCTTGTTGCACTGCTTGACCAGATCCTTACGACGCTCCTCTGTAGGCTGCGGGATATTCAGTCGGATGATCTCGCCATTGTTCTCTGGGGTGATGCCCACATCAGAATCCATGATGGCCTTCTCGATGTTACGGATCTCCTTACGGTCCCAAGGCTTGATAGCGATGGTACGGGGGTCGGGCACACTGACGTTGGCCACCTGATTGAGGGGCACCTTACTACCATAGAGTTCTACTCGCAC
>JAEEGJ010024708.1_pt1 | contig 12424 bp, 10 predicted proteins | sample 8958761 | NCBI WGS metagenome assembly JAEEGJ01 (sample SAMN16246546, study PRJNA631951) | gut metagenome | biome: gut microbiome; feature: rumen; material: RS-attached | host: Bos | place: Iran: Karaj | collected 2018-10 | reverse complement strand
GATAATCGGCGCTTCCTCTTCTCCGTCATCCCTCCCGATATAATTCACGATCTCAATCGTATTGTCGTCCAGAACAATATATTGAAAAAACTTAGTCGGAAACGAACTGGTGATGATTTCCTGCTCCTGCTGTTCAGCCAAAGCAAAACAGGAAGAAAGAAGTATAGCAAGCAAAGTGATGACAGCAATCGTTTTTTTCATATTTCAGCCTTCTTCTATGCATCATTTATTCGCATTCGTATCCTAACATACAACGACAACATCAGGCAATAGTTCAGCGAAGCAATATGCACGATCGATCCAAATAACCAAATCAAGTAATCACAAAAAGACTAACTATGAGCCGTCAGGGCTATGTTCGGAATGTACCATCACACAGATTTAGTGATTGAACCGAAAAAAAGAGAACTGTTCGCTCTCTCCTTCTCATGTGATTCCGGGGCGCCGGTCAGACTCTGACTCCGAACGCTTTCGGCTCCAGCCGTTCGAACTCATCGGGGGTATCAACTTTCACGTCGATGCGGTCTTCAGCGCCGCCGGTTACCATTTCCATCTTCTCCAGGCTCAGTTCGATTGTGCGGGTATTCATTGTGTTTTCCTCCTTCGCTTTACGCGTCTTTCTCTGATTTCGCAGCGCCTTGATCAGCGCTGTCATAAGATAATACGCACGGCCGGAAGGGGATGGCAGTAATCGGTTGAAATTTTTTTTGCCAAGCTCAAGTTTCAAATTAAATTCCGGTTTTGAGGCGGAAGGGGGTGCGGACAGAATCCTGGACCGGGATTTGCCTGCCCGGGTTTGTCATGGTGCCAAGCCAAGCTTTCGCCTGTAATCCAGAGGACTTAATCCTCCAAGCGACATTTTGATTCTTTTCTCAGCATACCAGTGAATATACTGGTCAAGCAAAATCGGAAGTTATTTTTTGAAATTCTGCACTAAGACATATCAGCACAGGATTTCACTGCCTGCATGTCGAAACAAAAAGCAGGCACAATTGTTGATGATGTAAAGACAGTAATGCACCCCCTGTAACTGTGGCTTTATAAAGGAGATGCACATATGTTTGTTTTCCCGGATCCTGTCAGGAAGGCCTATGAAGCCTTGCCGCTGCCATTGGTGATTGAACAGTTCATTGACGAAAAAGTTGTTCCGCTGCTGGTTTCGGACGGATTCTGCCGGCTGGTCGGAAAAAACCGGGAATCCACAATGGAATGGTTCTTTGGAAGCCAGTATGAGAGGGTTCATCCTGATGATGTGGGCAACGTTGCCCATGTCAGCGATGAATTTGCCCATCATCGGGGCGATTATAACGTAATCTTCCGTGCGAAGCATGAAGAGGGATACCATTATATCCATGCAGTCGGAGAATGGATGACCGCGCATGACGGAACGGAACTGGCTGTACTGATTTACACGGATGTGTCAGACAGTGGCCGGACAATCACGAAACTGGCAGATCAATATGATTTATTCAAGCAGGATGTTTTCTATTCAGATCCGGTCACAGGCCTTCCGAACAGAAACTACTTCAACCGGTTCGGGGAGGATAAACTCCACGCGATACGCACGGCGGAGCAGACTCCAGCACTTATTTTCTGTGATATCAACGCGATGAAGTCCTATAACAGCCAGTACGGATATGAAAAAGGGGACGATCTGATCAGACTGGTTGCGTCTTTGCTGCGAGAATCCTTCCCGGAGGAACTGTTGGTCCGCGGCTCAGAAGACCAACTGGTCCTGCTGGTCACGCTTGACAACCGGGATCAGCTGATCGCCCAACTGGAAGAAGTAAACCGCCGCGTCCGGCAGGAAGCCTTCGGCAACACAACAGGGATCCAGGCGGGCATCCGTGTCCTCCAGCCTTCGACAACACTGCCGGAAGCGGCGGATCAGGCCAGGCATGCCCTGCGAATGATCCGGTCGGATCTGAATACGGTCTGCTGTTTCTATTCACAGGTGGTGGATGAGCGTTACTGGCAGCAACTGTACGTTATACAGAATATTGACAAAGCTGTTGAAAACGGCTGGATCAAAGTTTATTATCAGGGAATCGCTGAAACGGTCACAGGCAACGGCGTCGCGCTTGAGGCGCTGGCCCGGTGGGTGGATCCGGTCCGCGGAATCATTTCACCCGCCGACTTTATCCCCGTCCTGATGAAATACCATCAGCTGCATAAGCTTGATCTGTATATGTTCGAACAGGTATGCCGGGAAGTCAGCATCCGGAAGGACGCAGGCCTTCCTTTGCTACCGGTTTCCGTGAATTTTGCCCGCCAGGATTTTGATCATATCAACATGGTTGAGGAGCTGAATCGAATCGTTGACAGCTATCAGATCGGGCAGTACGGCATCGGAAAAGATTACTTCATCATAGAGATTACAGAACAGGATATTGCCACTGCCCCGGAACGATTTTATGATCAGCTGAAGACGCTTCGCGCCGACGGATTCAAGGTCTGGCTGGATGATTTCGGCAGCGCGTACTCGTCGCTGAATGTATTCAGCAAATTCGAAACAGACCTGATTAAAATGGATATGGAACTGCTGCGGAATCTGGATGACCATAAAGGTGCCAACCGGGAAATCCTGAAGTCCATTATTGGGATCTGCAGGAAGCTCGGAATCCATACGCTGGCGGAAGGCGTGGAAACGGAAGAACAAAGGGAATTCCTGATCGAGATCGGTTGTGAACTGGCACAGGGTTACCTGTATCACCGGCCGGACGCGCTGGACTCCATTCTGTACAAGCGGCAGAACGGCCGCAGGAACCATCAGGTTGTCACCAGGAAACGGCTGAAAGAATTGATCTGACATCGCCTGACAAATCAACGCGACAGATACGGAGAAGCGGCTCATACGCGTGGGCCAGTTTTTTATCCCGCAAACAAAAATGTTACATAATTCTTAATGGTAGGAAGTATCGTCAGTTATTATTTGAAATAACTGACGATCAACAAAGCTGAATTTGTGGAGGGAACATATGACTCTGGCTTTCGAAAAAACCTTCGATTCAGCAGCAGAAGAATATGACAAAATCCGTCCGTCATATCTGCCTGCAATCTATGAGGATATTCTGCAGTATCAGCCGTTGAATGCCGATTCGAATACGCTTGAAATCGGAATAGGCAGCGGCATAGCGACGAGGCCGATTCTCAACACCGGCTGTAAAGTGGTTGGATTGGAACCGGGCGAGCATCTTGCGGCGTTGGCAAAGAACCGATTTCGTGAATATGCGCTTTTTTCGGTGGAAACCTGCAGTCTGCAAGAGTTTGTCTGTCCGGCTGATTGCTTTGATCTCATCTATGCCGCGACTGCTTTCCACTGGATTCCAGAGGAATACGGCTATCGGCGCGTTTATGAACTTCTGAAGGAGGGAGGCACTTTTGCCAGGTTTCGCTATCATGCGGGATCTGACAAGGGACGCGAGAAACTCACGGATGAGATTCAGGCTCTTTACCGGGAATATTTGAAACGAGGAAAACCTGCGGAGTTTGGGGAAACAGATGCCGAAGCGATCGCAGCGATCGCATTAAACTACGGATTTGCAGATCCGGAGTACCGGATCTACCACACGACAAAGGATTTTACGGCAGATGAGTATCTGTCGCTCCTTCACACCTATCCGGACCATATGAAGCTGGAAGAATCGAACCGGCACGCCCTTTTTAACGGAATTCATCAGGCGATTCTGCGAAACGGAGGCGTAATAACCGTTTATTATACGATGGATCTGGAACTTGCAAGAAAGCCTTTCAGATAATTTTCTGCATTTAATGTCTTTATAGAGAAATATCTTTGAATTTTCCTGTGCAACGTTGGTTCAGTAAAAGAGGGAGGAAATGAATGCGAGTAACATATAAGAATCCGGGATTCAAGCACTCGATAGACAGTATTCTTTTGTTTCAGGACGAAGATTCCACTCCGTTCTGGTCTGATGCCCTTTTCTGTTTTTTCCCTCAGCTCCGCAAAGATGAGCTGGCCAAAAGAGATCCATCCGGACAGAAAGAATACCTTTCAGACATACTGGCTGAAGTCTATCATGGAATCAAGCCGGAACTGGACGAAAAAATACTGAAATACAATGCACATTTCCTGAATTATGAAGGCCAGATCAATGATGCACTCTCGGATGCCTTTGATATTGATACCCGAATGATTTTCAATGATCTGACAGGAAACATCTGCCTGAATCCCATCTGTCCCCGCTTCCTGCGTGAGCATTATTTTGACATATTCTACAAGAGCAGCGAAAGAGGTGCCCTGGGGCTATCACTCCATGAAGTGATTCATTACATCTGGTTCCATGTATGGAACAGGCTTTTCCATGACAGTTATGATGAATATGAAACACCCTCACTGAAATGGATCCTGAGCGAAATGGTCGTTGAAAGCATCATGGCAGATGAACGGCTCAGTTCTGTCAATCCGTATTTTCCCCGCGAAAACGGCGGATGTGTCTATCCATATTTTCAGAACATGGTTATTGATGGAGAACCCATTCTGGATACGCTTGCCGGTTTATACAGGCAAAATCATATCAGAGACTTTATGCAGGCAGCATATGATTACTGCCTGAAACATGAAGTTGCTGTTCGGCAGCATATCGCTGAAGCTGAAAAGCAATAGAAAGTTAACCCGGAAGTTACACTCTCCATCATAACGAACGAAGAGGGCTAAGCATTGTTGTCAGAGAGTATTAGTTTGAATATGAGGCATAAAGAAAAAACCATGTCAAAGCGACATGGTTTATGGATTTAGCAGGACGGAAAGAGCGAGGCAAAGCTTATTGCCCTATAGTAGTTGGTAGTGGCATCGTACCCCTACCAGAAAAGAAAACGGTTAAAAACCATAAAAACGGTTGTATTAGAATGTACGAAACGGTTACATGATTTTACCAGATTGCACACAATTGACTGCGTTTAAAGCCGGTTCAAATTCAAGTCCTGTTTCCTGCGCATCTGAGACCGTTGTAAATCAACGGTCTCAGCTTTTGTTTTGGCGGAAATACCCCTACCGTATTCCTATGTGGTTTTTACGGGACTTCAATAAACTGGTTTGGACCAATTGTTATTTGAAGTTGCAAAAATGTACTTCCACTCGTTTTTTATGGATTATCAATCTTCTTTCAGCCGACTGCTTAAAGTATTCTTCAAAGTCTACTCGAAAGTGGACTTTGAAAGTAGACTTAGCAATCGAAAATAATCACAGTCTGTAAAATTATTCGACAGGATGTCTTGACTTGTGATGGGGATCTCAACATCATATAATCGAAAAAAATCACAGATTTACAGAATTTTCGATTGGAGGCATTCGTAATGGAGTTCGGTCGTGAACGCTATTTGAAGCTGCTGCTGGAACGGGAACATAACGGACTGATTAAAGTAATTACCGGTATGCGCCGCAATGGTAAATCGTTCCTGATGAATGAACTGTTTTAATGATGTTTTGCAGTTCCTGCAGCTTCTGGATGGTTGAGTATGGACTGTTGATCAAACGATAACCACATAAATATCAATAAAAACGTGATTATAATCACATAATTCTTAAAAATTGTGTGATTTTGATTGACTTCATCTTATTACCGCATTATGATACAAATGAGAATAAAGGATTGGATTTGGACGGACAGGGGGATTGATCAGAATGAAACGCCTGATTATGAATGACCTAATCGCATGGAAACAATCCAAGAGACGAAAGCCACTTGTACTGCGCGGCGCCAGACAGGTTGGGAAGTCATGGATTCTTGAGGAATTCGGCAAGACGTTTCCCAATGGATTTGTGAAGATCAATTTTGACAGGGAACCGGAATTCGCCCAGTTTTTCCAAACGACAAAAGATGTTCGCCGGATTCTTCAGAATCTTTCAATGGCTACGGGAAAAGCGATAACCACAGATACGCTGATCATCTTCGATGAAATCCAGGCCTGCGAGGAAGCACTGAACAGTCTGAAGTATTTCAAGGAAGACGCTCCGGAATACTATGTTGCCAGTGCAGGATCACTTCTTGGCTTGCAGCTGTCCAGCGGATTCCCTGTCGGTCAGGTTGATTTTCTGGAGATGGGTCCGATGACCTTTACGGAATTCCTACTGGCGGACGGATCCGAAAACTATGTTCAGTATCTTTCTTCAATCAATGAGCCGGAAGCGATTCCGGATGCATTCTTTTCACCTTTGACAGAGAAACTGAAGCAGTATTTTGTGACGGGTGGCATGCCTGAGTCTGTCAGGGTTTGGACGGAAGACAGAGATCCGGCTGAAGTGGAGAAGGTGCTTGCTGATATTATCCTGTCTTATGAGAATGACTTTGGGAAACATGCACCGATTGAAGATGTGCCGAAGATCCGCTATATCTGGCAGTCATTACCCTCCCAGCTTGCGAAGGAGAATAAGAAGTTCCTGTACAGCGTGGTTAAGCCAGGCGCTCGGGCGAGGGAATATGAAAACGCGCTGAACTGGCTGAATGACGCTGATATCATCAGCAAAGTGTTCAGGATCACAAAGCCCGGGCTGCCTCTGTCCGGATATGACGATCTGAGCGCCTTCAAGGTTTTCGCTGTAGATGTAGGCATTCTTCGCCGTTTGTCCCATTTATCCACAACAGCTTTTGCGGAACAGATGAGGCTGTTTACAGAATTCAAAGGGGCATTGACTGAAAACTTTGTGTATCAGTCTTTGGTTCGCAATTTTGAAGTGCAGCCGCGCTATTGGGCTGAAGCGCCTCATGAGGTCGATTTCATTATTCAGTGTGAGAATGATATTATTCCAGTTGAGGCAAAAGCTGGGGAAACGGTCAAAGCTGCCAGTATGAAACGGTATATAAAAGATTATGATGCTGAGACGCCGTTAGCTGTCCGCCTGTCAATGAAAAATCTCAGCTATGATGGGAAGATTCTGAATGTTCCTTTGTTTATGATTGATGAACTGAAAAGGCTGATAACGACGATTGAAAGAAAGGAATCATAAAGAGGAGCCTATGGAGAAAAAGATACGAGTGAATAAAATAAAGTGCCGGAAGTGTGAAGATATCATTGAAAGTACTTCGGTACATGATTTCAAATACTGCACATGCGGAGCATGTGCAGTTGATGGTGGCATGGAGTACCTCAGGCGGATTGGGGAATGTGAAGATTGGGAAGAGTTGAGCGAATTCGATGATATCGAGTAATAGAAATCTGATGTCAATTGTACTGATATGGTTTTTCGTTAAAGACCACATTGTCTGTTATTGTGTATTATTGTACAGGATTTATCATCTCCTTCGAATGCAAGTCCTGTTTCCCGCACAGACCGGAAGTTGTTGTAAATCAACAGCTCCCGGATTTTTTTGCCTTCTGAAAAAACTCAAAATCTCTCAAAAATCCCTCACCGGACTATAGACATATGTTCTAAGAGATGGTTTTGACTTGCTGTCAGATATCATTGAAAGTACTTGCTCAGTCAACAGCGAAGATTGCCACGCGGTATTCACGCGCTGCGTTTTCCCGGTCCAGAACAAACCGGTACTCCTCACCGCTACAGACAGTAAACCAGCCGCGGCCGTCGTTGTCGTTGGCTTCCCAAACCAGACGGTATGTCACGTTCACATCCCGGACATCCGCCCTCAGGATGATTTCATCGCCGTAGCTCAGCATCCCTTCGTTCATCAGCCTGATTTTTGCCGTGCCGACAAACGCTTCCTGCTCGTATAGTTCCGGATTGCTGAACGATTCCAGGATTTCCTCCGAAACGGTTCCGGCGTCATCATCCTCTATGACTTCCAGGTCCTCTTCCTTTTCCGGATCGACGGTTCTTTCGTTGTCATCGATCCATTCATGATTGTCATCGACAATGACAGCTTCAGGCTGCATATCTTCCTGATGATCTTCCGGTTCTGTTACGGATGCCGGTTCTGACTCGATTCCCGGCGCGGCTTCTTCCTCGGCTTCCGCAACCGGCGGAGCGGCTTCCTCAGCCATCTGCTGTACGGTTTCTTCCTCGGCTTCCGCAACCGGCGGAGCGGCTTCTGCTTCAGCCTGGGCTGAAGTATTCAGGATTTTGATACTTCCAAAGGATGCACTGAGCATCAGTACGATGACTGCCAGAAATACAGCCATCCTTGTAAACCATACTTTCCTTGCCATTTCTACTGCCTCCTTTCACCCCGCACATTGTTTGCTCACTGATTGATACGCACGAGGGAACCATGCTGACAGTAATTTCTGTACCGATTTTTCCGGTACGTGAACAGCATACAGTATCGAAAGAAAGAAAAACAGGATCAGAGACGACAGATAGGGCATATTATTCTTCCGCAAAAAGAGAATGCCCTGCTCACATAACAGCGGTGGGGTTTGTTCACAGGTATTTGTTTATGGACATCAGGAAAAGCATGGTTTTATATTCTGGACCGTACGGAGACTGGGAAATTATGGTCCAAACTAACAAAACGCCGGTCCGAAAAACCCAATTTATGCTTCAGGCGCGGACTGCTTCGGCAGCCCGCGCTTCATTGTTGACCGCAGGACAGTTTTCGGGTAAGATGGGTCGTGAGAAAGAATCAAAAAATGCATAATGCCAACAGACTTTATCGTTCGTATAAACAGGTGTAAACCAAATACAAAATCAATCGCTGAAGGGAAAAAACGATTATGGATAACAGGGAAATGGAAAACCATTAAGCCCCAAATTTCAGACTGCTGCAGGAGAGAAGCGCAATACAATGCATTGCCTGGGGTTGCGTTGAATACGTATCAAGGAATAAGAACCCGGGAAGGGAAAACAATACACAAATTGGAGGAAAAACGAATGAAAAAGATCCTTGCACTGATCCTGGCCATGATGATGCTGGGCACGGCGTGCTGCGCCCTGGCGGAGGAAACACAGGGTGCGCCGCTGTACAAGACCATCGGGGACGCAATGGACGCGGCCCGGAAAACCGTCGGGGAGGAAGGAAACATCGTCGCAGGCGGAATGATCGGCGAATATGTCTCTGTGATTACGGAGGAGAACGGGAAGTATTTCCGCCATTTAGCCGACTATGACGAGAAACTGGCGGAACTGGAAGCGGCGAAGGATGCGCTGAACTTTGAAGCGGAAGATTACTGGGAAAAGTGGGAAAAAGCTTCCGCTGATATTGAGGCTTATATGCGGACATTGCCGGTTACCTGCAGCGAAGAGTTCACCGCTGAGCCCATCGCCCAGGCGGACCTGGACGCGCTGGCCGGGAAAACCATTGCTGAGCTGACCGAGGCCGGCTATGTGACCGAGATGTCCGGCACGGAAGGGGGAGAAATCGTCTACGCCATGCGGTACGGTATCTTCAGCTACAACTTTACAGTGGACGCTGATGAGGAAGTGTACTTCACGGCCAGTGATAACGGAACCGAAGGGGAGCTTGCCGTGAAGAGCGGGGAGCTTGCCGGCATTTCGGATTTAGCCTGGGACAAGCGGTTCCATACCGACGGTACCGTTGAGGAAGAACAGGCGCTCGATCTCATGAGCGAGATGCCGCCGGAGGCCGCCACGCTCATGAATGTCGTCATGGAGATCGCCGAGGCGGCCAAGAACGGCGAAGAAGTTGACATTGACAAACTGTTCGACGCAATCGGCGAACAGTTCCCGGACAAGAAAGACGCAATCGAACCCTACAGGGAAATGATCAAACAGATGGATCCGGAAATGCTGCAACAGATGCTCACTCCCCAGGAATAAAACCAAGCGAAAGAAGAAGCCGCCTGATGACAGGCGGCTTCTCAGGCTGCCGACAAAGTCCGAGGTAAAACCTCGGATTTTGTCATTAAAGTACCATTCATTCGTTTGAAGCAGCATTTCTGATACAGTCAGTCCAACAAAACGATTTTCGGTTACAACAGGAATGGGATTTGCGCTTTACTGATGATATAATATGAGAAACTCTGCTATAATGAACCGGAAACTGCGATTACGATTACCAACAGCAGGGGGTTTTTCAGACAGACGGGTTTCAGGAAGCCAAAGCAAGAAGCGGATCCGGAAGCGGGACCGGAGGAACTGATCCGGCGCGTCCATGACGCGGTGGACCGTTTCGCGGACAGCGCGGAGCAGTTTGACGACATCACGATGCTCTGCCTGGAATACCGCGGCATGGGAAAAACGACAATGTCACAGCAGATGAGCAGAGAGGAAAACGAATGAAACGACTTGTCCTGTTGATTGCGGCATTGCTGCTGGCCGCGGCCTGGCATGCAGCCGCGGCGGAGGAAGCGCAGCCGGTGATTGTGATCAGCGAAGTCCTGACCAGCAACGATTCGGTCAAGACCTATCCGGAAGCGGGGTATACCGACTGGATTGAGATCTGCAATACCGGGGATGCTGCCGTGGACCTGGGCGGATGGGGACTGAGCGACAATCCGGAGAAGCCGCTGAAATGGCAGTTTCCCGCCGGGACAACGATCCGGCCCGGGGAATACAAGGTGATCCTGTGTGATAAGGACACGGCGAAAAGCACGGCCGCGGAGCCGCACGCCGGCTTCAGCATCGGCCGGAAGAAGGGAGAGGTTATCCTCCTGGCCGATCCGGAAGGCACGGAGCGGGACAGGCTCACGCTGCCTGAAACGAAAACGGATATCTCCTACGGACGGGACCTGAAGGACGGAGGGCTGTATTACTATGATCCGCCCACGCCTTTCGCGGCCAACGGGACCGGCTTCGCGGGATATGCCCCGGCACCGTCGTTCTCACTGGATCCCGGATTCTATGATTCGGCGCAGTACCTGCGGATCACCGCGGCGGAAGGCACACAGGTGTTCTATACGACAGACGGATCGGAACCGACCGGGAAATCCGCGCCTTACAACGGGGAAACGCTGGAAATCACCTCCACGACCGTGATCCGGGCCAGGGCTTTCGCGGAGGGAACGGTCCGGACCGGCGACACGCTGACCGGCACGTTCTTTATCAACGCGGATCACAGCCTGCCGGTGGTATCCGTCACGGCGGACCCGGACGACCTGTGGAACCCCAAACAGGGCATGCTGACTGTTGGAAAAGGCGTCAACAAAAAAGAGGGGCTGCCCTTTAAGAACACCGTCTACCGGAAAGTGAAGAATTCCGGGGTGAAATATGAAAGCTATGTGGAGATGTACGACGACGCAGGGGCGCGGATCATCAGCCAGGGCGCGGATATCTCCCTGAACGGCGACTATTCGCTGGACATGCCACAGAAGAGTTTCAAATTCAAGGCAAAGAGCAAATACGGTGAAAAAACGTTCAAAGCAAAACTGTTTCCGGACCGGGCTTATGAGGAATACAAAAGCTTCGTGCTGCGCAACAGCGGGAACGACTGCATGTGGACCCGGCTGCAGGACGGCTTCCAGAGCCGGCTGATGGACCTGTGCGGGAGCACTGTGGCCCATCAGGCGTGGAAACCCTATGTGGTCTATCTGAACGGCCGGTACTGGGGACACATGAACCTGCGGGAACGGGTGGACGAGTATATGGTCGCCCAGTTTGAGGGACTGAAGCTGGAGGACGCGGACCAGGTGACCCTGCTGCAGGCAAACAGCAAAGCGAAGACCGGATCCAACACGGAATACAAGGCGATGATCAAAAAGATCAAAGCCGGCAACCCGGCGAAAAAGAAAGAGGATCTGCAATATATCCTGGACAACGTCGACGTGGACAATTATTTCGAATTCATGGCTTACGAGATGTTCTTCGGCAACAGCGATATCGGCAATTTCCGTATCTACCGCCTGAATGCTCCCGGCAGCAAATGGAAATGGCTGATCAACGACCTGGACTATGGCCTGTGGAACTCCGGATTTGACAGTCCGAAGAGTTATACCAAGAAGAGCGGCATGGGCCAGCTGAACTACGACAATACCATCTTCCGGAAGCTGCTGACCGTTCCGGAATACAAGGACCGGTACCTGACCATATACGGCGAGATCTATCGAAAACTGACAACGGACACGATGATGGAAGCGCTGGAAGAACTGGTGGCACTGATAGAACCGGAGATGGAGCGGCACTGGACCCGCTGGGGACCGGAAAACGACAGAGATATCATTTCCGAAGTCCCGAAGACGGCGGAAGGCGCCTATAAATACTGGCAGAAGCGGGTGGATCGCCTCCGGAACGTGATCCGGAAACGGCCCACGCGCGTGTGGGAATTTACGCGGAAGGCTTTCAGCCTCAGCAAGAAGGACATGGAGAAATACTTCGGACCCCAGCCGCCGATGCCGGCGGATGCCGTCTGATCCTGAAATATATACCTAAAGGACTGCTGCACCAAAGCATGCGGCAGTCCTTTGATTATTGCGCCGCCAGAAAAAAGCGATCATTGTCAGATCGCTTTTTTCGTTTTGCAGGAAACGAATGCGAATCCGTATTGGACAAACTTGAAAGCGGATATGATTCAGGATATAATGCTTTCATCATTCTGACGCAGGGTTGACGACGGGA
>JAEEGJ010024707.1_pt1 | contig 12424 bp, 10 predicted proteins | sample 8958761 | NCBI WGS metagenome assembly JAEEGJ01 (sample SAMN16246546, study PRJNA631951) | gut metagenome | biome: gut microbiome; feature: rumen; material: RS-attached | host: Bos | place: Iran: Karaj | collected 2018-10 | reverse complement strand
TCAATGTCCCATCAAACGCCAAAAACCAGTGGAAATGGCGGATGAGGATGACGATAGAATCACTTACGGATTCACATCATGGATGATATCTGAGCCGCCGCTGGTGCTACTATCAGCGGGGTTGCCATCACCCGTAAAGTGCAGCTCGCTGGCACCCGAGAGGTCGACCTTAATGGTGCCATCACAGTGGATGTAGGCATCGCTGGCGCCTGACATTGAGCCTTCGCAGCGGTCGCAAACCAAACCGTATCTATTTCCGTTGATGGTTTTCTTGATGTTGCTGGCACCCGTCAGCTCCATCTTGAGCGTTCCGACATATCCTTCAAGGGTAGCATCAGAGTCACCGCTCATACCAAGGTCAAGGTCAAGAACTTCCACATACCCCTTGATATTGGAACTACCAGACACCTCCATCTCAATTTCGTCAGCCAGAATGTCGCCATAGAAATTGGAAGCACCTGACAGGTCAATATCCACTTCGTCGGCATCGATATCGCAATAGAAATCAGAAGCGCCCGACAAGTCCACTTCCACCTTTTGGCCTTCAAGACCATATTCCGAACGGAATTCCGAGGCACCCGACAGTTCGACGCTCGTCAAGTCGGTGTTATAAGGAATGACTACCTTCATGTCCGACCCGTAGTTGCTATGATTGATGCCCTTGAGATGAATCTTCAGCGTGTTTTCGACAACTTCCACCACGACCTTCGGCATGATGTTCTCACCCACCGTAACGGTAACGACGTCCACCGCATCACTGACAGTCACCTCAAAAGCGTCTTCGACTTCAAGCTCGGTATAGGAGCCAACCGTAAAATCCTTTGAAATGGGGTCGCCAGCAAACTTCTGGCAGCTGCTGAAGGCAAACAAAACTAAAGCCGAAAGGATGAACAAATACTTTTTCATTGATAAAATGGCCGCTGTTATATACCATCGGGACCTCGGTTTTTGATGGGTTGATAAAAATTGGCGCAAAAATAGTCTATTATTACATCTAATACGGAGAAACAGCGAAAAAGTTACATATCATGGAAAAAAAAACTTTACCTTTGCCCAAAATATCAACCATCATGAAATTCAAACCTTACAACCATAGCGAAGCCGCGCTCAATGAGCGCATTGTGTTGATTGTCAACACCGAAAAGAAAAAAGGCGGCGAAAAAGAAGCCCTGCGTACCGTCTTCCAAAGCATCGACTTCACCACCCTGGAAGCCTTCGATAACGAGGCCAAGATCAAGGATTTCTGCGCAAAGGCCTTGGCCTTCCCGAAAGAGAAGCCGCACCTCAGCGTGCCTGCCATCTGCATCTACAGCCCATTCATCCGTCAAGCCAAACAACAATTGGCTGGCAGCGGCATCCGTGTGGCCACAGTGGCCTGCGCCTTCCCCTCGGGCATGATGCCCTTCGACCTGAAAGTCAAGGAGGTGGAGTATTGCGTCAACGAAGGTGCCGACGAGGTGGATATGGTCATCTCGCGTGGCACGTTCCTCGCAGGTCGCTACGACGAGGTCTTCAACGAAATCAAGACCATTAAAGAGACTTGCGGCGACAAGGCCAAATTGAAAGTTATCCTTGAGACGGGCGAGCTGAAGACTGTTGAGAACATCCGCAAGGCTTCTGAACTGGCCATCCTCGCTGGTGCCGATTTCATCAAAACCTCGACAGGCAAGGTGCCGGTGTCCGCCACACCTCTGGCTGCCATCATCATGATCGACACCATCAAGGAATACTATGAGGCGACCGGGAAAAAGGTCGGCTTCAAGCCCGCCGGTGGCATGAAGACCCCCGAAGACGCCCTCACCTATTATTATCTGGTGAAAAACATCCTCGGCGAACAGTGGCTTAACCCCAACCTCTTCCGCGTGGGCACAAGCCGATTGGCAGGGTTAATTTTGGAACAAATACAATAATCACTTTTGTGAAAAATATAACTAACAACATGACAATCAAAGGAATTTATAAAGGCAATCTCCGCAACGAGATGACTCATGTGCAGTCGGGCAACACCATCCTCACCGACGCCCCCACCGACAACCACGGCAAAGGCGAAGCCTTCTCGCCCACCGACCTCGCCTGCGCGGCATTGGCTGGCTGCATGATGACCATCATGGGCATCAGCGCGCAAGGCCACAAATTCGACATCGACGGCACCACCTACACGGTGAAGAAGACCATGAACGCCGACCCACGCCGCATCGGGCAGATCGACATCGTGTTCAACTTCCCTGCAAAGGAATACACAGAGAAGCAGAAAGCCTTGCTGTGGGCTGCCGCTGAAAGCTGTCCCGTGGGTCGCTCCCTGCATCCCGATGTCATTGTCAACATCACCATGAATTTCCAAGCCTGATGGAATACGACACACTGAAAGGACTCCGCCACAGCGAGACACTGGTAGTGGAGCATAAAGATACCGCCGCCGTCTACGGCTCAGGTGCCTTGGAGGTATTTGCCACCCCCGCCATGATTGCCCTCATGGAAAAGACCTGCTTGGAAAGCGTTGCCGACAAGATCGATGAAGGCAACACCACCGTGGGTATTGCGGTCAACATCAAGCACCTGAAAGCCAGCCCCGTGGGCTCGACTATCCGCTGTGAAGCAGAACTTGTCGAAGTGGACCGCCGCCGTCTGGTCTTCTCGGTGAAATGCTTCGAAGGCGAGACGCTCGTCGGCGAAGGCATCCATGAACGCTTTGTCGTTGACAGCGAAAAGTTTATGTCCAAATTCTAAATCGGCCCTTCGACCCTTCGACAGGCTCAGGGCTCAGGGACCTACCAATTATCAATTATCAATTGTCAATTTTGAATTATGAGATACACCTACAGAACCCAAGGCACCTGCAGCCAAGCCATCGAGTTTGAAATCGAAGATGGCATATTGAAAAATGTGCAGTTTTATGGCGGCTGCAACGGCAACACACAGGGTGTGAGTGCCTTAGTGGAAGGCATGAAAGTCGAAGACGTACTGCAACGTCTGGAAGGCATCCGCTGCGGCTTCAAGAACACCTCTTGCCCCGACCAGCTATGTCGTGCCATCCGACGTGCGATGGAGAGTTGAGTTGAGAGTTTAGAGTTTAGAGTTTTTAGGTTTCATACAATTTTATTGACAACATTACGTTATAGAACAGATTAAAAACTAACAAATATGAAGAAACACATCTTATCAGTGGCGGTTTTGGCACTTGCTGTCATGCTCACCACTTTCACCAGCTGCAGAAAACCCAAGGCTGAAGATAACACCCCAGCCAAGGAAGGTCTTTATCTCGGCATCGTCGGGTTCAATAGTGACCTTTACACCATGCCGCTCGGCCTGCTCAACCAAGACACAAAACGCGAATTCGTGAATTTCATCGACGGTCTGGCCATGCAGAACGGCACCATCCTTTATCACGCCGTTAACACAGGCCTCAACAGTCTGGCTGCCGCCAAGATTCCGGAAAACCTCATCAATGTCTCCGTGGTGACCTTCACCGACGGCCTCGACCAAGGCTCTTACATCCTTTCAGATTATAACTCGGGCAGCGAATATTTAGCCGCCGTCAACTCAAGGATCAACAACGAGCTCATCGGCGGCACCAATATCTCGGCCTACTCCATCGGCGTGCGTGGTTCGGATGTGGCTGATGTGGAAAGCTTCCGCAACAACCTCAAGAAACTGTCGAGCGATCCCGTCCACAATGTCTTTGAGGTCAGCAACATGAGTGAAGCCTCTGAGAAATTTGCCCAAATCGCGCAACAACTTTACAACCAGAGCACCTTCTACAATGTCACCCTCAAGCTGCCGGCACAAGAACCTAACACCAGAATCCGTTTCACCTTCGACAATGTGAGCGAAGCCACCGCCTCGCAATGCTACATTGAAGGCATTTACATCCGCACCAACGGCAAAGGTCAGCTGACCGATATCCGTTATGTGGGTTTGGAATGCATGTCGGGCGTCGCCGTCACGGCATCATCGGAAGGCATATTCGACGTGTTTGCTTTCCAGAACCTCACCGATATGGGCGGCAACCAAATCAGCACCGACTACGTGAAACAATGGAACTGGCTTGAATCCACTTCACAATGGCAGTATAACAGTGAGTTCACACCTTCAGGCAACACCGAGGTCGTCAACGAGTACAAGAGCGCGATGATCATGCTCGTGCTCGACTGCTCCAGCTCATTGGGCAGTGACTTCGTCAACATGAAGACCGCCGCCAACGGCTTTATTGAGACTTTGAGCGGGAATTATAACGGAAGATGATTTTTTGACTATGACTTTTGCAGATGGCCATAACCCCTTATTTGGGTTGTGGCCATCTTTGTGTTTTAGGACTAGTTGTCGACGGAGTTCTTGAAACTGATTCCTTTTGCCTCAGTCATAGAACCATCCGACCAAGTACGAACAGGAATAAACCCAAAACTCCAACGCAAGCCCTGATAGGTCTTCGGCACCCGAATCTCCACTTGGTTTTCCCCTTTTTTTAAATGAATCCGTGCGGGTTGTCGCATCCAATAGAGCTGTTCATCTGTGTATGGCTCTTCCTCCTCGCGCTTGCCCCAAGTGTTGAAATGGTACGCGTACTTTCCTGGTTCTTCCCATTGCTTTGGCGGCAAGACCTCTTTGCCGTTCACAAAGCATTGGCAGCCGCCTTCCCAATGACCTTGCTCTCCAATGCCATAACCATTGCGGTTGGAACGGGCTGGTGTACAGAAGCCTAACCACACCACAATGTCCATGTCTTGGTCGGCCACAATGACCGTTTGCGCTTTCGCCAAGGCCTGTTCACCTATTATTATATGATGGGCCTGACAAAAAGCATCCAAATCAACCGCGCCACCGTAGGCCAAAAACGGCTCGTTATCATCAATCTGCACCTGCCATTCCATCTGCGAATTGGCCACCCAACGCATCCTGTCCTGATGGAAACGGTCGCGGTGAACAGCCATCTTTTCCTCGAAATTGGCCAAACGCGAGCCCGCCGTGGTCAAAGGGCCAGGAGGAAGGTTCTCGTTTTCGATAGCTCCAGCGTTGCCTCCGTTCCAAAAACGCTCTGCGAAAGCCATCACGCCGTTAATCATGCCGTTGTGCAGCGCGATGTTCTCTTTGTTATCCACACGCACGTCGTTCCAAAGACAGAGAATGCCACCCAAAGCTTTGGTCGTGTCGGGCACGGTTTGCGCCGCGGCGGTGTGCAGGAAACAACGGCTTGTGAACAGCATCGGGTCGTAATAGTTCAAATAGCCCACAAAGGAGTCGAGGTATTTCCCCACTTTGTTTGAAGCCGCCGCGTTGGAGCCTTCCGCCTCGTTCCAAATCTGACGAATCACCTTGTCGGAGGCTGGCAGTCCAGGATCCCATGCGATGGGCTGGCGGTCATACCTTTCCAACAGGTTTTCTATCCATTGCATGAAGCCATTCGGGTCTTCGATATGGACTTCATCGGAGCCGATATGGAAGTAGGGGCAGTCGCTTTTCGGGATCTCGGTGAAAAACTCTTCAAGACATTTTTCCAAGACCTTTCGGCCTTGCTCAGAGTCCATAGTGAACCCGAAAGCATTCTTGAAATAGGTGGAATGCCCAGGCATGTCGATTTCAGGCACCACGGTGATTCCCCGCTCTTTGGCGTAGGCTATCACCTCACGAATCTCATCGTATGAGTAGAACTTACCCTCGTCGCGGCCTGGCCTTTGGTATTGAGGATCATTAAGTTGCGGATAAACCTTACACTCAATGCGCCATGCAGGATAATCAGTCAAATGCCAATGGAAATAGTTCAGCTTGTAGAAGCTCATCAAATCAAGTGTCTCTTTCAACTTACTGATGGGTTGAAAGTTGCGCCCCGTGTCGTGCATAAAGCCTCTGAAAGGATATGTCGCCCAGTCGTGGACTTCCAAATTCGCGATGCGTCCGCTTCTATCCACCAGTTGCGCCAAGGTACTTTCCGCCCAATGCCAGTTACCTGAAATGGTGGCCTTGCCACATTTCACCACCAAGCGGTATTCATCGGGATTATCGAAATGTGTCTTCGTATCATAGACCACCCTGCGGAGCTTTTTCTTCTTCGCTTTCAGTATCTGAAACTCTTTCGGTTCTGGAATCACATCTGTCTTGGTGTCCAGCTCATAATAGCGCACATAATCCACGCGAAGCTCCACGGGCAGTTTGGTCGTATCGATGTATGGCGAACGGTCGCGCCCGAGCTGTGCATCGAGAATCAGGTAAAAGTCATGCTGGCTGAAAGGAAATTGGCCATCCTCACCCTTATGGTAACGCGGATAGTTGAACGTCCGTTTTCCGTTGAGGAAAAACACAAGGCTGTCCTGAAAGCGTTCCATCCCATATATGTTGTATTCGTTCTCGTTATAAGAAGGATAAGCCACATGCGAGGGCCGGTTGCGCTTGCCGAGATTGTAGGTGTAATGGCTGTGAACCGTGTGATTTATATATGGATTGTCCCTAAAATGCTCCATGATGTCGATTTCACCGCCATGAGGCCAGTTTAACGCGTGATTGACCTGGGGCATCATCCAGATAGCCGGCCAAAAACCTTGTGCCACATCGAATTTGGCCCTGATTTCAAGCCGTCCGAAGCCGAATGCTTTCCTGTTTTTGCTCCATACACCTCCGGTAAGAAACGGGGCATCGTCATTGGGTAGGAAGTCATTCACCATGCCGCGCAACACGAGATCACCATCCTCGAAAGCATACAGCCGCTCGTCTGATGACATGTGAACGGCCCAATCGGCAGTGCTGCGCCAAATCTTCGACCAGACCGTCTTATCTAACGTTCCGGAATTAAACTCGTCATTCCAAATTAAGGCATAACGTCGGTGTTCCTGAGCGTATGAGGCTTCAAAAAAACCGACGAGTATCAAAAAGATAGCAAATAATCGTTTCATCCTATTTTGTTTTTCGCTGTAAAAATACGTTTTTTATCATTTGGTTTTTCCAATTTCGTTTTAGTTTAGTATTTTTGCGGCTAATTCCTATTTATTATCTATGCGTCGCTACATTCTTACTATAGTCTTTTCCCTTTTCTTTGCCCATCTGTTCGGCAACGACGACATTCCCGACCCACGTCTGTTTTTCAAAAAAGTCTATTTCCCCGTCATTGAGACTCCTGCCTGCTTCACAAGTAGAGTCCACGGCAAAGATTTTCTGGTTTTTGTCGAGTACAGCGACAGCCTGAACATGAGAGGGCATTATTTGGCTTTGGAAGAAGACATGACAGACACTCTTCCTTTCAGATTGGAAGCCCGTAAACGCAATGCCAGATTATATTACAACGGCAAAAAGGAGACCTTCCGACCGCGTGTCGTATCCATGGACAGCCAACACGCGAAAGGCTATGCACGATTGAGTGTGTTGGGGACTGCCAGATTTCACTTTGACTTACTCGAAACACCCGCTTTTCAAGACTTTGAAAACAAACGCTATCAAGATACTTTGTTTGCTGTAGAAGAAATCAGCGACATCCCTTACGCCAAAGTGTTGGGGTTTTGGTCGGAACTGGCCGATGAAACCGCCGTCACCGACAAAATCTTCCGAATGGGTGATGCCATAAGCGAGACGCCATTGGAGCTCCATCTCGATGTTTTCCGTCCCCAAGACGACTCATTACAAAAACGTCCCTTGGTCATGTTGATTCACGGTGGTGCGTTCTATTTCGGTTCGAAAGACGACAAATCCATCACTCAATGGTGTCAACACCTGGCTTCGATGGGTTATGTAACCGCCTCCATCGACTACAGGATAGGCTTCCTTCCCTCAATGGGCAGCATTGGACGGGCAGGCTACCGAGCCGTGCAAGATGCTCATGCTGCCATGCGCTTCTTGGTGTCACATCAGGAAGAATTCGGCATCGACACCTCCATGCTGTTCGTAGGCGGTTGCAGTGCAGGAGCCATCACCACGCTTAACCTCGCCTTTATGACCAACGATACCCGTCCCAAATCCTCTCATAGCGGCTTCCTAAAGGCTGACCTTGGCGACATCGACACCTGTGGCAACGCCATCAAGACCAACTTCCACATCAAAGGCATTGTTGACATGTGGGGCGCCATGCCCGACACAGCCCTTATGCGTGGCCACGACATCCCTATTCTCGCCTTCCATGGCGACGCCGACGACATCGTCCCATACGATTACAACTATCCTTTCGGAATCGCTGGCGTATTGAAGTCCATGTTGGTCGAAAAGATGTATGGTTCGTCATGCATCGTGGACCGTGCCATTCAAATGGGACATAAGGCACAATTGGTCACTTTCTCAGGTTATAAGCACTCCCCTCATGTGGAGCCTGCGACCAAAAAACTGAACGAGAATTTCTTCATCATCCAAGATATGATGTCGGACTTTTTCTTCGACATCGTTGCACCTCAAAAACCTGAAATTGTTGAAGAAAACGACCATTATTATGTGAAGCCCTACCCCTTGGCCGCCAGTTGGCTAGTCGAAGGCGGCATTATCCTTGAATCGAATGAAAACAACGTGTGGGTGGAGTGGATTGGCAACGCCCCAAAACGAAGTATCACCGTATCAGCCACCATGCCCTATGGTATCGGGGCCAATGCAACAAAGATCATCAACTAATCTCCCAATATGGAAAAGAAAGAACTGCGTGCCCAAATCAAGGCCTTGAAAAAACAACATACCAAAGAACAGCTCTTGGAACAATCCGAAAAGATCCTGGTCAAGCTGGAACAGCATCCCGACTTCATCAAGGCCGAGAAAGTCATGCTTTACAGTGCCTTGCCCGATGAAGTGCAAACACAAACTTTCCTTGAAAAATGGCACTTGAAGAAAAAAATCATCCTGCCTACTGTGGTCGGCGACGACATCATCCCCGTGGAATATGCCAAAGACACCGATTTTGCCGTGGGCGACTTCAACATCCTTGAACCGCAAAACGAGCCTTATCAAGGTGATTTTGACCTGATTGTCGTCCCTGGCGTAGCCTTCGACCGTAAAGGTAACCGCATCGGTCGCGGCAAAGGCTATTACGACCGCTTCCTCTGTCAACATCTGGAGGTGAAACGTATCGGCATCTGCTTCGACTTCCAACTGGTCGATGAGGTACCCACCGAGCCTTTGGACATCAAAATGGATGAAGTGATTTCACTTTGAGAAAAATTTGGGATTTCTTTTCCATAAGTGCACGAATGTTTCGATTATTTTCCTACTTTTGAAGCCTATTAAAATATTTCAAACTATGAAAAAACAATTATTGACTCTTTTCGTCCTGCTTTTGAGCCTCAGTGCTCTGTACGCTAACCCTGTCGATTTGGAAAAGGCAAAAGCCATCGGACAGAATTTTGTCTGCGCTAATTTCAACAACGATTTAAAATCCAATGATTTACAGTTGGTTTACACAGGTGTTTCAAACCGCGATGAAGTCTGTTTCTACGTCTTCAATTCGGGCACGACAGGCTTTGTCATCGTGTCGGCCGACGACCGTTTCCGTCCCATCGTGGGCTATTCTGATGAAGGCCCATTCGAGACGGAGAACATGTCACCTGAGCTCGCTTTCTATTTGGACAAAATCATCGAGGCACGCACGAGTCGCAATGCAGTCCTTTTCGACGATACTGCCGAGGAATGGCAAAGCGTGGCCACAACGGGCAGACTGCTCTCGCGCAACGGTGGCCGTGGCGTCGACTACATCTGCACCACCAAATGGAACCAAGACTCGCCTTACAACCTCTATGCCCCTGAGGCCAGTGGTGGCCCTGGTGGCCGTTGCTATGCAGGCTGCGTGGCCACTGCCATGAGTCAGGTGATGAAACGCTGGGACCATCCCCTGCAAGGCATGGGCAGCCATTCCTACTATTGCTACGGTTATGGAATGCAGTCAGCTAATTTCGGAAATACAACCTACGACTGGAAAAACATGCCCGAACGGCTTGGTGGAGCTTCACAAGAGGAAATTGAAGCCGTCGCATTGTTCATGTACCATTGTGGTGTGTCCGTCGACATGCAATTCTCACCTAGCGGAAGTGGTGCTAATTCATGGGATGTACCTTATGCCATCCAACAATACTTCTCCTACTCCAACCAAGCCGAACTCCGGGGGCGTGACGAGTTCTCACTCTTCAATTGGCAAAACAAGCTCAAAGAGCAGTTCGACTTAGGCTGGCCCGTCTACTATTCCGGCTTTAGCAACAGTGGCGGCCATGCTTTCGTGTGCGATGGCTACGATGACAGCGACCTCTTCCACTTCAACTGGGGCTGGGGCGGTAGCAGCGATGGTTGGTTTGTCATTGACGAAATCGACTACGCCGGCTGGGCCCAGGCCATATTCAACTATGTGCCCTCCGATGTCTTCAATTACATGCCCATGCAGCCCGAAAACCTCTTGGTAGAGCCCAGCCACGACTTCGACTATGCCGCCACCCTGAGTTGGACCAACCCCACTCAAAACATCCACCTCAACGACCTCACCAACATTGACCAAATCGTGGTAACGCGCAACGGCAAAATTATCTACACTGAGGACAACGTGGCTCCCGGTGCCACCATGACTTATACCGACCATTACCTCCCCACAATAGTGAAGTATTGCGTATATGCCATCGTTCACAACGCACAAGGTTTGGTTGCATACGAAGACAACATTCTCCTTGGCCCCACCTGCAACTGGACCGTTGAGATGACCTCGTCTGATACCCAAGGATGGAACGGCGGTGCGCTCTCTTTTGTCAATGGAGCTGGCGACGAAGTGGCACTAGTCACTCTTGAGACCGCCAATGCCACTCGTAACATCGCCTTACCGCTTGGCCATATCGAGATCTATTGGAACAAAACATCTCAAGTTGTTGACAACCTGACTTTTAAAATCAAGAACTCGACAAATGACTGCAAAGTCAGCTTTGAAGGCTCTTCCAACGATATCGGCAGTGGCTTGTTTTTCATAGCCAACAACACTTGCAATGATGATGACGAGGAGATGGATGGTCCCATTAACCTCGCCGCAAGCATCTCAGGAAATAACGTTAACCTTCAATGGGAGATGGAAGACAGCCAAAACGTCATTCACTATTACATCTTCCGTGACGACCTCCTCGTTGCCTATTCCGACAACCTCCAGTACTCCGATCCGCAAATGGCTAATGCATTTCACACTTACTTCGTCACAGCTTGTTCCGTCGACGGTGAGACGCTGCAATCCAATGTCGTCAATGTGGAGCCTGAATCGCTTTGCGCCACTCCCACCAACCTGCGTTACGAGATGGTCACACCATCCAAGGTAAAAGTCTCATGGGATGCCCCTGAGGCTGAAGGTGTCACGGGTTATATCCTTTACCGTCGCGTCAAAGGCCAGGAGTTCAAACGCATCAAGGCACTCACCAGCACCTCCTTCACCGACAATCTCGGTTCCCAACCCGACAATCATTTTGGATATGCGGTGGAGGCCTATTATAGAGACGATGACTGCACCTCGGGTTATGCCCCGACACAAGAAAATCCCGAAATGCATTTCATTGAAGTCAACAAGACCATCATCCCGCAGCACCTCGATTTCCTCATCCACGAAGGTCATGTCATCCTGCAATGGGAGGAAGCCACGATGGCTGAACGTTATAAAGTTTACCACGATGGCCAACTGATTGGTTACACCAGCGGAACCGATTTCACCGACTATGAGGCCAATGCCCAGCACAGCTATCATTATTATGTGACTGGTTGCACTAACTTTGTCGAGTCAAATCCTTCCAACACTGTGTATGTGGACTGGACCACTGGCACAAACGAAAACACTGACAATCAAAACATCAGCCTCTACCCCAATCCTACCGAAGGTCAAGTCACCATCCAAGCCAAAAAGCTTAGCCAAATCAAGGTCTATAACTTGACAGGTCAAGAGATAAGGCATCTCAATTTGAACGACGACCATGTTGTCATCGATCTTTCAAACGAGCCTAAAGGTTGCTACTTTATCGAAGTGATGACCGACTTCGGTTGCACGACAACGAAGATCATTAGATTATAATCAAACAGACATATTATGAATAGATTCATGAAATTGGCAGCCCTTGTGCTGCTGTTGGGCACAGGTTCAACACTTTTTGCCCAAGACAACAAAGATGAGAAAGCCCCCGTCTATCAGATTACGGAAACCGTCAACGTGAAGCACACGCCCGTCGACAACCAAGGTAGTTCAGGCACCTGCTGGTGCTTTGCCGGTATCGGCTTCGTAGAGGCCGAAATCCTTCGCATCTACGGCAAAGAATTCAACCTCTCGGAGATGTTTGTCGTCCGCAATGCCTGGACAGAGAAAGTGGCAAAATTCGTCCGTATGCACGGCAACAATACCCTCAGCCAAGGCGGCGAGGTGTGTGACGTCCTCTACATGATCGACAAATACGGCATGATGCCCGAAGCCGATTACAGCGGCAAAGTCATCGGCGAGGAACGCCACATGCATGCTGAGATGAACGAAGTC
>JAEEGJ010024703.1_pt1 | contig 12425 bp, 8 predicted proteins | sample 8958761 | NCBI WGS metagenome assembly JAEEGJ01 (sample SAMN16246546, study PRJNA631951) | gut metagenome | biome: gut microbiome; feature: rumen; material: RS-attached | host: Bos | place: Iran: Karaj | collected 2018-10 | reverse complement strand
GATGATCGAGCTCAAACGCGCGGAAACTCGCGATGCAGTCGCTCTTGAGCTTGGCCAGGTCCGCGTCGAACGTCGGGTTGTTGCTTTTTTGCAGCTGCGTAATGTACACGCCATTGAACGAAGTGTTGCTGACTACGTCGCCGGTCTTCAGGTTCGGATAGTCGATCTTCGTATCACCCGTGCCGACGCCTACAGTGTAGAAGTTGGAGTTGCCGAATGTGGACTGGTCGACCTTGCCGTCGCCGTTGTCCAGGTAGACCGGCTCGTTGTCCTGGCAGACCAGAACTTCGTCGACCGGCGTTGGCGGGATGTCAGGGTCTTCTGCCGGCAGCGTCCAGGTATCGTCTTCCGCAAGGAAGCTGCTGATGGTGTGGCCCGACGGACCTCCGGGCAGCTCGGTGTAGGAAGAGCTGAGGATGCCGTTGGGATCCGAGACCGTCAGCTTATCGCCCACGACGGTCGGCGCGTATTCATCGGGAACGGAGTTTTCGACGAGGACCTTGTAGAAGTCCGCCACATCCTGCGTCAGTTCGGCGCGCTCGCCCCAGGTCCAGTCTTCCGGATCCTCGGAGTAGGAGCCGATGCCGTCGTCCGGCGAGGAGAAGATGTAGGAGGGGCTTTCTTCGGGGCCTTCTTCGGCGCCGCCGCCGCCACCGCCGCCACCGCCGCCGCCGGCTTGGACGGTCAGGGTGCCCATCCGCATCGTGGGTTCAACTTCAACCAATGCATAGTTCGCATCCGATCCGGGCGCTTTGATATGGGCTTCCAGTTCGAATTCGAATTCGCCCACGGTGTTTCCGTCAGGCGTTGCGCCCATCCACATGGGTGTAACCTCGAGTTGGTCTCCGCCGAGCAGCGTGCCGGTATAGGTGTAGAGCGTATTGACGTTAATTGCGCTGCCCTGCGTGATCGTTCTGTCCTGGGCGCTGACGATGATCTCATTTGCGGATGCAGTAATCGTGACCAGGATCGGTCCTTCCACGGCGGAATCTTCGTGCGTATCGTCGCCTTCGACTTTCCAGAAGATCTCATAAGGGCCTGCGTCGGTTCCTTTCGGCAGGTCCGCACTATAAGGTCCCGTATCGCCTGTCGTGCTGTAAACGATCGTACCGTTCTCACCGGTCCCGCCGCTCGTCAGAAGATCGTGCTCGGTGCCGTCGTAGGTCAGCGTGCCATCAGGCGCGCCCGTTGGCTCTGCCGTCCATCATGCCGTGCCTTCAGTAATCTTGAAGGTACCATTGGTGAAAGTGATGCCGGTATAGTTATCGCTTACTGTAGCGCCGAAAATGATGATCTCATAGGCGCCTGCGACAGCAGGGTCGATTGCTCCCGAGTTATTATAAGTGGTGCCGCCCTTCTGATAGGTGATCGTAGGTGCTGTTGCAAGCGTATCTCCGGCAACCAACCCGGTGACCGAATAATGTGTATCCAATACCGGCGTTTCGAATGTCGGGATCGCACCGCCGACCGGAGTGGTGCTGCTGATCGCAGTTACTGTGACGGTTCCCGCCTTTGTGATACCGACCTGCGCGGTAACGGGGTCACTGTTATCGTGCTCTATGTCACCTGCGACCATATACATGCGGGTCCATAAGGGATCGGTGACATTCATTTCTTCCGGCATGACTTCCGTCCAGATCGTACCGTCCTCACTGTAGTAAACAGAGCCGGCTGCCGAACCTTCATCGAAGAGATCCTGCGTATATCCGTTATAGGGAAGCTGCTGCGGTGTGACTGCAGATGCGTCTGCTTTCTCAAAAGAGGACTTCAGCATGACCTGCGTTAAGGGAGGATTGTCTCCGTTAGGCAAAGTGTCTTTAAACGTGAGGGCAACTGTGGCTCTTTCAACCGTAATATGATCCGGAAGGTAATTGAGCAGGAATGCCTGAAGAGCAGTTGCGTTGTCCTCATCGTCACTGAGGAAATCGTTCGCAGGATCGATAAGGATCCGGGAGTTTTCGTTGAGCGTGAGCGTCAAATTGGCACAAGGCCCATTGATACGGGTGGCTCCGCCGATATTCAGCGTGTTGTTCGTCAGGGCTATTGTCGAACCGGCATTGCAGGTCCAGATGAAATTGCCGACGTTCAACGTGCCTCCACTGATCGTCAACGTACCGCCTGCTGAGAGATTGTCCAGCGTCAGGGTATTGCCGTTCAGGTTGATCGCAACGACTTTATTTCCAAAATCGATAGGATTTGCGTATGACAAGCCGTTTGCACTGACATTCAAAGTATAAGACTCTGCTGCCAGATAAGAGATCTCGTCTATTGCTTCTTCCAGAGAAGTATTATCCGTAATCGGGTAGACGAGTGGTTCTGCATGCACCTGCGCCGGCAGATACGCCAGGCACAAGGCCAGCACCAGAACAATGGATAATATTCGTTTCTTCATCCTATTACCTCCGTTCGTCGGAATCGTAAATATATATATAAAGATGAATATTCTTTTACATACTACAGTATAACAGAGCGCTAAAGAGTTTGTGAATAAAAAAACCGCAGAAATTGCTTTCTGCGGCATTTTTTGTATATTATTCTATTTCTTCCTCACGCTCAGCTTCCCGTCTTCCAGATCCACGACCAGCGTGTCGCCCAGCGACAGCTGGCTCTCCAGGATGGTGCGGGCAATCAGGGTCTCGACGTGGCTCTGCACGAAGCGCTTCATCGGACGCGCGCCGTAGAGAGGATCGAAACTGCTGTCCGCGATGTATTTGCGGGCGGGGTAGGTGACCTCCAGCTCCAGGCCGCGGTCCTTCAGCCGTTTCGTCAGATCCTGCAGCTGCAGATCGAGGATCCTGCAGATGTTTTCCTTCGTCAGCGGCTTGTAGAAGACGATCTCGTCCAGACGGTTCAGGAACTCGGGGCGGAACGCGCTGCGCAGCAGCTGGGTCACGTTATCGCGGGCTTCCTGCGAGATGCTGCCGTCCGGACCGATGCCCTCCAGCAGGTACTGGGACCCGATGTTGCTCGTCAGGATGATGATCGTGTTCTTGAAGTCCACGGTGCGGCCCTGCGAATCGGTGATCCGCCCGTCGTCCAGCACCTGCAGCAGGATGTTGAACACGTCCGGATGGGCCTTTTCGACCTCGTCGAACAGCACGACGGAGTAGGGCTTTCTGCGGACCGCTTCCGTCAGCTGGCCGCCTTCGTCGTAGCCAACGTACCCCGGGGGCGCTCCGATCAGACGCGATACGGAGAACTTCTCCATGTACTCGGTCATGTCGATGCGCACCATGTTCTTTTCGTCGTCGAACAGGGCCTGCGCCAGGGATTTGGCCAGCTCCGTCTTGCCCACGCCCGTGGGACCCAGGAACAGGAACGAACCGATGGGCCGGTTCGGGTCCGCGATGCCGGCGCGGCTTCTCTGGATGGCTTCCACGACCTTCGTGACCGCTTCGTCCTGGCCGACGACCCGCTCGTGCAGGATCTCGTCCAGGCGCAGGATCTTTTCGCGTTCGCCTTCCATCAGCTTGGCTACGGGGATGCCGGTCCAGCGGGCTACGATGGCGGCGATCTCCTCGTCGGTGACCGTGTCGCGCACCAGGCTCTGATTGCGGCCTTCTTCTACCGCGGCGTTTGCTTCGGCCAGCTTTTTCTCCAGGCGCGGCAGCTCGGAGTACTGCAGCCGGCTGGCGGTCTCGTAGTCCGCCTGCAGCTGCGCGGCCTCGATGCGGCCGTTCACCCGTTCGATGTCGGCCTTGATCTTCTTGATGTCTTCCGCAGCTCTCTTGTCGCGCTCCCAGACGGCCTTCTGGTTGTCGAACTTTTCGTGCAGTTCCTTCAGCTCTTCCAGCAGTTTCGTGTGGCGCTCCTTGGACAGATTGTCCTTTTCCTTCTTCAGCGCCGTCTCTTCGATCTCCAGCTGCATGATCTTTCTGCGCAGCGCGTCCAGTTCTTCCGGCATGGAGTCCATCTCCGTGCGGATCGAAGCGCAGGCTTCGTCCACCAGGTCGATGGCCTTATCCGGCAGAAAACGGTCGGAGATGTAGCGGTTGGAGAGGGTGGCGGCTGCCACGAGCGCGTTGTCGTGGATCGTGACCCCGTGGTAGATCTCGTAACGTTCCTTGAGGCCTCTTAAGATCGAGATGGTATCTTCCACGGTGGGTTCGTCCACCATGACCGGCTGGAACCGTCTTTCCAGCGCGGCGTCGGTCTCGATGTATTTGCGGTATTCGTCCAGGGTCGTCGCGCCGATGCAGTGCAGTTCGCCTCTGGCCAGCATGGGCTTGAGCAGGTTGCCTGCGTCCATGGACCCTTCGGTCTTGCCGGCGCCGACGATGGTGTGCAGCTCGTCGATGAACAGGATGATCTTGCCTTCGCTCTCCTTCACCTGGTTCAGCACGCCCTTCAGACGCTCCTCGAATTCGCCGCGGTACATGGCGCCTGCGATCAGCGCGCCCATATCCAGCGACACGACGGTCTTCTGTTTCAATCCTTCCGGCACGTCGCCGCGCATGATCCGCTGCGCCAGGCCTTCCGCGATAGCGGTCTTGCCGACGCCCGGCTCGCCGATGAGCACCGGGTTGTTTTTCGTTTTTCTGCTCAGGATGCGGATGACGTTGCGGATCTCCTCGTCCCGCCCGATCACCGGATCCATCTTCTGTTCTTTGGCCCGCGCGACCAGGTCCTGCCCGTACTTTTCGAGCGGGCTGCGCTTGTCCTGATCCTGCGGATTCATTCTCATTTCCATCTATATTTTTCCCCCTTGATTATCTTTCTTCCGGGTCTCGGTGCCCTGGAGCCCGGACCCAGTATTGTTATATCACGCAAATTAGCACTCGTCAAGTGAGAGTGCTAACAATTTGCGAAAAATATTGAATTTTCAATAAAAAAGAAGGCGCAGGGTGATCACTGCGCCTTCTTGCCTGGCTCGAAATATACTTAGATGCGCGCGACGCCGGTCGCTCTGGCGGCATCCGCTACGGCTTTGGCGACGGCCGGTCCCACTCTCTTGTCGAAAGCGGCCGGGATGATGTAGTCCTCGGACAGCTCTTCCGGGGAGACCAGATCCGCCAGCGCCTTGGAAGCGGCCAGCTTCATCTCCTCGTTGATCTGGGAGGCTCTTACGTCGAACGCGCCGCGGAAGATGCCGGGGAACGCCAGCACGTTGTTGATCTGGTTGGGGTAGTCGCTGCGGCCGGTGGAGACGACTCTCGCGCCCGCTTCCTTCGCCTCGTCGGGGAAGATCTCCGGCGTGGGGTTCGCGCAGGCGAAGATGACCGCGTCCTTGTTCATGGTGCGGACCATGTCCTTCGTGAGCGTGCCGGGAGCGGATACGCCGATGAAGACGTCCGCGTCCTTGATGGCGTCCGCCAGGCTGCCCCGGATCATGCCTGGATTGGTCTTTTCGGCCATCTGCTCCTTGACCGGGTTCATGCCTTTCTCGCGGCCCTTGTAGATCGCGCCGGTGCGGTCGCACATGACGATATTTCTGGCGCCGGCCGTCAGCAGCAGCTTGACGATGGCGATAGCCGCCGCGCCCGCGCCGCTCGTGACGATCTTGACGTCTTCCAGCTTCTTGCCAACGACCTTCAGCGCGTTCGTCAGACCGGCCAGCGTGATGACCGCCGTGCCGTGCTGGTCGTCGTGGAAGATGGGGATATCGCACTTGGCCTTCAGCTTCTCTTCGATCTCGAAGCATCTGGGAGCCGCGATGTCCTCCAGGTTGATGCCGCCGAAGGATCCGGAGATGAGGTAGACCGCGTTGACGAATTCGTCCACGTCCTTGGTCTTGACGCACAGGGGGATGGCGTCCACGCCGCCGAAAGCCTTGAACAGCACGCACTTGCCTTCCATGACGGGCATGCCGGCTTCCGGACCGATGTCGCCCAGGCCCAGCACCGCGGAACCGTCGGTGATGACCGCGCACAGGTTGTGGCGGAGCGTCAGATCGTAGCTCTTGTCGAGGTCCTTCTGGATCTCCAGGCAGGGCTGCGCTACGCCGGGGGTGTAGGCCAGGGACAGGTCGTCTTTCGTGGCGACGGGCACCTTGGCGATGACTTCTATTTTTCCTTTCCACTGTTCGTGGAGTTTCAGGGATTCTTCTGCGTAATTCATGGGGTTCTCCTTTTAAAAAAGTGATTTGTGCACAACATATTAATTATAGCATAAAACCGCCGCATGACAGCAATCGTATACAGCGCAGGGGCTTGTAAACAATTTAAGGGGTTAACGAAAAAATGCAGAACTTTCCACGGCAAAAAACGTGCACGTTCCTTACATAATGTGGTTGAAATGCGCTTTTACAGTTGCTACAATTATTTGCGGTTAACGATTTCATTCATAAATATAAGGAGAAAACCATGAAACAACAGCTGGCTAAGGTCGAGCAGATCGTGGAGAGCTACGACTGCGAACCTTCCAACCTGATCGCGATCATGCAGGAGATCCAGACCGAGTTCAACTACCTGAGCGAAGCGGCTCTCGAAAAGATCGCGGAGATGCTGGAGATCCCCATCTCCCGCGTCTACAGCGTCGCGACGTTCTACGAGAATTTCTCGCTGGAAGCGAAGGGCGAACACATCATCAAGGTCTGCACCGGCACAGCCTGCCACGTGCGCAAGTCCGAGCCGATCTACAACGCGCTGCGCGAAGAGCTGAAGCTGACCGGCAAGAAAAAGACCAGCGACGACGGCAAGTTTACGCTGGAAACGGTCGCCTGCCTGGGCGCCTGCGGCCTGGCCCCGGTCATGACCATCGACGGCGAGGTCCACTCCAAGATGACCCCGGAAGCCGCCGTGGCGCTCATCGACGGCATCCGCAGAAAGGAGGCGTAGGCGATGGCAAGAACCATGCGAAGCAAGAAGTTCACGAGAGAGTCCTTCCACGTCTACCAGTCCAAGGCGAAAAACGCGCTGCGCCAGAGCGAACAGTGCACGTCCGTGCTGCTGTGCGCCGGTACCGGCTGCATCGCCGGCGGCGCGCTCAAGATCAAGGAAGAACTCGAAAAAGAGTGCAAGAAGAGAAAGCTGCCCGTCTACATCGGCTTAAAGCACGATACGGACGAGGAAAAATCGCTGCATCTGAAGATGAGCGGCTGCCACGGATTCTGCGAAATGGGTCCGCTGCTGCACATCGAACCGGCAGGTATCCTGTACTGCCACGTCAAACCCGAAGACGTCAAGGAGATCATCGAGCAGACCATCGTCAAGGGCGAAGTGATCGACCGCCTCGTCTATCACATGGACGGCGTGGCCTATCCGCGGCAGGAAGACATCCCGTTCTATAAAAAGCAGCACAGAGTCGTGCTGGAGAACTGCGGCAGAAACGACGCGGAAAGCATCGAAGAATACATCGCCCGCGACGGCTACGCGGCCTTCGAAAAGGCGCTGTTCGAGATGACGGACGAGCAGATCTGCAAGACCATCATCGATTCCGGCCTGCGCGGCAGAGGCGGCGGCGGTTTCCCCGCAGGAAAGAAGTGGGACGGCGCGAGAAAGCAGAAGTCCGACAAGAAATACATCGTGTGCAACGGCGACGAGGGCGACCCCGGCGCGTTCATGGACCGCTCCGTCATGGAGGGCAACCCCCACAGCGTTCTGGAAGGCATGATGATCGCAGGCCTCGCGGCGGGCGCGGACGAAGGCTACATCTACGTCAGAGCCGAATATCCTCTGGCGGTCAACCGCCTGAAGACGGCCATCGAGAAGGCTGAGGAAGTCGGCCTGCTGGGCGAGCACATCCTCGGATCCGACTTCAACTTCCGCATCCACGTGAATAAGGGCGCCGGCGCGTTCGTCTGCGGCGAAGGCTCCGCGCTGACCGCGTCCATCGAAGGCAACCGCGGCATGCCGCGGGTCAAGCCGCCCCGGACCATCGAAAAAGGCCTCTGGGAAAAGCCGACCGTGCTGAACAACGTCGAAACGTTCGCGAACGTACCGCTCATCATCTATCGCGGCGTCGACTGGTACAGAAGCATCGGCACCCCGACCAGCCCCGGCACCAAGGCGTTCGCCCTCACCGGCAACGTCGTGAACACCGGCCTGATCGAAGTCCCCATGGGCACCACCATCCGCGAAGTCGTGTTCGACATCGGCGGCGGCATCCCGAACGGCAAGAAATTCAAGGCCGTCCAGATCGGCGGACCTTCCGGCGGCGCGACGACCGCTTCGCCCGAGCATCTGGATCTGCCCCTGGACTTCGACTCCCTGAAGAAGATCGGCGCCATGATCGGCTCCGGCGGCCTCGTCGTCATGGACGAAGACACCTGCATGGTGGAAGTGGCCCGCTTCTTCATGAACTTCACCCAGAACGAAAGCTGCGGCAAGTGCGTTCCCTGCCGGGAAGGCACGAAGCGCATGCTGGAGATCCTCACCCGCATCGTGAACAACGAAGGCACGCTCGAGGATCTCGACCTGCTGGAAGAACTGGCGGACACCATCCAGAATACCGCGCTGTGCGGCCTCGGACAGAGCGCCTGCAAGCCGGTGCTGTCCACGCTGAAGTACTTCCGCGAAGAATATCTGCATCACGTCGTGGATCACCACTGCCCGATCTGCAACAAGGAAAAGCCCCATCCGGTCATCACCGACGCCTGCAAGGGCTGCGGCAAGTGCAAGCGCAACTGCCCGATGGAGGCGATCAGCGGATCCGCGAAGCAGAAGCACGTGATCGACCCCGAAAAATGCATCAATTGCGGCGCATGCCTGCAGGGCTGCCCGTTCAACGCGATCGAACCCGCAGGAAAGGAGGCGTAGGGAAATGGCAAAAGGAACCATGTATATCGACGGCCAGAGAGTCGAATTCGACGGCGAAAAGAACGTTCTGGCGGTCATCCGCAAAGCCGGCATCGACATGCCGACGTTCTGCTACAACTCCGAACTGTCCACGTACGGCGCCTGCCGCATGTGCGTCGTGGAGGACGAAAAGGGCAAGATCGAGGCGTCCTGCTCCATGGAGCCCCGCGACGGCCTGAAGATCCGCACGAACACGTCCAAGCTGCTGAAGCACCGCCGGATGATCCTGGAACTCATCCTGGCGTCCCACGACAGAGACTGCACGATCTGCGAAAAGACCGAGAGCTGCCAGCTGCAGGAACTGGCGCTGCGCTTCGGCATCCGCCGCGTGCGCTTCGAAAATACCCGCGCGCGCCTGGAGAAGGACGAATCCTCTGTGTGCATCGGCCGTGACCCGAACAAGTGCGTTCTCTGCGGCGACTGCGTGCGCATGTGCAGCGAAGTCCAGGGCGTAGGCGTCATCAACTTCGCCCACAGAGGCAGCGAGATCCAGGTCATGCCCGCGTTCGACCGCAAGCTCGCGGATACGAACTGCGTCGGCTGCGGCCAGTGCGCGGCGATCTGCCCCACCGGCGCGCTGCACATCAACAACCAGATCGGCGACGCCTGGAGAGCTCTGCACGACCCGAAAAAGCGCGTGGTCGTACAGATCGCGCCTTCCGTGCGCGTCGGCGTGGGCGAAGCCTTCGGCCTGCCCCGCACCGAAAACTGCATGAACAAGCTGGTCGCCGCCCTGCGCATGATGGGCGCCGACGAGATCTACGATACGAACGTGGGCGCGGACATGACGGTCATGGAGGAGTCCAAGGAATTCCTCGAACGCCTGAAGAAGGGCGGACCGTTCCCCATGTTCACGAGCTGCTGCCCTGCGTGGGTCAAGCACGTGGAGAACGAGATGCCGCAGTATCTGCGCAACATCTCCACCTGCAAGTCCCCCATGCAGATGTTCGCGGCGCTGCTGATGGACCAGTGCGCCAAGAAGGACAGGGAAGACGGCAAGAAGACGTATCACATCGCGATCATGCCCTGCACCGCCAAGAAGATGGAGGCCGCGCGGCCTGAATTCGTCCGCGGCGGCGAACCCGACGTCGACCTGGTGCTGACGAGCCGCGAAGTCATCATGATGATCAAGGAAATGGGCATCCAGTTCGCGGAGCTCGAAGGCGAGTCTCCCGACATGCCCTACGGCATCGCCTCCGGCGCCGGCGCCATCTTCGGCACCACCGGCGGCGTGGCGGAAGCGGTCGTGCGCCGCATCCTGCCGGACAAGTCCAAGGATACGCTCAAAATGCTGTCCTACAGCGGCCTGCACGGGATCGAAGAGATCCGTTCGGTCACGCTGCCGTACGGCGAGCGCGACCTGCACGTGGCCATCGTCCACGGCCTGGGCAACGCGAGAAAGCTGATCAACGAGATCGAGGAAGGCAGAGCCTACTACGACCTGATCGAGGTCATGAGCTGCCGCGGCGGCTGCGTCGGCGGCGCGGGCCAGCCCACGGTCACCATGGCGCAGAAACGCGAAAGAACCGCAGGCCTGTACGAGACAGACCGCGGTTCCATGATCAAGTCTTCGGAGCAGAACCCCGTCATCACGATGATGTACGAAGGTCCGCTGAAGGGACGCACGCACGAGATGCTGCACGTGCACTATGAAGCGCCGAAGAAACCGGCGAAATAGTCGATTGCAAACTTAAAGAGCTGGGAAGTAATACTGCTTCCCGGCTTTTTTCTTGGCTTCGTCCCAGCCGGTCAGGATGCGCACGGCTTCGGCGCCGGCCAGGCAGGCCGCTTTTTCCGCCTCCGGGTCCTCGTTCCATTCGCCGGTGCAGCGCTGGGCGACCACGACGGCGCACATGCCGAAGCGCTTGCCGTACAGCCGGCAGAGCGTGGAGAGGGCGGCGCCTTCCATCTCGAAGTTCAGCACGCCCTGCGCGCGGAGGTCGGCCAGCATGCCGTCCAGATGCGACGGATAATAGCCGTTGTAGGCGGGCCGGCACTGACCCGTAAAGAAGCTGCCGCAGGTGCAGCCGGTGCCCACGTGATAGCGCAGCCCCAGCGTTTCGCAGGCCTGCACCAGCGCCATGGTCACCTCGTAGGCGTTTGCCGCCGGGAACGCCTCGGGCACGTAGAGGTTCGAGGTGCCGTCCAGACGGATGTGGGCGTCGTTGATGATGATGTCTCCGACCGCGACGTCTTCGCGTATGGTTCCGGTCGTTCCGACGCGGATGAGGGTATCCGCGCCCTTGCCGAGCACCTCTTCCAGCACGACTTCCGCGGAAGGACCGCCGATGCCGGTGGACCAGGCGCCGATCGCCGCGCCTTTGTAAGATCCCGCGGCGCATTTTGCCTGGCGCGCCAGCGTCCAGATCTGGGCGCCTTCGTCCCATTGGGCCGCCATGGCGGCCACCCTGTTAGGGTCACCGGGCAGCAGCACGTATCGCGGGGCCCGCTCGGGGCCGTTTTGGTTCACGTGGCCGATATCGGCCGCGGTTTTGGCTGTTTTCTCGCTCATTTTCGTTCTCCTTCACTTGATTATACCCCGCGGCGCGGCTTTTATGCTACAATAATATGGATAGGAAAGGACGCCGGACCGGTGGGTGCGGCGAGAGATAAAGATGAAGGCATTAAAGTTAGTTGCTCCCGGCACCATGGAGGTGCAGGAGGTCGAGATCCCCAAGTGTGAACCCGGCGACGTGCTGATCAAGGTCGCATACGCAGGCATCTGCGGTACGGACCTGCACGCGTACAAGGGCGAGTATTCCAGAACGAAGTTCCCCGTGGTCCTGGGCCACGAACTGTCCGGCGTCATCACGGAAGTCGGCGAAGGCGTGACCCAATTCAAGGTCGGCGACAGAGTCACCTGCGAATCGACGTACAAACCCTGCGGCACCTGCCGTTACTGCAAGAAGAAGGAATACAACCTGTGCGGACACCGCATCGGCATCGGCACGAACAAGGACGGCGCCTTCGAGGAATATATGACCATGCAGGCGGACCGCGTCTGGAAGCTGCCCGATAACGTAAGCCTGCGCAGCGCCGCGATCTCCGAACCCCTGGCCTGCGCCACCCACTCCGTCATGGAGATCGGCAACGTACAGGAAGGCGAGACCGTCGTGGTCTTCGGTGCCGGCGCCATCGGCCTGATGGTCGCGCAGGTAGCCGTAGCAGTCGGCGCAACGGTCATCCTGGCAGGCCTGACCATCGACGAACCCCGCTTCGCCATCGCGAAGGAAATGGGCGTACAGCGCTGCGTGGACCAGATGAAGGAAGATCTGGTCGAGGTCGTCATGGGCATGACGGACGGCGGCGCGGACGTGGCAGTCGAGTGCTCCGGCGCGGTACCCGCTTTTGCCAAGGCGTTCGACGTGCTGCACAAGGGCGGCCGCATCATCCAGATGGGTCTGTTCCGCGGCGATTCCATCCCCATGCCGTGGGAAAAGGTCGTCCAGAACGAGATCTCCATCCTCGGGTCCCGCAGCCAGAAGCCCAGCTCCTGGCAGAAGGCCATGGACCTGTTCGCTTCCGGCAAGATCGTGCCCGAAAAGGCCGTCACCATGGAAGTGCCCGTGGAAGAGTGGAAGGAAGCGTTCGACACGCCGCCTTCCGGCAAGAAGTTCATCAAATTCGACGATTTCGGCGAATAACAGGCGATAAGAGGAGACAGCTATGAAGTACGATTTTGACCGCATC
>JAEEGJ010024702.1_pt1 | contig 12425 bp, 9 predicted proteins | sample 8958761 | NCBI WGS metagenome assembly JAEEGJ01 (sample SAMN16246546, study PRJNA631951) | gut metagenome | biome: gut microbiome; feature: rumen; material: RS-attached | host: Bos | place: Iran: Karaj | collected 2018-10 | reverse complement strand
CCGCCTTCTTGAAGCGGCAGTATTTCTTCTTGCGAACCTCTACGGTAGGAGGGTTCAGATAACGGATTTCGTTGTTGTTTGCCATAATGATTCCTCCTGATTATTCTTCGGTTTCAATCTCTTCGGCTTCGGCCTTGGGGGCCTCTTCCTGCTGAGGAGCAGCAGCGGCAGCAGCGGCCTTGGCGGCGCGCGTCTGGCGGCGGTGCTCGGCGTAAGCGACGGCGTTCTTGTCCAGGGCTACGGTGAGGTAGCGGAGGATGCGCTCGTCACGGTGATACTGGGTCTCGAGGGTGCCCACGAACTGCGGGTCAGCCTTGAACTCGATCAGGTAATAGAATCCTGACGTCTTGTGCTGGATGGGGTAGGCGAGCTGCTTGAGACCCCAGTCCTCTTCGTACACGATCTCGCCGCCGTTGTCACGGATCAGCTGGGTGTACTTGGCAACCGCTTCCTTCATCTGGGTATCAGACAAAACGGGAGTTGCAATGAAAACGGTTTCGTACTGTTTGATCATTTTGTTAATAATTAATTAAATACATAGTCCCTCTTAAAAAAGGGGCTGCAAAGATAGGAATAATTTTCGGATTATCAAAGAGATTCCGGATCGAGTCCGGAATGACGGCGGGGGTTGGCGGAATGACGGCGGGGGTTTGCGGAATGACGTCAGGGAGATGGCGATGGGCAGATGGTGAAGGGGGTAAATTTTTGATTATTAAAGTTTTTTTCTATATTTGAGGAAATGAAACGTTGGATTCTCGTGTGTAGTTGCTTGCTGGCGGCCCTCTGGACGTCGGCAGGGCAGAATAACCCCTACGAGATCGACGATGCCTGTTATGCCATCCTGCAGCAGGTGGAGGCCGTCGTGGACGATCCGACTGCGGTAGCGTTCGATACGTTCAACGACCAGTTGTTGGAGACGGCCATCGAGCGCGGGGACGCCAAAGCCCGCACGCTCCATTATGTTTTTGCTCTTCGGCGGGTTTGCCGGGTGAGCGTGGATGTTCCGGGGGAGCAGCGCCTCCAGCGGAACCAGCTGGTGGATGCGGCGTTCGACAAACTGAAAGAAGTGGCCGCAGAGACTGGCCTTACCCAGTACTATTACTATGCCTACGAACTGGCACAGAATTACTACTTTGATTCGCGGCAGGTCTCGGCGGCGTTCGAACTGCTGGACAAGATGTTGAAGGAGTCCGAGCAGGAGTACGACGACTATGGCGAGTGGCAGGCCCTGCGCTTCCTGGCCCAGATCTACCAGCAGCAGGAGGATCTGCTCAATACGCGTTACTATCTCAAGCAGGCGCTGGCCCTGTATGAATCGTCGAAGGACCCGAATGTCCGGAAGCAACCCGTCACGCGCACGTATTGCGATCTGGCCGACACGTATGACTTTGCCGAGGATTCGTCCCGTCTGTTTTATAATAAGGCGGTAGCGTCCGCCCAGGCGCACCTGGACACGCTCCGCTGTGCGTATTACCAGGCCCAGATTGCCGCTTTCGACAAGGATGTGCCTGAGTACGAGCGTAAACGCGACTTTTGTCTGAGCGATCCCTCCTTCCATTCTTTCTTCCGGACCGGTATAGAGTTCTTTGCGTGCGTGGACGCGCTGGTGCATTACGAGCGCCCGTCTGCGGCGCTGTTGGATACGCTGGCGCTGCCCCGGCAGCAGCAGTTTGTCGGACGTCTGGCGTCGGAATGGGGACAACATGACATCTCTCTGCAGATGATGCGCAAGCGTTATCAGGAGATGCAATACGTGCTCTCGAAGGTCAATGATATGCATCTGGAGGAGGCCTCCGGCCGTTATCAGAACTATAGCTTGAACCGGCAGCTGTCCGAGAAGAACCAGGAAGTGGTGATGGCGACGCGCCTCGTGGAATTCCTGGTTATGTTGATCCTGCTCGTCTCGTCCGGTTTCTTCTGGGTGCACAACCGCAACCTGCGCAAGGCACGGGAGATGGATGAATCGCGAATCAAAGAGCTGAAAGAGGCGAATGAACAGGTCCAGCTGGCCAATGCGGCCAAGACCCGGTTCGTGCAGAACATGAGCCATGAGGTGCGGACACCGCTCAATGCCATCGTCGGCTTCTCGCAATTGCTGGCGCTGCCCGACGGCTCGTTCCCGGAAGAGGAAAAAGCAGAATTCTCAGACCATATCATCAACAATACCAAGATGTTGACGATGCTCCTGGATGATATTCTCAACGCCTCGGCGATGGATTCCGATGTGTACCGGATCAGTTACGAGCAGGGGGAGATGCACTTCATCGCGCAGGCGGCGATCCGCAGCGCCGAGCACCGTTTGCAGCCGGGCGTGAAGATGTACTATATGCCGGAGTCCGCCGAACCGTTCAACTTCCTGACGGATCCGCGCCGTGTGCAGCAAATCCTGATCAACCTGCTGACCAACTCTTGCAAGCATACGAAGGAAGGAGAGGTTTGTCTGTCCAGTTCCCTGACCCGCCGTCCGGGGTACGTGTCATATTCCGTGACAGATACGGGTTCCGGCGTCCCGGCGGATCAGGCCGAGCGCATCTTCGACCGCTTCACGAAGTTGAACGAGTTTGTCCAGGGGTCGGGCCTGGGACTGAGTATTTGCCGAGACATTGCCGGGCGCATGGGCGCATCGGTTTATCTGGATACTACATACACGGCCGGAGGCGCGCGCTTTATCTTTGAAGTGCCCGTGAATCCGCCGTCGCAAGAAGATAACACACCAATTATTAACCCCATCAAGTAATCGCTATGTTTAATTTGGATCCCAATCAAGATTATTCGAAGTACAACATTCTCGCGGTGGATGATATTCCGCTGAACCTGTTGCTGGTGCAGAAGATGTTGTCCCGTTTCAAATTCGAAATCCGCACGGCCGACAACGGCCAGCAGGCCCTGGATGCCGTGGCCGACCGCAGGCCGGACCTCATCCTGCTGGACTTGATGATGCCTGGTATTGACGGTTTTGAGGTCATCAAGCGCCTGCGGGAGGATCCCGCTACGGCGGATATCCGCATTGTTATCCTGTCCGCGCTCAACTCGAACGAGGATGTGGTGAAAGGGTTCGATCTCGGAGCGAACGACTTCATCATGAAGCCGATCATCTTGGAGAAGCTGCTGAACAGCGTCTTTACGCAGTTGCAGTTTGTCGCAAAAGGCTAGATATTAACGTCTTCCAGTTCCTCTTCGGAGCGGAGGTTCGCGCGGATGAAGTTCTGGCGGTCCAGGGTGTTGTCGCCCATGTAAAACGCCATGATGTTCGCGATAGACTCCTCCTCGGCGATCTTGACGAGGTCGAGACGCATCTCCGGACCGATGAAGTGGACGAACTCGTCGGATGAGATTTCTCCCAAGCCTTTGAATCGCGTGATCTCGACGCCGGTTTTGAGGGACTTGATAGCCTTGTCTTTTTCTTCCTGGTTGTAGCAGTAGTGGCTCTCCTTCTTGTTGCGCACGCGGAATAGCGGCGTCTGAAGGATGTACACGTGCCCGCGGCGGATCAGGTCGGGGTAGTACTTCATGAAGAAGGTCAGCATCAGCAGGCGGATGTGCATACCGTCGTCATCGGCATCCGTCGCCACGATGATGTTGTTGTAGCGGAGCCCTTCGAGGTCCTCCTCAATGCCGAGGGCGGAAATGAGCAAGTTCAGCTCTTCGTTCTCCGCGAACTTCTTGCGTTTTTCCTTATAGCAGTTGAGCGGCTTGCCGCGCAGCGAGAAGACGGCCTGGTAGTTGGCATTGCGGGCCTTGGTGATGGTTCCGCTTGCGGAATCACCCTCCGTGATGAAGATGGAGGATGCCTCGATGTTCTCCTGGGTCTTCTCGGTGACTTTGTCGTTGTAATGGTAGCGGCAGTCGCGCAGCTTGGGGTTATAGACGTTGGTTCGCTTGTTGCGCTCGCGCGTCTTCTTCTGGATGCCGCTGATTTCCTCGCGCTCCTTTTGGGATGATTTGATCTTCTCCTCGATCACGGGGACGATCTCCTTGTGGATGCGCAGGTAGTTGTCCAGGTTCTTGGCGACGAAGTCGTTCACGTAGGAGCGGATGGTCGGGCCGATGTCGGTCTTGAGCGCGCCGCTCTCGTCGTGATACTGCTTCTCCCACATGTAGTTGGATCCGAGCTTGGTCTTGGTCTGGCCTTCGAAGTTCGGCTCCTGGATCTGGATGCTGATGGCGCCCACGACGCCCTGGCGGCAGTCGGTGGGGTCGTAATTCTTTTTGAAGAATTCCTTCAGGGTCTTGGCGATGGCTTCGCGGTAGGCGGCGAGATGGGTGCCGCCGTCGCGGGTGTTCTGGCCGTTGACGAAGGAGGAAATATTCTCGCCGTAAGCGTTGCTGTGGCTGAGGACGATCTCGATGTCCTCGCCCTCCAGGTGGATGGGCGGGTAGAGCGGCTCGTCGCTGAGCAGGTTCTCGTTCACGAGGTCCAGCAAGCCGTTCTCGGATTTGTAGGGCGTGCCGTTGAGCAGGAGGGTCAGGCCTTTCTTGAGGTAAGAATAGTTCTTGACCATCGTCTCCACGAAGTCCATGTTGAAGGCGAATTCGCCGAACATCATCTTGTCCGGCGTGAAGGTGACGAGCGTGCCGTTCTTTTCCGTCGTGGGGCCCTTGCCGCTGTCCTTCAACTCGCCGCGCTCGAAGCGCGCCCAGGAGCATTCGCCGTCGCGGTGGGAGCAGACGTAGAAACTCTCGGAGAGGGCGTTGACGGCCTTCGTGCCGACGCCGTTGAGGCCGACGGACTTCTTGAAGACCTTGTCGTCAAACTTGCCGCCGGTGTTGAGGATGCTCACGGCCTTGATCACGGAATCGAGGGGGATGCCGCGGCCGAAGTCGCGCACGGTGACTTCGTTCATGAGGATGTTGATGCGGATCTCCTTGCCGAATCCCATCGCGAATTCGTCGATGGAATTGTCCACGATTTCTTTCAGGAGAACGTAGATGCCGTCGCCCGGGTTGTTACCGTTGCCGAGGCGGCCGATGTACATACCCGGACGAAGGCGTACGTGCTGTACGCCTTCGAGGGTGCGTATGTTGTCGTCTGTGTAGTTGCTATTTGGCATTCTTGACTGAACCTTTGAGGTGCAGGATGACGGGTTTCTTCTGGGCGGATGTGTAAACCGTCAGGGTTTTGTCGAAGGTGCCCGTGCCTTCGTCGTTGGAATAGGTGGCTTTGATTTCGCCTTTTGCGCCCGGAGCGATGGCTTCGCGTGTCCACACGACGTCGGTGCATCCGCAGGAAGGAACCACGGCGTAGATCGAGAGTTCCTCGTCTGCGTCGTTGATCACGGTAAAGGTGCAGGTCTGCTTGCCGGCCTTGGCGCTGATCTCGCCAAAGTCGTGAACAGTTTTGTCAAACTGTATGGGTGCTGCAAGCGCGGCAGCAAGCAAGATTGTCAAAATCGTCTTCATAACTGCAAATTTACGAAAAAATGATTACTTTTGTCCCGGTTTTTGCAAATAACGGACCGAACACACACTAAATTTTACTGATAATGGCTTACAAGATCAATCCCGACACCTGCGTGGCATGTGGTACTTGCCAGGGTGAATGCCCTTCCGGCGCTATCCAGGAGGGTGATGTTTACTCCATCGACCCGAACGTGTGCATCGACTGCGGTACCTGCGCCGATGCTTGCCCGATGGGCGCTATCGCTCCGGCCGAGTAGTCACGCACCAAGTGTCTTACCAGTAAGGGAGTCCCGCCGGGGCTCCCTTTTTCTTGCCTGCCGGGCAGCAGCTTCCCCCGGACGGGCATTTTTGCGCAAGCTTTTTTTCTTGCCCAGACGGGGGAAGTCTGCTGACGGCAGCTTATTCTGGCTGGCAATCTATTTCAGCAGACGGCCGTTGCAGAGGCGGTAGCGGATGACGGAGGTGTCGGCAGAATAGACCCAGTTGGAGATGAGGTTGTGGCAGGGCTGCATCGCCGGGGCGCCGAGATCGATCAGGATGGCGTCCGCCTGCTTGCCCTTGGCAATCTCGCCGGCGTCGATGCCGAAGAATTCGGCGCCGTTGCGCGTGGCCCAGCGAAAAATCTCGTCGGCGGGAAGCAGGGTGGTGTCGCCGCCCAGTTTGGCCAGCAGGGCCGCGAATTTCATCTCCTCACGCATGTCGAGATTGTTGTTGGACGAGACGCCGTCCGTGCCCAGGGTGATGCGGCAGCCCGATTCGATGGCCAGCTCGTAGGGGAAACGGCCGCTGCCCAGCTTCATGTTGGAGCAGGGGCAGTGGGAAATGGTGACGCCATGCTGTGCGAGAATCTTCCACTCCTCTGCGTCCACGTGCACGCAGTGGGCGGCAATGATGTCCGGGCCCAGGACGCCCAGTTTGTCGAGGTAGCGCACCGGCGTGGTGCCGTGCGCCTTGATGCAGTCTTCGACCTCGCGGCGCGTCTCGCTGAGATGGATATGGATCAGCATGTCGTGGTGGCGGGCGAAGTTGACGCTGCGCTTGATCCGCTCGCCGCTGACGGTATAAACGGAGTGCGGGCACATCACCAGCTGCATGCGGCCGCCGGTGGGATCCTGCCAGTTTTTGATGTAGTCCTTGAGGGCCTCCGCCTGCGACTTCGGGTGGTTGTCCAGGATGGTGATGCCGATGGCGGCCCGGATCCCGGCGGCCTCGACCGGAGCCATCGCTTCCTCGGGGTCGAAGTACATGTCCGAGAAAAAGGTGGAGCCGGAGGCGACCATCTCTCTGATGGCCAGCTCGTTGCCGCGTCGGATGTCCTCGGGAGTCAGGTTGGCCTCGAACGGCCACACGTGCTCCTGCAGCCATTCCTGCAGCGGCAGGTCGTCCGCCATGCCGCGCATGAGCGTCATGGCCGCGTGCGTGTGCGTGTTGAAGAAAGAAGGCAGGATGGCCAGGCCGTCCGCCTCGATGATGCGGTCGGCCGGTGTGTCCTCCGGGGCGTCCAGGTCCGCAAAGTGGTCCTGCTGGATCAGGATGTTGGTCTTGCGCCCGTCCAGCAGCACGTGGCGCAGGAGGATGCTCTCCGGCACGCGGAATTCGCTGTCCATGGCTTTGTAGCCGGCCAGAATCGTGCGGGCATGCTCCAGGAACAAGCGGCCGCGCTCAGTCGGCTCCACGCGCCCGCGCCCGCGCTCGAACAGCGCGCCGCCGACGGATTTCTCCAATTCCGAAATATGCTGGCTGACGGCCGGCTGGGAGATGCCCAGGGCCTTGGCGGCTGCCGTGAAGCTGCCCAGCTCCGCGACCCGCTCGAATACGCGTAGTCTGAAATCCTCGAACATATAAGTCTATCTTATGGCAAAGATAGCAAAATAAAACGAAATTCGCCGGTCGGAGCCGGCGAATGACGAAGGAGGATGTAAGCGTTTACTTATACATAAACCGTTTGATGCTGCCTTTCGGGGTCTTGGCGAAGGGGGTGAACTGCACCTCGTAGCCGCGGACGCTGGAGTAGGCCGGAATCTTCTGGTTGAGGGTGGCCAGGTTGGCGTCCATGATACTCTTGAGCGTGTCGGCGTCGATGTTCTGGTCCTCCAGCATCGCCTGGTTGGGAACGATCAGCGCGGTCAGCTGGCCGTTGCGGCCCACCACGATGGATTCCTGGACGTAGGGGAGCTGGTTGAGGACGACCTCGATCTCCTCCGGGAAGATGTTCTGGCCGTTGGCGCCGAGGATCATGCTCTTGCTGCGGCCCACGAGGAAGGTGCGGCCCAGCTCGTCGATGGTGCCCAGGTCGCCGGTGCGGAACCAGCCGTCTTCGGTGAAGACGGCGCGGGTGGCCTCGGGATTCTTATAATAACCCGAGAAGACTACGTGTCCGCGGACGAGGACTTCGCCGGCCACGTGGTGCGGATCCGGGGAGTCGATCTTCAGCTCGATGCCTTCGGGAACGGGTTCGCCGCACTCCTTCATCACATAGGTCTCCTTGTGGCCCAGGGTGATGGTCGGCGTGCACTCGGTCATGCCGTAGCCCGTCACGAACGGAACCTTGAGCTGCTCCAGGAAGAGCCGCTCCAGCTGCTCCGGCATCGCGGCGCCGCCGGTGATCATCAGGCCGAGGTTGCCGCCGAAGGCGTTCATGAAGATGGTGCGGAGCGCTTCGCAGAAGTCGGGGTTGTTCTTGTGGTCCGCGAGCTTGGCGGCGCCGCTTTTGCTGCGGATGAATTCGCCGATCGTGTCGTCGATCATCTTGTTGATGATGAGCGGAACGGCGAAGAATACGTAAGGTTTGTACGCGCGCAGGGCGGGCTTGAGGTAAGCCGGCACGGGCGGGACGTAGAGGATGCAAAGGGTCATACCGTAGCAGAGCGGGGCCATCAGATCGTACACCAGCCCGAAGATGTGGGCGTAGGGGAGCACACTGACGTAGTTGTCCTCCCGCTTGTACGGGAAATGATGGGGAATCAGCTGGATATTGGAGCTGAAGTTGCGGATGGAGATCATCACGCCCTTCGGGTTGCCGGTGGAACCGGAGGTGTACATCAGGGCGCAGAGCTCGTCCAACGGACGGTCCTGGTAGTGCACGTCTTCGGCGCGGAGCTCGTTGGGGTGGGCGGCGGCGAAGATGGCGTCGCGCTGCGCATAGATGTCGGCGAATTCGCCGCGGGCGGCCAGCAGTTCGCCGCTCTTGGTGTCGAGGACGCCCATTACCTGCGGCATGGCCTCGAAGTCCATCTTCTCGAAGATCGCCTTCTCCGTATAGAGGATACGGCTGTCGGAATGGGCCACGAGGTGCATCGTGTCTTCGGGGGTGAAGCCGTTGAAGAGCTGTACGGCGACGAACCCGCCTGTCTGGGCGGCAAAGAAGGTCTTGGCCCAGCCTGCGCTGGAACGTGCGTTGATGGCGATCTTGTCACCGCTCTGAAGCCCGGCAGCCCGCCACCAGAGGACGGTCTTTTCGAGTTCGGCGGCCAATTCCCCGTAGGTGATACCGACCTGGTTATATTCAACAAGTGCTGTCTTGTTCCAGCAGGCTTTGACGGACTGTTCAAAGCGGCGCAGGAAGCTGTCTTTAAGGGTCAGATTGTACATGGTTCTTTGCGTTATTTTGATAATCCGAGATGCAAAGGTAGGGTGTCACGAGGGCCTGGGCAAAGAGTTGGGAACGGCGGGCAAAAAAAGTGACGAAACGCCGATTTGGCGTACAAATCGGCGTTTCTGTGGGATAAAAATCCCTTAGAGCTATGTTTCGTCCCAGGCTATTCGGGGCGCATGACGATCTCGATCATGTTGCCGTTGAGGAGCTCCTGGGCGGCAGCCTGGATCTGGGCGGGCGTCAGGGCGTTCACGGCAGCCTCGTACTCCTTGTCGAAGTCGAAGCCGAAGCGGGCGTTCGTCATAATCATGGAGGCCCAGTAGTTGTTGCGCTGGCGGTTCTCCGGTATGTTCTTCTGGAGATTCTTGACGGTCTTGTCGAACTGCTCGGCGGTGGGACCGTTCTCGGCGATACCCTTGAAGCCGGATTTGGCCAGGTCGCGGAGCTTGTCGGCGGATTCGACGTTGGTCTGGAAGAGCACCTGCATCATGTGACGCTCATCGGGCTTGGTGCTGACGTCGTCGGAGGTGCTTGCGCCGTAGGTGCCGCCCTCGTCCTCGCGCAGGGTCTCGGTGTAGAGCATGTCGAGGATGTAGGAGAGCGCGTCGTTCGCGACTTCGTCGGCGACGGAGTAGGCCTTGAGGGTGTTGTACACCTGGAGGACCGTCACCATCGGCGTAGCCATCTGGGCCTTGAAGTCGTACTGGCGGTCGGCGGTGCTGATGCCGTCGCCGCGGTACTCCGCCTTGGCGGCCTTCTTGCCGGCCGGGATGGAACCGGCGTACTTGCAGATGAGCGGCATGATCTCGTCCACGTTGAAGTCGCCCACGACCACCAGACGGGCACCGGCCGCGTCGGCGAAGAGGCGCTTGTAGGCGCTCTCAAGGGTGCTCAGGCTAGCCTTGGCGAGGACCTCGTCGCTGATCATGAAGCGGCGCGGGCTGTCGTAGACATAGTCGTAGAGGGCCTTGTTGAGTTTGTAGTTGGACTGAGTCATGAGGTTCGGCAGGACGGCCTCGATCTGGCTGCGGCCCTGGGTGTATTCGGTCTCGTCGAAACGCGGCGCGGTGATGTAGAGGTAGAAGATCTGCAGGGCGGTCTCAAGATCCTTGACGGTCGTGGTGCCGCTGATGCCGTGCGTGTACCCATTAATATAAGGAGAACCGCTGACCTGCTTGCCGGCGAGCATCTTGCGCACCGTCGTGGCCGGGAACTCTCCGATACCGCTGTTCTGGATGTAGAGGCTCCAGAGGTTGGAATCGAAGGAGAACACTTCCTCGTCGGAGAGCAGGCTGCGGCCGCCGTCCTTGCTGTAGTTCATAATGATGCGGTCCTTCTCGTGGTCTGTCGGGAGGAGCCAGACGGTCACGCCGTTCTTCAGGGTGAAAGTCTTGGCACCGTAGATGCCGTCCTTGACCTTGCTGGCCTTGCTGCCCTTGAGGGCGGCGGGGTCGAGGAAGGCTTCCGGGAGCTCCTCGCCGGCGGCCTGCTCGATCTCGGCGTTCTCGACGGCGTCGATCACGGCCTGGAGCTGCTCGACGGTCGGGTGGACGAGGCCTTCCTTCTCAGGAGCCTGGTAGAGGACCACCATGTTCTCGCGGGTGATGAGCTGCTGCGCGGCCTGGTTGATGGCCTCGGCGGTCAGCATCGGCAGGAGCTGCTGGACGAGTTCATACTCGGCCTGCGGATCCATGAAGCGCTCGTTGTCGAAGAAGTTGTAGATCATCGGCATGACGAACTCGGAGTTGTTGCGGGTGTCGGCCTTCTTGGCCTTGGTCTCGAACTGGGAAAGCACTTCGGTCTTGGCGCGCTCGACCTCGGCTTCGGTCAGGCCGAAGCGGCGGAGCTTCTCGGCTTCGAGCAGGGCGGCGGCCAGGGCGCCCATCGCCTCGCCGTCCTTGCTGGCGGCCTCGACGTAAGTGACGTCCGCGGTCTCGCAGAGGTTGCCGATACCGAAGCCGCCGGCCAGGAACGGAGCATCCGGCTTGGCGGCAAGCTCTTGGAATCGCTCGTTCATCGCAATGCCCACGATGTCCTCGAGCAGGTCGGTAATCAGGCCCACCGGGGTGCTGTTGAGCTGCTCCGGGGTGGCTTCGCTGCGCCAGTAGATCTCGACGCTGGTGTTGCGGTTCTCCGGATCGGTGAGGATGCCGATAGCAGGCTTCTCGTTGTCCGGGATGGCGATGACGTCCTTCTGCTTCGGATTCTCAGCAGCCGGGATGTCGGCGAAGGTGCGCTTGATGCAAGCCTCCACGTAGTCGACGTCGACATCACCCACGACGATCAGGGCCTGCATGTCCGGACGGTACCAGGTGTGGTAGAAGTTCGTCAGGCTCTCGGGCTTGAAGGACTTGAGGTTCTCCTCGGTGCCGATGATGGACGTGGTGGCGTACTTGGTGTCACCATAAAGATAAGGACCGGACTGCTCGCGCATGCGCCACTGGGCGGTGTTGCGGGAACGCTTCTCCTCCAGGATGACGCCGCGCTCCTTGTCGATTTCCTCCGGGTCGCAGGTCACGAAGTGGGAGTAATCGTGCATGATCAGGATGCAGGTATCGACGACGGTCGGACGCACCAGGGGAATGTTGTTGAGCAGATAGATCGTCTGCTCGACACCCGTGGAAGCGTTTACGTTGCCGCCGAAGGAAGCGCCAATGCTTTCCAACCAGTTGAGGATGCCCTTGCCGGGGAAGTTCTTGGTGCCGTTGAAGCACATGTGCTCCAGGAAGTGGGCGAGGCCGTCCTGATCGGGCAGCTCCTGCAGGGCACCGACGTCGGTGGCCAGGTAGAACTCGGCCCGCTGGGCGGGCTTCTCGTTGTGACGGATGTAATAGGTCAATCCGTTGTCAAGCTTACCGACGCGCGTGGCCGGATCATTGGGAAGTTGCTGCAGCTGCTGCGCATTTCCCAAAGCAGCAGCGCTGAAGAGCGCTGCTGCAAGGAAGAGGATCTTTTTCATCATTTTCATTGATTGCTCTTTTGCTTGCACTTCGGAGTCTTTTGGGGGAGGCTCCACAGGCAAAGGTAATCAAAAATTATTGAAAAACAACAAAAATTTATTAAATCTTCGGAAATATTTATTCTTTGCCCGCTAACCTCTTATAAGTATCGAGGCGCACCTTGGCAAACTCCTCGGTCTTGGCGAGCAGCTCGGAAGCGCTCTCCGGGAAGAGTTTGTACAGGGAAGCGAAGCGGACCTCGCCCTTGAGGAAGTCCTGGAACTTCGTCCAGTCAGGCTCCTTGGAGTCGAGCGTGAACGGGTTCTTGCCCTGCTCCTCGAGGGCCGGGTTGAAGCGGTAGAGGTGCCAGTAACCGCACTCGACGGCCAACTTCTCCTCCTTCTGGCTCAGACCCATGCCCGCCTTCAGGCCGTGGTTGATACACGGGGCGTAGGCGATGATCAGGGACGGGCCGTCGTAGGCTTCGGCTT
>JAEEGJ010024698.1_pt1 | contig 12426 bp, 8 predicted proteins | sample 8958761 | NCBI WGS metagenome assembly JAEEGJ01 (sample SAMN16246546, study PRJNA631951) | gut metagenome | biome: gut microbiome; feature: rumen; material: RS-attached | host: Bos | place: Iran: Karaj | collected 2018-10 | reverse complement strand
TGCTGTTGTAAACCAGTCCCTGCATCTGGCGGAATTTGTAGTTGGCCTTGGCGGCATCCACGAGCGATTCGGGGAAGTCACCGTCGCGGAGTTTGGCGAACTCGGCGAGGATGATGTCGCGGACTTCTTCCAGGGTCTGTCCCTCCTTGGGCATGCCTTCCACGATCATGAGACCGTGGTCGGCCCGGTTGTAGTTGAAGATTCCGGCGCTCAGGACGGTCTGGTTCTGGTTGACGTCCAGGTCGATGAGACCGGCCTGCCCGTTATAGAGGACGGAGGCCACGATGTCGGAAACCTCGCTTTCCAGCGAGGAAGCGCCCGGTGTACGCCAGCCCATCATCAGGAATTGGGCGTCATAGCCCATGATGTCCTTGCGGAGGGGAGTGGTGACCGGATCCTCCGGCTTCACGGTGAAGGTCGGGAGATTCTCATTGGGTTTCCAGGCGCCGAAGTATTTCTCGATGGTCTTGACCATCTGGTCCGGGTCGAAGTCGCCGGAGAGGCAGATGGCCACGTTGTTCGGGACATAGAAGGTATCCTTCTGCTTGCGGATGGCCTTCAGCGAAGGATTCTTGAGGTGCTCCTGCGTGCCGATGACCGTCTGCGTCCCGTACGGATGGTGCGGGAAGAGGAGGGAGTCGATGGCGTCGAGGGCCTTCTCGCCGTCGGAGGTCAGGCCCATGTTCTTCTCCTCATAGACGGCCTCAAGTTCGGTGTGGAAGCCGCGGAAGACGCAGTTCATGAAGCGGTCGGCCTGGATCTTCGCCCAGTTCTCCACCTGGTTGGACGGGATCTCCTCCACATAGCAGGTGACGTCGTTGGACGTGTAGGCGTTGGAGCCTTCGGAGCCGATGATGGACATCAGTTTGTCATACTCGTTCGGGATCGCGATCTTGGACGCCTCGTAACTGATGGAGTCGATCTCATGGTACAGGTCCAGGCGCTCCTGCGGGTCCTTCAGGGTGCGATACACTTCGAACAGGCTGTCGATAGCCGCAAGCATCGGCTTTTCGGCCTCGTAATTCTGTGTGCCGAACTGCTCGGTGCCCTTGAACATCATGTGCTCCAGGTAGTGGGCGAGGCCGGTGTTGTCGGCCGGGTCGTCCTTACCGCCTGCGCGGACGGCGATGTAGGTCTGGATACGGGGCTCGTCCTTGTTGACGGTCATGTACACTTTCAGGCCGTTGGGAAGGGTGGCGATCTTCGTCTGGAGCGGATCGCCCTTCACGGTCTCATACTTGCTGCCGCACGAAACGGCCACGGCGGCGAGGGCCGCCAAAATCAGAAATTTCTTCATGCTCAGAGCTTTTGAACTTACAAAATTACAAAAATAACCTGTCGTTTATTGTCCCAGGATCGGAATTTCCACTTTCACGGTGATGTTTCGCCCCGGATTGCGGATCCCGACATACTTGAGCCGGCTCAGATGGTCCACATAGACGGCATCCGTCAGGTTGTCCGCAATCAGGCTGACCCTCGCGATGCGACGCGTGCGGGAATGGATGTCCGTAGAGGCGGAAATGCCCAGGAGCGTATAGGCCGGGGTCGCCGTTTCCGTACCGGGCAGGAAATGGTCCTGGGCGAAACGGTGATCGACCCGGAAGGAAACATAACCGTCCCGGAAGGTCTTTCCGTCATGGAAGAGCTCCCATTTGACTTCTCCGCCCAGCCGGGGAGCCGGAATGAGCGGCATGTCCTCCTTTCCGAAGGTTCCGCGGACATAGGAAAACTGACCGCCCAGATGGAGCCGGTGGACCGGGTGGATGTCGATGGAGGCCTCTCCTCCGTACAGGAGGGCTTGTCCGGAAGTATATTGGTAAACGTCGAACCCGTCGATGGACGCTCCGGTACGGCCGGCATAGATATAGTTGTCGATCCGGTTGCAGAACAGGGCGCCGACCAGGGTCAGGTGTTCCGAGGCGAAATCACCGCCCAGGTCGCCCTGGAGGCTGAATTCGGGCTTGAGGTCGGCATTGCCCTTCTCGTACCGGACCGTCCCTTCGTGGACGCCGTTGGAGGCGAGTTCGCTGAGGTTCGGCGCCCGGAAGCCCCGGGCGATGTTGGCCCGGAGGTTCAGACTGGGGAAGGGGGTATAAACCATGCCGGCGCTGGCCGTCACACCCGGAAACTTGCGGGTGAAATCCTGGAACCGGTCCTCGAGTGCGAAGCTGTGGAGGGTCCGGAGGTCGCCGCGGACACCGCCGGAGAGATGGATCTTGTCCAGCGCTTTGGTGGCGGTGGCGAACACGCCCGCATCGAACAGCCGGTAGGCCGGGATGAGGACCTCTTCGCCCAGGTTTCCGCTCTCCTGGAACATGCCGCCGACGCCGGTGGAAAGTTTCCAGCCGTTCCGGTCTCCGGAGATGTACTTGACGTCATAGTTGACGGTCTGCAGTTTGAAATCCAGTTCGGCTTCGTCCGCTACTTCCTCGAATTCCTGCCGACGGTTCTGCTGGTAGCCCACCAGCGCCTTGATCCGCCCGTCACCGGCGATGAACGTGTTGTCCAGGACGGCTTTATAATGCCGCACCTGCTGGAAGGGGAGTTCCAGTCCGTACCCCGTGGGGCCTTCCAGAACGCCGTCCTCATAGCCTTCCGTCATGCCCGGCGTCAGGTGAAAATAACCCAGTGTCAGGCGGGAGAAACCCCATTTCCGGTTAAGGCCCACCTTCCCGGTGACGGCCCTTTCCCGGAACTGGGTGCCGGGAACCAGACCGTCCGCCACATTGCGGTAGGCATGGGCATACTTGTCACTGAAACGGATGTTCCAGACGATACCGCCCTGGTTGCCACCATGGTACAGGCTGTAGGCGGCCAGGCCGCTGTTGCTCTGATACTCACTGCTGAGTCCAGCCGTGAATGTCCCGGGAGCCGGGTTGGCTTCGGGGTGGAAGATGAGGACGCCGGCCAGGGCGTCGGAACCGTACATGAGGCTGGCCGGACCCTTGATGATTTCGGCGGAATGGACGCTGTTCCCGTCCAGTTCCACGCCGTGTTCGTCCCCCCACTGCTGGCCTTCCTGGCGGAGACCGTCGGCAATGACGACGACCCGGTTGTAGCCGAGGCCACGGATGACGGGTTTGGAGATGCCGCTGCCGGTGGAGATCTGGCTTACGCCGGGCTCCCGGGCAATGGCGTCTATGATGTTGCCGGCGGCGTTGGAACGGATGGCTCCGGCATCCAGCACGCTGACGGCTGCGGGGGTTTCACTGAGTTTGCTGTCGCCGGTCAGGCCGGTGACCACCACCTCTTTCAGGTGGAGATGGCGCGTGAAGACATCGGACGTGTCCTGCGCACCTGCGGATACGGCTGCGCAGCACATACCCGCGATCAAAAGCATGTTTTTCATCGTGTCGTTTCATATCTGTCTTACAATGGGAAAACGGCCTGCGGGGGAGGCCTAAAGGCAGAAAACGACAGGAGGAGCGCGGGTGGACAGGGAGGGGAAGGAAAGGAATGCGAAGGCGCGAACCGGTGCCTGGAACAGGCGGACGGCCTTCCGGAGCGGGAAGGCCTGGGGTTCGTCGGCCGGTGCAAGCCAGGAAATGGAGAGGAACTGGCAGAGGAGACAGTCGTCCGTTCCCTGCATGCCGCCCAGATGGCCGTGCGGGATATGGTGCGCGCAATCGACGCAATCCGTTTCCTGTACGGGGGCGTGATGGTGGAAGGAGGTCAGCAGAATGGCCGGCAGGATGATTGCCGACAGGAGGACCGCATATAACCTTCTTCTTTCCATTTCCGGATACAAAGATAAGCAATTCTTTGCAAATCAAAAACCTGCGGCACAAAGGCCGCAGGTTCTCGATGGGTGGGGGAGGGAGTCGGGTCATTCGCCCGGCTCCCCGGGTCGATACTCCAGGATGTCACCGGGCTGGCAGTCCAGGGCCCGGCAGATCGCGTCCATCGTGGAGATGCGGATCGCCTTGGCTTTTCCGCACTTGAGGATGGAAAGGTTGGCGGGTGTGATGCCTATCTTTTCCGCCAGCTCGCCGGAGGACATTTTCCGGCGGGCCAGCATGACATCGATATTGATGATGATGGGCATGGCCTACTTCACCTCCTCTTTCTCCTCCTGCACGTCCGGCTTCTGGGCGCCCTTGAGGTAGGAAGGGAGTTCCATTCCGGCCATCTTGAAGAGGTCGTCCAGCGGGGGAACGGACTTCATCATCCCGGAAATGAAATTGGACGTGGCGGTTTTTCCGTCAGCGGAATTACCGGTATCCCAGACGGTTACCTTGTCGATATTGATGCCCTTCACGGCCTCGACCTGGGTCTTGACGAGTTCGGGAAGCTTGTCCGCGACCATCATGAGGACGGCCTTGGAGGCATCGCCCTCCGCAGCGCCTACGAGCTGCTGGAAACCGGTCGCCTGCTTGGTGAGGATCTCGAGGATACCCCGGGCCTGGGCGTCCATCTTGGCGTAGATGGCGTCGGCTTCACCCTTGGCCTTGCGACGGATCTGCTCCGCTTCGGCTTCGGCGTCGATGATGGCTTTCTCCTTGTCGATCTGGGCCGGAACCACGACGTTGGCCTTCTGGGTGGCCTGCTCGCGTTCGGCACGGGCGAGTTCCGCGTCGCGCTCGGACTTGTAGGCCTCCTCCAAGGCCTTCGCGGCCTGGACCTTCTCGGCGGCCACGGCGATACGGTCGGCCTCGGCCTCCTTCTCGCGGCGGGTCGCGTTGGAATTGGCGATCGCGATCTTGGAATTGTTTTCACCTTCGACGGCAAGCGCATTGGCTTCCGCTGTCTTGATACGGGTGTCACGGGTGGTCTCGGCGATCCGGATATCCTTGTCCCGGTCGGCCTCGGCCTTACCGATCTCACCGAAGCGGTTCTGTTCGGCCACGGACTTCTTCGCGTCGTTGATGGCCTTCGCGGCGGCTTCCTTACCAAGAGCGTCGATGTATCCGGATTCATCGCGGATATCAGTGACGTTCACGTTGATGAGCTTCAGGCCGATCTTGCGGAGTTCCGCCTCCACGTTCTGGCTGACGGCGGCGAGGAACTTGTCGCGGTCGGCGTTGATCTCCTCGATGTCCATCGTCGCGATCACGAGACGCAGCTGGCCGAAGAGGATATCCGTGGCGATGCCGCGGATCTCGTCCTGGGAGAGTCCGAGCAGGCGCTCGGCGGCGTTGGTCATCACCTCCGGCTCGGTGGAGATACCCACGGTGAAGCGGCAGGGGACGTCCACGCGGATGTTCTGCTTGGACAGGGCGTTGGTGAGGTTGCACTCGATGGAGATCGGGTTGAGGTCCAGGAACTGGTAGCTCTGGAATACGGGCCAGATGAAGGCGGCACCGCCGTGGATGCACTTGGCGGAAGCGTCGCGTCCGGTCTTGCCGTAGATGACGAGCACCTTGTCCGAGGGGCAGCGTTTGTAGCGGGCGAGGATGGCCGTGAAGGTCACGAAGAGCACGCCCACGATAATCAGGATCAGGTAGAGTTCCATATTCGTAAGGGATTGATTATTAGATAATGATTGAATTCAGTTCTTCGACGAGGAGGGTGGTGGGGCTGATCACCTCCACCACACGGATGCGGGTGCCTGTCTTGAGGGTCGGACCGTCCGTGAGGGCGGCGTATTCGCGCACGGAATTGTTGATGGTGATCTGCACCTTGCCTTCGCCGCCGCGTTCGCCGGGGATGGTCAGGTAGACCGTGCCCTGGCTGTCTACGGCGGATTTGTAGACATTGATGTTGCCGGACTCCTGCATGCCTGTTAGCCATTTGAAGAGCAGCATCACCAGGACGACAAGGATGAGGCCGACGATGGTCGCGACCAGCAGGCGCAGGGACACGGAGGGGACGCTGTCCTGCAGCAGGATCGCCGTCCAGCCGAAACCGAGCAGGAAGTTGATCAGGTTGCGGAAGGTCAGCAGGTTCATCCCGCCGCCGGCGTGGCCGGTGTCGTGGCCGGAGGCATCGTGCCCGCCGACGTCCGCGGAGCCGTCGGAGATGTCTCCGGGCGCGTCGGTGTCGAAGTCGGAATTGATGTCGAAATCACTGTCCCCGGCTGCGCCGAGGAAGGTCATCACGGTCTGGATGACAAATACCAGGGAGGCCGACAGGGTCACAGCCCAGAGTACTTTCATCGCAGGTTCGAGGGAGGTCCACCATTCTGTCATAGGTCAAATCATGTTTTGTTTCTGCAAATATATAAATTTTTATTGAAAAACAATATATTTTTGTCGATTTTTTTGTCTTTCTTGAACGGTTTTTCCGGAATGCTGCTCGCAGGCAGTGCCTTTGCTCCGCTATCGGGCGGCCGCCTGACGGCTGACCCGACCCTGTCCGGGCAAACGCTGCGCAAAGGCAACTGCCTGTCTCGCTTTAGCATTCCGGAAAAAAGAGGAATACCCGAAAAATTACGTGAAAGGGGGGAATGGCGGAGACTAGCGGAGCCAGCCCCGCCGTCGGGAGAACAGCAGGATGGCCGCGCCCGCGAGGGCGCAGGTGAGCGCGAACCAGCCGCCGAGCCCCTGGACGAAGAGCACCGGGGCGAAGGTGACGAGGGCGATCTCGACCGGGGCTATATAAAGGTACGCGTAGGCGTAGTCGTCCAGACAGCCGCTCCTGGAGTCGGGATCCGTGATCCGGAGCAGGGCGATGCCCATGGCCATCGTGCCCGTGAACCATCCCCAGGTGAAGATGGATTTCTCGAACCAGGCTTTCTCGTGGAAGCGCCGTCCGAGCAGGAAAACATACAGGAAAGTGGCCACCAGGCCGACCAGGAGCAGGATCAGCAGCGGGATGATGTAACGCCAGACCACTTCCAGCTTGATGGAAGCCACGCCGAAGGCGACCAGATAGTCGGTAAAAGCACCGCTCAGGTGGCCGATGATCGGCTTGGACAGGTACTCGTCGGCCTTGGTCTTGCGCAGCAGGGCGCGGATGAGGATGCCGGCGAGGAAAGCGCAGCTGAAGACCGGCAGCATCAAGGCGGGCCAGAGTGCGGCGATGCCCTGGCTGATGCCGTAGCCGGCCAGGGCGATGAGCACCACGACGCCGATGTTGAAGGTCATCGAATCCAGGGAGATGGCAGAAAAACTGGCCATACCCATGCTCACGCGCCGCTCGGCGGGCAGGATCCCGGAACGCAGTTCGGACGGCAGGTCCGAAAAGCGGGACAGGTAGGCGGTCCAGCCGCGTTCCGCGCCTTCGCGCGTGGCCCAGAGGCCGATGACCACGGAAGCGATGATGCCTACGGTCGCGGCGGTCATCGCGAGGGTCTGGATGTCACCGGCGCCGTAGCGGGTGAACGCCTCGCCGAGGGCGGCGGCCGTCCCGTGCCCGCCGCAGAATCCGGCGGGCATCGCCAGGCCGCAGGCAGCGTCGATGTCCCAGATGCGGGAGAGGACGAGCCAGCCCAGCAGCCCGCCCAGGGCCCATTGCAGCAGCATCCCGGCCTGGGAATACGCCCACATCCGCCCGATCCGGCCCTTGCCGGAGGCAGACTTGCCGGAAGTCAGGGGCAAAGCACTGAAAACGAGTGCGATGAGGATGCTGGCGTAGGTGCCCATGCGGTCGGAGAACGGCAGCCAGCCCAGGACGCCCGGCCCGAGGATCAAGGCGGCGAGTCCGGCCAGCAGGCTGGGCGGGATGAACAGCTTCTGGATAAAGCGTACCCTGGCCCGCGCCAGCTTGCCGAGCAACAGCAAGCCGGAGATCAGGCCGACGTCGACCAGCAGGGTCCAGGGGGTGAAATTCATTTGCGTCCCGGCTCAAGCCGTCCGATGAAATGGCGGAAGACGCGCAGCCAGGCCGTGTCGGCCTGGGCCATGCGTTCCGGGTGGAACTGCGTGGCGAAGACCTGGTCGGTCTCGAAGGCCTCGACCAGTCCGTCCGGCGCGCGCGCCGTGATGCGGATTCCGGGCGCGGGATCCTTGACGCCCTGGTGGTGATAGGAGTTGACCTCCAGGCTGTCCTTACCGAAGAGCCGGTACAACGTACTGCCCGGTTCGACGCCGATCATGTGGATGGCGCCCCCACCGTGCCTGAGCGTGTCCGGGACCTGGGTGGGGATGTCCTGGTAGAGCGTGCCGCCCAGGACGATGTTCATCAGCTGCCCCCCGCGGCAGATGGCCAGGATGGGCTTGCCGGAGTCCAGGGCGGCGCGGGCGAGCAGCAGGTCGCTGCGGTCGCGGACGGGGTCGATCTCCACCGTCTCGTTGAGGATCTCCTCTCCGTAGATCGCCGGGTCGAAATCCGGACCTCCGGTGAGCACGACGCCGTCCACGCTGGCGACCAGTTCCCGGGCGTCCGACTCGTCGGCGATGGTGGGGAAGACCAGCGGCAGTCCGCCGGCCCGGAGGATGGCATCGGTGTAAGCGGCGCCCAGGGTATTGGCCCCGGACTCGCTGCGCCCGCAGGACAGTCCGACCATCGGGCGCTGCGCATCGGCGTCCCGCCGGCCGCAGCAGGCGGCCAGCGGGAGCAGTGCGATAAGCAGTATCAAACGGATGCGGCGCATGGCGGAACCGTTATTTCCCGTCCACGGGGACGATGGTGAAACCGAGATGGCGCTCCTGACTGATGTCGATCAGGTACTTCGGATTGATCGGCGCACCCCAGGAGTTGTCCCCGCCCACGCCCATCATGACTTCGTCGAGGCAGAGCTCTACGAAAGCCCGCGGGACGATGTCGTTGACGTGGGTCTGCCTGCGGCCGCCCGTCACGTCCACGTCATGGTTGTCGTAGTAGTTGATCTGGACGGGATGCGGGCTCTCCGCGGAGTCGAAATCCTCGACGGAATTGCGCAACGCATTGAATTCGAGGGTCTTGTCAGCAAAAATGGCAAGCCCGTGCCCCTTGTCGTCCATCAGGGTGAGCTGCCGCACGTCCGTGCGGTGGCCGTTCTCCTGCGGACGTACGTACGGGAAGTACATCTCCTCGGCCGTCGTCCGGTAGAGGCCGAGCGGCGAGCCGCTCTTGCGGTCCCAGTAATTCTCCTCCGGACCGCGTCCCAGGTAAGTCACGTTGTGGAGGGAAGCCGGCAGGCGCAGGCGCAAGCCGAAGCGTGGCATGTCGAGTTTCTCGGAGTTGTAGCGGGCGCGTTCCATCTCCTGTATCCGCTGCACGTTCAGGTTGAAAGATTCGATCTCCCGTTTCCGCTCCTCGGGATCCTGGTCCGGGTTGTATTTCATGCCGGGGCCGTCCAGCACACGGGTCGGAACGAAAGGATCGACCATCTTCGGGAGCATCGCATCCACTTTCAGGGAGCCGTCAGCGCCGAGGAGGTAGCGGACAACACATGAGGGGACATACGTGACCGTGAGCTGGGCCAGGCCTTCCGGGGTCACGGTGGCTTCTGCTGAGACGACCTCAGGATTCAGGGAAACCTCTTTCCACTTATTGGCCCGTGTGGGCAGCTTGTTGCCGTAGTCGTTGTCGGTCGGTCCGCGCCAGAAGTTGGGCCGGAAGCCGAAGCCGTCCTGGATGTATTCGACCCCTCTCACCTTATAGCTGGAGATGGTACCGCGGCCCTTGTCGAAAGTCAGGCTGACCTTGCCGGCGGACAGGGTGATCTGCCCGCGCCGGGCGTCCTGTTTGATTTTGAACCGACCGCCCTGCTGGACGACCGGGGTGTTCTTCCCTTCAGCGAGGACGAACTGTTCCGTGGCGACCACGTGGCCTTTCGGAACACCGGGGGAAGCCTTGCGGGTCTTGGCATTGATCTGGACCGTGCAAAGATCGTTGCTGCCGGCAGATGCGGGCACCTCCAGTTCGAAGCGGACCTTCTGTCCGGGAGCGGCCTGGATCTGTGGCAGGATGCCGTTCTTGACATTCTTGCCGTTGACTTCAACGGTGTAGGAGAAGTCGAATTCGTCCAGGTTGGTGAAGAAGAAGCGGTTGGTCGCATCAACGGCCACGCTCCCCGTGGTATTGTCACCCACGCGGTCGAACTTGATGTTCTGGTAGACCTTCCGGACTTCCTGCATCCCCGGATGCGGGGTGCGGTCGGGACTCACGAGGCCGTTGCTGTTGAAGTTGCCGTCGGACGGGGTCTTGTCGCCGAAGTCGCCGCCGTAGGCCCAGAAGCCGCCGTCACGGTCCACCCATTCGCCCTGGTCCACCCAGTCCCAGATGAAGCCGCCCTGCAGCTGTTTGGCATTGTAGTAGACCTCCCAGAGGTCCACGAGGTCGCCGGTGCTGTTGCCCATCGCGTGGGCATATTCGCAGTTGATATAGGGTTTTTCGAGTTTCCGGCTATCGGTGGAGAGCAGGCTCGATTCCGACGGGTACATCGGCCAGATGATGTCCGTATAGGGACCGCTGCCGGCGTCGCCGAACACGACCGGACGCATCTTCTCCTTGGCCTTCAGGGCTTTGTAGCCCTCCTCGAAATTGGTGCCGAAACCGGCTTCGTTGCCCAGCGAGAAGATGACTACGCAGGCGTAGTTCTTGGTACGCTCATACATGCCCAGCTCGCGCTCCAGCATGGTGGGGTAGAAGCTGGCGTCGCGCGCCACACCGCGCCAGCCGTGGCTCTCGACATTGGCTTCGCTGCAGACATAGAATCCGTATTCGTCGCAGAGTTCGTAGAAGCGGCGCTGCTGCGGATAGTGGCTCGTGCGGATGGCGTTGATGTTGTGCTGCTTCATCAGCTCGAAGTCGCGGCGCATCAGTTCTTCGGACACGACGTGCCCGGTGTAAGGGGCATGCTCGTGGATGTTGACGCCCTTGATCATCACACGCTGGCCGTTGACCAGGAAGTCGGTGCCTTTCACGCAGGCCGTGCGGAAACCGATGCGGGTGCCGGTATACTTCGTGTCCCCGTCCTCGCCGGTGAGGGCGAGCAAGGCGGTGTAGAGCACCGGCTTCTCGGCGCTCCAGGCCTGCACGTCCTTGACGACGTGGTGGAAGCCGACCAACTCTCCGTCGGTGAGGTCCCTGGCGGGTGCCACGTTGACGGACTTGCTCTCATTCCAGAGCTCCTTGCCGTCCGTACCGATCAGGCTCAGGGCCAGCTGGACCTTGCCGCCCTTGCCGCCGGGCGCGGCGAGCTTGACACCGAAGTCCAACACGCCGTCGCGGAAGTCGGCGCTCAGCGGCGACTCGACGACCAGGTCGCGGACCAGGACCTGCGGGCGGGCCGTCAGGTAGACGTCGCGCTCGATGCCTCTGATGCGCCAGAAGTCCTGGCATTCATAGTAACTGCCTGAGCTCCAACGGTGTACTTCCATGGCAAGGACGTTCTCCCCATCCTTGAGGTAGGGGGTCAGGTTGAACTCCGCCGGATTCTTGGAGTCTTCGGAATAGCCGACCTGCCGTCCGTTGAGGTAGAGCATGAAACCGGACTTGACGCCACCCAGCTGGATGAAGACCTGCTCGTCCTTCCAACTGGAAGGGACGGTGAAGCGGACGCGGTAGAGCCCGCCCGGCACGACGTCCGGGAAGGTCGGCTCCTTGCCGCCGCTGTTCGGAGACCATTCGAAAGGGGAGTTGATATAGATCGGGATGCCGTAGCCCTGGAATTCCCAGTTGGAGGGGACGGCGATCTTGTCCCAGGAAGAGTCGTCGAAATCCGGGGCGGCGAAGCCCTTCGGGAGTTTGCGGTAATCATCCGCCCAGAGGAAATTCCACTGCCCGTTCAGGGACAGGTAGTATCCCGAGGCGTCAAATTCGCCCTGGAGGGCGCCTTCCCGGCTCCCGTAGAACATGAAATCCGCATGGGGATACTCTTTATTCACCGCCGGTTTGCTGCGGTCGGTCCAGACCTCCGGTCCCAGGTCCTGGGCGGAAACGCCCCAGATTCCGAGGAGGGCGGCCAGCATAGACATCATGGCTTGTTTCATAACGGTTATTATTTCATCAGTTTGCTTATCGGGTGCTTCTTGAGGCGCTTGAGGCCTTCGGCTACGGATTTGGCATTGCGCCTGGCCCCAAGCTCGGAGGAGTGGACCGGGTCGCGTTTGTAGTGTTCGGCCGTTTGCTCGGGAGTCAGCTTGTCCAGCTTGGAAGCGGAGATTTCGTTGAGGTCCACGAAGGCGGCACCGACCTGTCCGGCCGCTTCGATGGCCCAGCCCTTGTACTTCTTCTCGCGCTGGATCTTGCCGTCGGCGTCGCGGTAGTTGCCGGGCGTAAGGCTGAGGATCACGGGGATGGCACCCTTCTCCTGGGCATCCATGCAGAACTTGCGCAGATACCAGCCGTAGCTGTAGACGCCTTCGTTGATACCGTCGGCCTCGCGGGTCATGACCTGTTTCTCGTTGTCGTTGCCGGGGAGCTCGCCGCGGGCCTTGCCGACGTTGATCGGGCCGCCGTCGTTGTGGCCGAACTGGATCAGGACGAAGTCGCCGGGCTGCAGGGCGTCGTAGACGACGTTCCAGCGGCCCTCGTTGAGGAAGGTGCGGGCGCTGCGGCCGGCTTTGGCGTGGTTGTCAACCGTGGCCTTGCGCGGGTTGACGTAGTCGGCGAAAACCT
>JAEEGJ010024696.1_pt1 | contig 12426 bp, 7 predicted proteins | sample 8958761 | NCBI WGS metagenome assembly JAEEGJ01 (sample SAMN16246546, study PRJNA631951) | gut metagenome | biome: gut microbiome; feature: rumen; material: RS-attached | host: Bos | place: Iran: Karaj | collected 2018-10 | reverse complement strand
AGTATGAAGCAGCAGGCATGAAATGTGTTGGCATCAATCCTGACACAAACCTTGTCGAGATTGTTGAGGTGCCATCTCTAAAGTGGTACATCGGTACACAATTCCATCCCGAATACTCATCTACGGTGCTACATCCGCATCCCTTGTTCATGTCATTCATAAAAGCCTGCATAAATTGGTAAATGACACCATCGGAAATAAATTGTAAATCGTAAATCATTAAATTGAAAATTAAGATGGTGGAACAGTTGAAGCATGAATGTGGTGTGGCTTTAGTGAGACTCTTGAAGCCGAAAAGCTACTACGAGCAGAAGTATGGCACACAATCCTATGCCCTTAACAAACTCTATCTGATGATGGAGAAGCAGCATAACCGCGGTCAGGAGGGTGCAGGTATTGCTTGTGTTGACATGAATGCACCTGTTGGCACGGAGTACATGTTTCGTGAAAAGGCTTTAGGCAAAGACGCTATTGCGGAGATATTCGACCTTGTAACGCCAGAATGGACAAATGCCCAACTCTTCATGGGCCACCTACGTTACTCCACGACCGGCAAGAGTGGTCTTCAATACGTGCATCCCTTCCTGCGTCGTAACAACTGGCGAGCCAAGAACCTCTGTCTTTGCGGCAACTTCAACATGACGAACATCGAGGAGATCTTCGAGAAGATTGTAAAGCAGGGACAGTCTCCTCGCATCTATAGCGACTCGTATATCACGCTTGAACTGATGGGGCATCGGCTGGACAGAGAAGTGGAACGCCTGTTTGTCGAAGCTAAGCAGAAAGGGTTGGAAGGCACAGACATAACTCATTATATAGAAGATAACGTGCAGATGAGCAATGTCCTCCTTTCCACAATGGCTGATTATGACGGCGGTTATGTGATGTGCGGCATGACGGGCAGCGGCGAGATGTTTGCCATGCGCGACCCTTGGGGCATACGGCCTGCCTTCTACCACAAGGATGACGAAGTGATTGCCGTAGCAAGCGAGCGTGCTGTTTTGCAAACAACCTTTGACCTCGCATGTGAAGACGTTCAGGAATTACCGGCAGGCAAGGCACTCATCGTACACAAAGACGGCAGCTCTGCTGTGGAAACCATCTTGGAGGCAAAGCAACAAAGCCGTTGTTCCTTCGAGCGCATCTATTTCAGCCGAGGTTCCGACCGCGACATTTACCACGAGCGCAAGCAACTTGGCCAGCAGCTCACGGCACCCATCCTCAAAGCAATCGACGGAGATACTGAACACACAGTCTTCTCCTTTATCCCCAACACGGCTGAAGTTGCATTCTACGGCATGATGGAAGGCCTGCGAAGTCAAGGGTTGAACGTTCGCAGCGAGAAGGTTGCCTGGAAGGACATCAAGCTGCGTACCTTCATCACGGAAGCAGGTTCCCGCAATGACCTCGCCTCGCACGTCTATGACATCACCTACGGTTCCCTGCGGCCTTATGAAGACAACCTTGTCGTCATCGACGATTCCATTGTGCGAGGCACAACATTGAAGGAGAGCATCTTCAAGATACTCGACCGCCTGCATCCCAAGAAGATTGTAATGGTCAGCAGTTCGCCGCAGATTCGCTACCCCGACTACTATGGCATTGACATGGCTCGCTTGGAAGAGTTCTGTGCCTTTCGTGCCACCATTGCCCTCATCGAAGAGCGAGGCATGTGGCAGTTAACGGGCGATGTCTATGAGGCTTGTCTTGCCGAACTTCGTAAGCCGGCAGCAGAGCAGACCAATTGTGTCAGCGCCATCTACAAGCCTTTCAGCATAGAAGACGTCAACAGAAAGATGGCCGAGATGCTTCGTCCCACAGGAATGCAAGCACCGGTTGAGTTCGTCTTCCAGACCATCGAAGGCCTGCATGCCGCCTGTCCCGACCACCAAGGCGACTGGTACTTCACTGGGCATTATCCCACTTCAGGCGGTAACCGCCTCGTGAACCAAGCATTTGTAAAATATATTAAAGAGAAACAACATAACTAGAATATAATATGTGTGGAATTGTATCTATCTTTAACGTTAAACAGCAGACGCACGAATTGCGTGATAAAGCGCTGCGTATGAGTCAGAAGATTCGTCATCGCGGCCCGGACTGGAGTGGAATATATTGTGGCGGCTCAGCCATCCTTGCTCACGAACGCCTCTCCATCGTTGACCCTGAAAGCGGCGGACAGCCCTTGTTCTCGCCCGACAAGAAACAAGTGTTGGCAGTCAATGGCGAGATTTACAATCATCAGGAGATTCGTCGCCGCTATGCAGGGCAGTATGACTTCCAGACAGGCAGCGACTGCGAAGTCATCCTTGCTTTATACAAAGACAAAGGCATTGACTTCCTCGAAGACATCAGCGGCATCTTTGCCTTCGCCCTTTATGACGAAGAAAAGGACGCTTTCCTGATAGCTCGTGACCCCATTGGTGTGATACCTTTATATATAGGTTATGACAGCGACGGTATAGTATATGTCGCTTCCGAGCTGAAGGCACTCGAAAGTCAATGCGAACGATATGAACCCTTCCTGCCCGGACATTATTACTGGAGTGAAGAGCCAAGTATAAAAAGGTATTATCATCGTGATTGGTTTGATTATGATGCGGTGAAGAACAACGAAGCAAGCGTCGATGCTATCCGCGATGCTCTGAAAGACTCCGTGAAGCGTCAGTTGATGTCCGACGTTCCCTATGGCGTACTGCTCAGCGGCGGGCTTGACTCTTCTGTTATCTCTGCCATTGCAGAGAAGTTCAGCGAGCATCGCATTGAGGACAATTCGCAGACACGAGCCTATTGGCCTCGTCTGCATTCCTTCGCGGTAGGCTTGAAGGGAGCTCCCGACTTGGCAAAGGCGAAGTTGGTGGCTGACCACATCGGCACCGTGCATCATGAAATCAACTACACCATACAAGAAGGGCTTGATGCCGTTCGCGATGTCATCTATTTCATCGAGACATACGACGTGACGACCGTTCGTGCATCAACCCCGATGTACCTGCTTGCCCGCGTCATCAAGTCGATGGGCATCAAGATGGTGCTCAGCGGTGAGGGCGCAGACGAAGTGTTCGGTGGCTATCTCTATTTCCACAAGGCACCTAGCGCGAAAGCCTTCCATGAGGAGACAGTCCGCAAGCTCAGCAAACTGCACTACTATGATTGCCTTCGTGCCAACAAAAGCCTCTCGGCTTGGGGTGTAGAAGGACGTGTCCCCTTCCTCGATAAGGAATTCCTTGACGTGGCTATGCGTACCAATCCTGAAGCAAAGATGTGTCCAGGCTCAAACATTGAAAAGAAGATAGTCCGCGAGGCTTTTGCTGATATGTTACCTGCGGAGATTGCTTGGCGACAGAAGGAACAATTCAGCGATGGCGTTGGCTATTCATGGATTGACACATTGAAGAAGATTACTTCCGAAGCCGTCAGCGACGAACAGATGGCACATGTTGCTGAACGTTTCCCCATCAATCCACCGCTCAACAAAGAGGAGTATTACTATCGCAGCATCTTCGCAGAGCATTTCCCCAGCGACTCTGCTGCCCGAAGCGTAAACCAAGAGGCAAGTGTGGCATGCTCCACAGCTATTGCTCTTGAATGGGATGCCGCATTCAAAAATATGAACGACCCCAGCGGAAGAGCTGTTAAAGGTGTACACGAACAGGCATATTGAAAAGATGAAAAGGTGAAAAAGTGAAAAGTAATGAAGGAAGCGAGACTCATACTTGATGACGGCACAGAGTTCTGCGGTTGGTCATTTGGCTACGATGCAAATGCTGTAGGCGAAGTGGTGTTCAATACTGCAATGACAGGCTATCCGGAAAGCCTGACCGACCCAAGCTATGCAGGACAAATACTAGTGGCAACTTATCCGTTGATAGGAAACTATGGTGTTCCTGATACAGGAGGAGAGCCTTTGCCAAAGTTCATGGAAAGCGAGAGGATTCATGTTAAAGGTCTCGTCGCGGCAGATTATAGCGAGAAGTACAGCCATTGGAATGCCAAGGAGTCTCTCGCCGAATGGCTAAAGCGAGAAAAGATCCCTGCCATCACGGGCATCGACACTAGAAGGCTCACAAAGCGACTCAGAGAGTGTGGCGTAATGAGAGGGAGAATTGTTGTTTCGGTGGACTCTGAATATCTTGAAAACACAGATTACGGAAGCATCAATTGGGTGAAACAAGTGAGTTGCAAGGAGGTCATTCACTATAATGAGGGAGCAGGCAAACGTGTAGTGCTTGTTGACTGCGGTGTCAAGGCAAACATCATTCGTTGTTTAGTGAATCGAGGCGTTGAGGTCATCAGGGTTCCATGGGACTACGATTTCAATCGGCTTGACTTCGATGGCTTGTTCCTGGCGAATGGACCTGGCGACCCAGAGCAATGCAGCAAGACCGTAGAGCATATTCGCACATTCTTAAACAATCCGAACGTGCGGCCTCTTATGGGTATCTGCCTTGGCAATCAACTCTTGGCAAGGGCAGCAGGAGCAAAGACGTACAAGCTGAAGTATGGTCATCGCAGTCATAACCAGCCGGTGCAGCTTGTAGCTACAACCAAATGCTTTATCACAAGTCAGAACCATGGTTATGCCGTTGATGCATCAACATTGCCTGCCGAATGGGAACCTTTGTTCGTGAACATGAACGACGGCTCCAATGAGGGCATCCGCCACAAGACAATGCCCTGGTTCTCTGCACAGTTCCACCCCGAAGCCTGCTCCGGGCCAACTGATTCAGAATGGATGTTTGATGAGTTTGTTGGTTGTTTGGAAGATTGGTCGTTTGGCCGTTTAGAAAAGGAAGAAAACTTACCCAAACAACCAAACAACCAGATGACGAAACGATTGAAGAAGGTCCTCCTTCTTGGCAGCGGTGCTCTCAAGATTGGTCAAGCTGGAGAGTTTGATTATAGCGGAGCCCAGGCACTAAAGGCTTTGAAAGAAGAAGGTGTCAAGTCGGTGCTCATCAATCCCAATATCGCAACAGTTCAAACCTCTGAAAATGTTGCAGATACCATCTATTTCCAGCCCGTTACGCCTGAGTTCGTGGAACATGTCATAGAAAAAGAGCGACCGGATGGCATCCTGTTGAGCTTCGGCGGACAAACAGCATTGAACTGTGGTGTGGAGCTATATAAAAAAGGTGTTTTTGAGAAATATGGTGTCAAAGTCCTTGGCACGCCTGTTCAGGCAATCATCGACACAGAAGACCGCGACCTCTTTGTCAAGCGACTTGACGAGATTGGGGTGAAGACCATCAAGAGCGAGGCTTGCAGAACTATTGAGGAAGTACATAAGGCTGCTCACGAGCTGGGCTTCCCCGTCATACTTCGTGCTGCCTACGCCCTCGGTGGCCTTGGTTCGGGCTTCTGCGACAACGATGACGAACTATTGGCACAAGCAGAGGAAGCATTTGCCTTCTCGCCTCAAGTGTTAGTGGAGAAATCGTTGAAAGGTTGGAAAGAGATAGAATACGAAGTGGTGCGCGACCAATACGACAACTGCATCACTGTCTGCAACATGGAGAACTTCGACCCGCTCGGCATCCATACGGGCGAGAGCATAGTGGTAGCTCCCTCGCAGACGCTCACCAATAGCGAGTATCACAAACTTCGTGCCCTTGCCATCAAGATAATTCGCCACATCGGCATCGTTGGCGAATGCAATGTGCAGTATGCTCTCGACCCCGCTTCCGAGGACTATCGGGTCATCGAAGTCAACGCCCGTCTCAGCCGCTCATCTGCTTTGGCATCAAAAGCTACAGGCTATCCCCTGGCCTTCGTCGCTGCCAAGCTCGGTCTCGGTTACGGACTCTTCGAGTTGAAGAACTCCGTCACCAAGACCACAAGTGCCTTCTTCGAACCTGCCCTCGACTATGTGGTATGCAAGATACCGCGTTGGGACCTCTCCAAGTTCCATGGCGTGAACCACGAATTAGGCTCCAGCATGAAGAGCGTAGGTGAAGTGATGGCCATCGGTCGAACTTTCGAGGAAGCTATCCAAAAAGGCTTGCGCATGATAGGACAAGGTATGCATGGCTTTGTGGATAATCACGAGATTAAGATTCCCAACGTCCCAGAAGCTCTCCAACATGCTACGGACTTACGTGTTTTCGCAGTTGCTAAGGCCATGATGATGGGATATTCCGTAGAGCAGATTTATCAACTGACAAAGATTGACCGTTGGTTCCTAGAAAAGCTCAAACACATCATGACAATCAACGATAGGCTCAAGGAGTTTTCTTGGTTAGCAGAATACTATGGCAGTGCTGAGTATTCTGAATTCTTGGAAGCCCTCGAAGCCCCAGAGTTTTCCACGCTGTTGCTCGGAGCAAAAACGTACGGATTCTCTGATTTCCAGATAGCTCGTGCTCTTGGCCTCGAAGCAGACATGAATATGGAACGAGCTGGACTGGCTGTTCGCAAATGGCGTCAGGAATTAGGCATCATGCCTGTAGTCAATCAGATTGACACACTTGCCGCAGAATATCCTGCCCAGACCAACTATCTCTATTTGTCATATTTATAAAGGAATCTGAATCAGAGCTGTTTGACCACTTCATTCAAGTTGCAGTAAGACAAATCATGATGATTCATGCAGACCAAGAGCTTATTTGAACAATGTTTGAGTGGAAATTTGAAAACGCGAGAGGGATGTGGTAGCGTTGAAAATTCGAGCCTGTAACGCTGTATCATTCAGAGTGACAGAAGTAAGTTGACGACCCGTACCTGTAAGGTCAAGGAAAGAACACTGCTGAGGCGCAGAGGTAGAGACACGACGTATAATAGGTGGTTCCTTCCATTGCTCGTAAATTGCAGGAATGTTGGCTTGATCCCAATGACCTTGATGGGGAACGATGGCATAATGAACACGAGTCGGTTCTACAATACGATAATCTCTGCCCCAAAGTCCTTTTCCGGAATACTGAAGAGTAAGTGCAAGAGGGAAATCTTGACCATAACTGTAAGAAGTGGTATGGTCGGAAAAAAGAGCAAGAGAGGCAGAAGAAGAGTGGACGTCAATCCAGTCAAGAATGAGATTATGCTTCAGTTGATGCCAATCATCAAAAAAAGTGTCGCTGAAACGAGATTCACAAACATCAAAGGGAGCATTTTTTGAAAGCGTGCCCTGCTGAGTAGGAAGCATAAGCGAAAGTGCAAAACGAGTATCGTAAAGTTTGCCTATATGTTGATTTCGAGTCCAAAGAATGTCTGTATGGCAATCAATCACAGGTGAACCTTTACGGAGTGTATAGGAGGTACGGACAGGAATTCCTGCGACAGACGTTGTAATCGTAAATTCCTTAACAAGACGATTGTCGGTATGAATCTCTATCGTGGCAGAAGCGTCTGCAGTGGAATAGAATCTCTCTTTATCAGCCCACCAACCACGAATCTCGCCAAATGCGAAAGTGGAAGTAGAATCGACGTGCTCGACACCTGATTGACGATTGACAAGACTACGGATGACACCACCATGCTGCAAGTCAAAACGAAGACTGAGACAATCGGTTTCCACGAGGAGTTCATCACCTTTAATTCGGATATCGTGCGACTTCTTGACAGGAGATATTTTAGTTAAAGGAATAATCCGATAACCGAAAGCTGGAAGATCAACCTCGATGTGTCCCCTACCCTGCCCCACAGGAACAATGGTATGAAGACGATTGGAGGTAGTATTAATGATGAGAAGTGATTGCTGCCCAGAAGGTGATATGCTAGAAAGAGCATCTTCAGAAAGGAATTGGGCAGTCTGTATGCAGGACTGAGTCCATCGATTGACATTCTGAGCCCACGTTTCTTTGAGGACAGCCATACCATCATTGTAAGGCACTATCCAACAATCGTGGTGCTGAGACAGCATGAGCTTACGCCATGCTTCGTCCAAAACAGTCTGATCCCAATGATATCCATTGGATAAACGGGCTATTGCAAGAATCTTCTCAGATTGAATCAATGCGTTCTCAGCACTTCGACAACGTTGAGCTATCTGCTGGAGAACTTGAGAACCCCACATGAGACCTGGACAAATATCTTCCTGGGAGAAACGATGCTCTAATAAAACTCTCTCTTGCAAAAACCTCTCAAAATAGTCACTCCAAAGAATGTATTCCGTACCATGCTTGATGGTGTCACCATAACCTATCCACGGACCTTTACGCCAACCTGCATCCTGATAACACATACCTATAGGCTGCTTAATGCCTGCTTCCTGACAGGCTTTCCAATAGCTTTCCTGATTGTTCCATGCAATGGTTTGCCAAACAGAATTGGGCTGCAAATCCTCGCATTCGTATCGCGGCACACAAGGCATTGAGCTTCCATCGGGACCTACCAGACGAACAAACTGTCCACCAAAATTATTAGCATAGCCACCCCAGCAAGTATCAGGACACTTGAGAGTAATATAGCGGAATCCGAAAAAGGGCAATATGGTGGGCAAACAACTGGTATAGCAAGGCTCCTCGCAAGCATAGGTCTCAATGCGAGCATCAGGAAAATGCTGACGCAATTTACGGATACCATATTGGAACTGACGCAGGATGCTTTCGCCACTGATACAATACATATAGGGTTGTGCATAGGTGGGATTGGTAAACTCTACCTGAGGCCCGACTGCTACTTGCTGGAATTCGCTATAAGCTTGTGGAGTACGAACTCGGACACTATCCCATGTTTCAGGTTCTATCTCGAGGCAAACGTACCAATCTGGATGCTCATGTATTTGTTCCAGAATGTATTGAGTATATGTATCAAGAGGATAATGTCCATAGAGACCTCCATGGTAGCCATCCACAAAGTAGTTCTGTGCATTCAGTTGGCATGAAAGAACAATACCAAAAAATAAAAGAAGCTTCTTCACCATCCGTATTTTTTGCAAAAATAAGAACTTTCTGACGAATTAAGAAATAGCAGACATGGAAAACATCTTTTGCAAATATGGATTTCCCTCTTCATTTTTAGGGAAAATAAAGGAAAGATACCCACTCTTAGACCATATCTTTGCATCGTCAAACAAGCGAAGTTTGATCCCTGACTTCAATTTAAACTGCGAACCTAAGAGTCCAACTTTACAAAAAGGAAGGATTCTCTTTGAAAGAGACCCGACTGAAACATCAGTTCGGGCCTTTTTATCTCTTGCCATGAAGAAATATAAAACTACGTAGGAAGACGAAAACTTCAGGCTTTTGCAGGACTATCGAGAAAGATTACACGAAAAAGAACTGATGGGGAAATTTATGTTTTTTTAACTTCTTCATGTTGGTAATGGAACTTATAATACATAATTTTGCGCCTTGATTGATCTTATACATTATTTTAATGAGAAAAAAAGCTACCATTGAGACTGCATCAGAAACTGCAGAGATGGCAACCAAAAAGAAACCGGTACGACGTACCACTCGCAAAAAAACGACTCCAGCAGCGGTAAATGAGGAGGCTCCCGCAACTGTCGAGACTAACAAGGAGAAAGTGACTGAAACTTTCCAAGACGAGCCCCAAGTAGAGACAACAAGACAAAATACGCAGAGTGACATTCTTGGAACAGAAGAGCCAAAAGAATCTGACACCCCATCTATTCCACAAACTGCAGTAGTTGAAAAAAAACAGGCGCAAGAAGAAAGTCTAGCTTACATTGCACCTCCTGCAAGTCCAGCATTCAAAAGGAAGAAAACTGCTATCGACGTGAGCAGCATTCACGACTTTTGTGATCTTGCCAGTCAGGGTGCACGCATTCCTCTGCTCAGCGATCAGCAAATCCAGCAATTGACTTACGAGGATGCTTTTGAACGTAACGTCCTGCTTGAGAAAATCCTGCGCCAAGTGCTTGATTACGACATCGTACTCTCTGACACCAATATCTGGCTGGAATTGCTGGTGGGACATACCAGTTGCCATAGCGATCCTCGCGTGAATGCACGATTGCAATTTGAGCGTCAACTGGAGTTCATCTCTAAACTGATGAAGCGGATTGGCGGTAAGTTCATGATCATGAGCGAGACCTACGAGGAGATTGACCGATTCGCTACGGTACTGGATCCTGTGAGTTACAAAGATGTGGATTGGAGCGACGAGACAATCTGCCGCAACGTATCTGCCCGTTTGGCCAAAAAACTAATGCTTGCCCAACAAAAGGAAAACCGGTTGCGCATCGAAGGAATCGGCAGCGAGAGCCATCACTCCGCCTTCGCTGATCCTGCCATTATCCGCCGCACAGTCGAATTCTTTGCTGAAGGAAAAAAAGTTCTTTTGCTGACCAACGATGCATCTGTGGGTATTCGATCACTGGGAATGTGTGACGACATGCAGCGTACAAATAAAATAGACGACAAAACATGGAGAGAGGTATACGAACCTCATCGCCCTATGGTGCTGACGATGGACGATTTGAAACTTTTGGATCAATACACGCGTCAATACTACTTCCTGCTGATGCCTGCCGGACGCCAATGGATGCAGGATGTGAGCATGCGCGAGACTATCAGTTTGGAAAAACCACTCACCCTGTGGATGGAAGGTTTCCGTGCAGGAGACCGTCATGAACGTCGAAGTGACCGTATAGAACAACAACGCAAAGAACAACAGCAAAAGGAGCAGAAGCAAAAGGAGAAAGAAGCACGCGAAGCTCAACTGAAAGCAGAACAGGAACGTGAGCAACAACAAAATATAACCAATCAAGACAATAAAGAATCTCGCCGCAAAGTACGGCATAATACGGAAAAAGAAATTCTGAATATTACTTCTGAGGGCACTAAGAACCAGACAGAAGACAAGAAGAAGAAAAAATCTCATTCAGATTCAAAAAAGGTGCAGAACATCCTGGAACAGGCTGAAGAGAAAGATGTCCAAACGAAAGAAGGACTATCAACTGTGGATTCCAAAGAGGCTCCTGACATAAACAATGAGACATCCACTGAAAATGAGTCAAAGAAGAAAAGCCGCTCTACTCGCAGAGGTGGCCGACGCAGAAGCAATAACAAATAAAACGCCAACACAGCATCATGAAAAAATTTTATTTTACGTTAGGACTGATCCTTTTGCTGACTTCCTGCGAATATTGGTCCAATAAGGAAAATACTTCCACCACAGAACTGAAAACCGACAGCATTACTTACAAGAAGGCAACTCCACCCTTCAACTACTCTGTCACGGCAGATTTTCCTGTAAATGGAAATGCAGCCTTGGTCCGGAATATTCGTGAATGGATTTCAGAATCATTGGGAGGAACCTACCAAGGTGAACTGGCCGACACCAATGCCCTGTTTTCCTACTATGCAGAAAAGTATCTGAACGAACAGACAGAGAACGAGGACAACGATTTCATCCAATACATGCTGGAGGACAGCATTGAATGTGAACAGTCCTACACTTTCAATCTGACTTGGGAGAATGATTCTCTAGTGACCTATACGATGAGCAACTACTATTATGGAGGTGGGGCACATGGGGGATACATCCTTCTGGGTGCAACTTTCCGCAAGGTTGATGGCCGCCACATTGGCTGGGATATGATACGCAAAGACACAGACCTCAACGAGGACCTGAAGAAAGGGCTGAAGAAATACTTCGAAGTGACAACCGACGAAGAGCTGATGGAACAATTGATGTTGGCAGACAATTGGCGCGATGCCTCATCTCTACCCCTGCCCACTACAGAACCTTGGATAGACGGTGATGGATTACACATGATTTATCAACAGTACGAAATTTGCTCGTATGCCCAAGGTATGCCAAGTGTGGATCTGTCAATGGAAAGAACAAAAGAGGTGGTAACAAATACGTTGAAAGAAGCACTCTAATCCTATCACACGAAGGAAAAGAATCTTTACAAAATTAGACTCTTTAAGAGATTTTTAGGATACACTGGGAACAGTATGAGATAGGAAAGAATCTGATCGCGGCTTCACCTTTCTCGAAATGAATCGCTATGCATTGCGCAAGTTATGCCCACAGATTAAGACCAACCACATTGAGGTGGAGTATTCGAACAGTCATACCTGTGAGATAGGACTCGAGGCTAACGCTGGCTTCATCTACATGAGCACCGTTTATCTAGCCAACGAATATACTACCCCCAAACAGAAATAAGCTTTCTGGAGCAACACGTTGACTTCCCAATCTCAACACGTTGTGTTTGCCATTTCAACGTGTTGTCTCCCCTGCTGTTACATGAGCCATCTCATGCAGGCCCGTATCAAATGGAAGTGGTCCTGAAGAACGGAACCACTACGACTTATGACCTTGACGACATTAAGGAAGTGAATATCATAGAGAAATAAGATTGCCGTCTTTCGTGAGAATTTAGAGGTGAAGGGGGAAAGAGGCGTGGGGTTACTTTGCCCCAAGCGTGCCAATTGGGACAAGTGACAGTCGTTTTTTTTGCTTCTTTTGTGCAACGTCAGCGGAAACGGATGATGGTACAATAATGGTATATTC
>JAEEGJ010024689.1_pt1 | contig 12429 bp, 6 predicted proteins | sample 8958761 | NCBI WGS metagenome assembly JAEEGJ01 (sample SAMN16246546, study PRJNA631951) | gut metagenome | biome: gut microbiome; feature: rumen; material: RS-attached | host: Bos | place: Iran: Karaj | collected 2018-10 | reverse complement strand
GAGCTACATCCTGCCCGATGATGCAGACCGCGAGAAAATATCGGCCAAAGTTGAGAATGGCGTACTGACAATCGACGTACCCAAGCTGCCTGCCGAAAAGCAAGCTCAGGCCGTACAGAGCATCGCAATCTCATAAAAATAGTACCAATGGGGTCAGGCCCCATTGGTATCATTTTCAAAAAAGGAAGACCGTTTGGCCTTCCTTTTTTTGTTTTATCTGATCACCACTTTCCTATTGTTTATGATGTAAATGCCGGCGGGCAGTTCATCAAGGGATTCGGCAGCCACGCGCTGGCCAAACAGATTGTAGATTGCCTTAGGTGCATCGTCATCTTCACGAACGCCTTCAACGCCACTGGCAAGGCCGCTCAGTCCGCTCACGAAACCTGCATATGCATGCTTGCGGTAACCGTCAATATCCCAGATTCCAACCGGCTCGCCCTTACGCCATCCGCTGTTTGCCGGAGCATCGTTGGTGCACCACTGGCAGATACCCCACTGCTGTGCGGGCGGAATTATGCGCAGGTACTCATTGATTATCCATGCATAGAAACCGGCCATATTCTGATGTTGTGTTTCTGTCAGCTCACTGGTTTTGAGAGTTTTACCGTTGATATCAACATAGCCCATATCCATTTCGCTCACACGGACCAGTTTACCCGATTGCTTCATGAGCGTAAACATATTGGTGATAGCTCTCTTCTTGCTGGTCATTGTATTGTAATTCTCATAATAAGAGATGTGCATCTGAGTACCTATGCCGTCAATCCTGGTAACACCGTCAAGCTCCCATTTACGGATCCAATCTATAAGTGAGACAAGTTTCTTGTTATTGTCCCAATCAGACTCCAGATTATAATCATTTATAAAGAGGACAATATCATCGGGACCGTATTTTCGTGCCAGACGGCAGGCCTGACGGACATATTCCAGATCACCCATGTAATCCTGCCAGTAGAAGGCATCACCGCCCACATCCCATGTGGCATCAGGATTGGCATTGGCGCTGTAATTCTGGGAGTGCTGCAACACATAATGACCCCAGCCGTCGTCACCGCCGCCGGATATAGCCTCGTTGACCAGATCCCACGCCTTGACCTTACCGCCACATGCTTCCATCATACCCTTGATCCACTTGTCCATGGCATATACCAGGGTGTCGTGCATCTCCTGGGCTGTCTGCTTGACATACTTGGTCTTGAGACCCTCAACAGTAATCTTCTTTATGTAGATGTCGCCTACAAAATCACCGCACTGAAGAAGCAGGAAGTTGTCTGCCTGAACAGGTACGTAGGTGGTTTCAACATCCTGCCACTCATCGGTAAAATCGATGTTAGGACAAACGCCTGAACTCCAACCGGTATTCCAGTCACCCATCTTGGTGTGCAGAGTGCCTGCCTTTGAGCCGCGGACGGTCAAGGTTACCTTGCAATCCTCATCAACCATTGTCTTGATGCCGGTCATGGCAAGGAACTGAACATCCCATGAGTTCTCATTAACCTTGGTGCAGTTTATGTGAAGTCCGTTGGTGGCATCGAATGTGATGGTATAGCCAAAAGTAGACTCCGTTGCCTTCCAATCTACGCTCTGTGAGGTGCTGTAATCCTTGCTGGCAATCACACCCATCTCAGTCTCATCGCTGGGCTTATCGGCCAAAAGTTTCAGAAGCCAGGTCTTGGGCTGCTGTGAATGCCAGGCCAAAGTGTGACCGTAGACGTTGAGTCCGGCCGCTGTAGCCGTGTTCACGTAATTTCTTACGGTGTTGAAGTTCATATCACCGTTGCCGTTTACCACGCTTCCCATCTTCATGGCGTTACCTGCAACTGTCTCGGTAAAGTTGTTGTTGATCATTTTCTTTACCGTGGCCTTGTTGAGATAATCATTCACAGTGGTACCGGCCCCGAGCTTGAAGTTGGGGTACTTGGTATAGTCGATATAATCCTTCAGATTATCATACGCATCCAGATAACGATAGTTGTCGTTATTAGGTTTACCTTGTTCAAATTTCTCTTGCGCAACAGCCGGGACTACCAGGCCGAGGGCCATTATAAAACAGAATAAGTCCTTCATAATCATGCAAAACTACACAAAAAAGAGCATCCGGCAACCCGAATGCTCTTTTTTAACTAAAATAGTACCAAAGGGGTCAGACCCCATTGGTATCATTCCCAGTTCTCCTGAGTCTTGCGGATGTAGCTCTTGTAGCGGAGCTGAGCCATCTTCTGTGCCTCAGCAAAGAGCTCCTCGGCCTCATTGGGATATGCCTTCTTGACTGAGAGGTAACGAACCTCACCCATCAGGAAGTCATGGAAGTTCTCCCAGTTAGGCTCCTTTGAGTCAAGTGAGAACGGATTCTTACCCTCCTCGGCAAGAGCGGGATTGTAACGCCACAAGTGCCAGTAACCACACTCGACAGCCTTCTTCTCCTCGGCCTGGCTCTTACCCATGCCACCCTTGGCCTTAAGACCGTGGTTGATACAGGGAGCGTAAGCGATTACGATTGAAGGACCGTGCCAAGCCTCAGCCTCGCGGATAGCCTTGAGACACTGTGCGTGATCGGCACCCATTGCAATCTGAGCTACATATACATAACCGTAGGTGGTGGCAATCATACCCAGATCCTTCTTGCGGATACGCTTACCCTGAGCGGCGAACTGAGCGATAGCACCCAGAGGAGTAGCCTTAGAGGCCTGACCGCCGGTATTTGAGTAAACCTCGGTATCCAGAACCAGGATGTTGACATCCTCACCGCTGGCAATTACGTGGTCAAGACCGCCGTAACCTATATCGTATGAAGCACCGTCACCACCGATGATCCACTGTGAGCGCTTAACCAGGTAGTGGTCAAGAGTCTTGAGCTCAGTGCATACGGGGCAACCCTTGGCAGCACCATCTGCGATGCAAGCGCGCAGCTTGGGAGCAATCTCCTTGGTCTTATCGGCATCCTCCTTGTTGGCAATCCACTCCTGTGCAAGCTCCTTGTACTCGGCGCTGGTCTTGTCGGAGTCAATCATCTCCTGGAGCAACTTGGTAACGCGCTCTTTCATCTTCTTGTTACCCAGAGCCATACCCAGACCGAACTCGCAGAAGTCCTCAAACAGTGAGTTGTTGAATACAGGACCCTGACCCTTCTCGTTCTTGGTGTAAGGAGTTGAAGGAATAGAAGCTGAATAGATTGATGAGCAACCGGTAGCGTTGGCAATCATCTGACGGTCACCAAAGAGCTGTGAAAGCAGCTTGACATACGGAGTCTCACCGCAACCTGAGCAAGCACCTGAGAACTCAAACAGAGGCTGAGCGAACTGTGAGTTCTTAACGTTGCTCTTGATGTCAACCAGATCCTGCTTTGAGGGAACCTTAACAAGCTTGTCCCAATCGGCAGCCATCTTCTTCATATCGGCTGCATCGGGGTTGAACGGAACCATTGTGAGGGCCTTGCCGGTCTTGGGGTTACCCGGGCAGATGTCGGCGCAGTTGCCGCAGCCAAGGCAGTCAAGAACAGAGGGCTCGATGATGAAGTGCATGCCCTTCATTGCTGCAGGAGCCTTCATCTCGATGGTATCAAGGTTGTCAAAGCCCTTGAGCTCGTCATCGGTCAGAACGAACGGACGGATGGCAGCGTGAGGACAGATGTATGCACACTGGTTGCACTGGATACAGTTGTCTTTGTTCCATGCGGGAACGAATGCCTCAACACCACGCTTCTCATAAGCAGCGGTGCCAACCTCCCATGAACCGTCGATAGTTCCGTGCTTGGCGAAATCAGAAACCTTCAGGAGGTCACCGGCCTGAGCGTTGATAGGACGAACCAGCTCCTTAACGAATGCGGGAGCATTATCGGCCTTAGGCTCATCATCGGGCAGGTTAGCCCACTCGGGCTTAACAACGAGCTGCTTGTACTCACCACCACGGTCGATAGCGGCGTAGTTCAGGTCAACGACATCCTGACCCTTTGCTCCGTAAGACTTCAGGGCGGCAGCCTTCATCTTCTCAACGGCAAGCTCTACAGGAATAACGCCTGTGATGCGGAAGAATGCACTCTGAAGGATGGTGTTGGTACGGTTGCCCAGACCAATCTCCTGAGCGATCTTGGTAGCGTTGATGGTATATACGGTGATATTGTTCTTGGCAAAGTAACGCTTTACCTTGTTAGGCATGAACTTCTCCAGCTCCTCACCCTCAAAGATGGTGTTGAGCAGGAACTGACCGTTCTTCTGCAGACCGCGTGTAACATCGTACATGTGCAGGTAAGCCTGAACGTGGCATGCAACGAAGTTAGGTGTGGTTACCAGATAGGTGCTGCGGATAGGTGTGTCACCGAAACGCAGGTGTGAGCAGGTGAAACCGCCTGACTTCTTTGAGTCATATGAGAAGTAAGCCTGGCAATACTTATCGGTGTTGTCACCGATGATCTTTACTGAGTTCTTGTTGGCACCTACAGTACCGTCGGCACCAAGACCGTAGAACTTAGCCTGGAACATGCCGGCACCGCCAAGAGCGATCTCCTCAACCTCGGGAAGTGAAGTGAATGTAACATCATCAACAATACCGATGGTAAAGTGGTTCTTGGGCTCGGGCATAGCCAGGTTGTTGAATACGCTGATGATCTGAGCGGGAGTGGTATCGTGTGAACCCAGACCGTAGCGGCCGCCTACGATGAGAGGACGATCCTGAACATCGTAGAAAGCATCCTTAACATCCAGATACAGAGGCTCGCCGTTTGCGCCGGGCTCCTTGGTACGATCCAGAACGGCAATGCGCTTAACAGTCTTGGGAACTGAAGCAAGCAGGTGCTTAACTGAGAACGGACGATACAGATGAACTGAGATCATACCTACCTTCTGGCCGTTGGCGTTCAGGTAGTCGATAGCCTCGCGGGCTGCATCGGTTGCAGAACCCATCAGGATGATCATGCGGTCAGCATCCTTGGCACCGTAGTATGAGAACAGATGATACTCACGGCCTGTGATCTTCGAGAGCTCGCCCAGGTACTTCTCTACTACATCAGGAACTGCATCGTAGTAGGGGTTGCTGGCCTCACGGTGTGTGAAGAATGTCTCAGGGTTCTCGGCAGTACCACGGGTGATAGGACGCTCAGGTGACATAGCGCGGTCACGGAAGCGCTTGATATACTCCTCCTTTACGAGAGGACGTACATCCTCCTGATCCAGAAGCTCGATCTTGTGATACTCGTGTGATGTGCGGAAACCGTCAAAGAAGTTTACGAACGGAACGCAGGTCTCAAGTGAAGCAAGGTGAGCGGCAGCTGTCATATCCATTACCTCCTGAACAGAACCCTCGCAAAGCATTGCGAAACCTGTCTGGCGGCAAGCCATAACATCCTGATGGTCACCGAATATGCACAGAGCGTGGCTGGCCAGTGTACGTGCAGATACATCGAACACGCAGGGGATCAGCTCACCTGCAATCTTGTACATGTTAGGAATCATCAGCAGAAGACCCTGAGAAGCGGTGAAGGTGGTTGTCAGAGCACCGGCCTGAAGTGAACCGTGCACTGCACCTGCGGCACCGGCCTCAGACTGCATTTCCTGAACTGTGACGGTCTGGCCCCAGAGGTTCTTGCGACCACGGGCAGCCCACTCGTCAACGTGCTCCGCCATAGGTGATGACGGGGTGATGGGGTAGATAGCAGCTACCTCCGAGAACATATAGCTCACGTGAGCTGCAGCCTCGTTACCATCACAAGTGATAAATTTCTTTGCCATAGTTTATTATGTTGTTGAAAATCTTGTGTTCATTAATAAAGCATTCCGAACATCCACAACGGAATCACGTTGTCATGTCCCATATCCAGTCCGTCAACAGCGTAGAACGAATCCTGCTGCTGGCGTATCTTACCCTCGGTAGTCGAAACCTTGAAGTTGACGTTTCCGTCCACCAGGAATGACCATCCCTTGGCACCCTTATGCACCACATGATCCTTCCACATGGAGTTGACAAAGAATGTGTCAATCACATCCTGACGGTCCTGACGCGGAGGATAGATGGTATAAATCAGGTTTGAGTTGTGCATCAGCACACGGCACGGCTTCTTGGGGAAACTGTCGCCCTTGGCATAAACCATATTGATGAGTCGGGCATCGGCCAGATACTTTATGTAGTTCATCACGGTAGCACGTGATGTCTCGGTCTCCGCTGCCAACTGGCTTACATTGGGGGCCGATGTACCCTGCACCGCCATCATATAGAACAGTTTCTTGATCTTGGCCAGATACTTCAGGTCAATCTGCTTGATGAGCAGTATATCAACCTCCATCATCATGTTCATGGTCTTGAGCAGGTTCTCGGAGTAGTTGCGCTGCTGCAGGAAGAACGGATAGAAGCCGTGATGCACGTAATCCTGGAAATAATCCAGAGGATTTACCTGCCGCAGCACATCCTGTGCTATCTGAACATGATTCTTGAGTATGTCATCCAGACGGTGTGCCTTGAATGCGGTACCTGCCTTGAGGTTCAGGAACTCACGGAATGAGAAACCGCGAAGATTGTAAGAACTTACAATGCCGTTCAGTTCCGGGTTCTCCTCCTTAAGACGCATGACCGATGATCCCGTAAAGATGATCTTGAGGTCAGGGTACATATCGTAGCACTTGCGCAGTTCCTTGCTCCAGTCGGGGTGCTTGAACACCTGGTCTATCAGGAGCACCTTGCCGCCCAGTTTATGGAAATCGCCCGCAAACTCGGCAATGCCGTGACCCTGGAAGTAGAAGTTGTTCATGTTGATGTACAGGCATGAACGGTCACGTCCGAACTTCTCCTTGGCATACTGAAGAAGGAAAGTGGTCTTGCCTACCCCGCGCGTGCCCTTGATACCGATCATACGGCTGGACCAGTCAATCTCATCCATGAGGTCACGCCTTACAGATGCCTGCAAGTGCTCAACCAGATAATCATGTGTCCTGAAAAACTGCTCCATATATAACACGCGTCCGCGCACTCGTGTGCACGGACCGCAAAGTTAATACAAATACTCCACATTTTGCAAAGTGGAGTTTGCAATTTAATGCTTTTTATTAACTGATCACTTACCCAGATAAGAGAGTATCATAGCAACCGCCTGATCCTCGGTGATGTAATCCATGTTGAGGACGATGTGGTAGTTGCGGGCGTCGTAACGGCTCTGGCCGGTGTAGCGCTTAACGTAGTTGTCGCGGGCCTTATCGACGCTGTCTATAACCTCCTCGGCCTTCTGACGGGACAGGTTCTGCTTTTCCATGATGCGGGCAATGCGCTTGTCACGTGATGCGGTGATAAGGATATCCACCTTGTTGGGGCGGCCCTTGAGCACAAAGAAACCGGAGCGGCCGGCAATCACGCACGATCCCTGATCGGCTATACCGTTAAGAATCTCCTTCTCTGCCTCAAAAACATCATTTACGGTGAGTGACAGGTTGTACTCGCTTATGTAATCGCTGTCGCCGTCCACCAGCATGCCGCTCATGGGCACCGGAGCCACCATTTGGATGAAATCATCCAGCCAGCGTTTTTTCTTACCCTTAAGCTCCTCAATGCTGCTTTCGGTAAGATTGAGTTTCTTCTGGAGCGCATCAACCAATTCCTTGTCACTGAAACGTACGCCCAGTTTTGCGGCCAGTTTACGGCCGATAGTCCTTCCGCCGGAGCCTACCTCACGGCTGATTGTTATAACAAACGGCTCTTTCATTGTGCTATATTCTTTTTGTCAAAACGACTTTTCCAAGTAAGATAAAGTATCAGGAACGCCAATGCCGTTACGCCGGCGATGATATAGGCAATCCAGGGAGCCAGGCGGAATCCCTCGGGTGCCATGAAGATGTAGGTAACGGTTACCACGGTCATGAACATGGCCGGGATAAGCGTAACAAGCACGTTCTTACGGTGCTTGGTCAGATAAACCGTGACGGCCCACAGAGTGAATACAGACAGCGTCTGGTTGGACCATGCAAAGTAACGCCAGATTATATTGAATCCCTCCTTGTCACGCAGGCTGTAGAACAGTGCAAAGAAGGTGATTACAAACAGCGGGACGCTTATGGCCAGACGGCTGCCTATGGATTTCTGCCTGATCTTGAAGAAATCAGCCACGATAAGACGGGCCGAACGCAGAGCGGTATCTCCCGATGAGATAGGCGCTGCTACGACACCGATAACAGCCAGGATGCCACCCACCTTACCCAGCCAGGTCTTGGATATGTCAAGCACAATCTGAGCGGCGGTAAAGTCTGTTCCGTGCTCGCCAAAATAAGCGGTTGCGGCGGCTGCCCAGATAAGAGCCACGATACCCTCGGATACCATTGCGCCGTAGAACACTATCCTACCCTTGCCCTCATCGGTAATGCATCGTGCCATAAGGGGCGACTGCGTTGCGTGGAATCCGCTTATGGCACCGCAGGCAATCGATATGAACATCATGGGGAATATGGGGTTCTTGTCATACTTGACACCGAATCCCTTCCACATCTCCGGGAGCGGCGGATGGTTGACAAACAGCGCAATCATGATACCTATTGCCATAAACAGCAGTGCTGCACCGAATATGGGATAGAAGCGGCCGATAATCTTGTCAATGGGGAACAGAGTGGCCAGCAGATAATAGACAAAGATGATGGCAATCCAGGTGTTGATACCCATAGCGCCGCCGGTAAGACGGACCAGGATATCGGCCGGCTGTGATACGAATACCGCACCTACCAGCACCAGCAGTATCATGGAGAACACCATGAACACCTTCTGCACCGATGTACCCAGATAACGGCCCACCAGCTGAGGCAGGCTCTCTCCGCCGTGTCTTAAGGAGATCATTCCCGACAGATAGTCATGTACGCTACCGGCAAAGATTGTTCCGAACACAATCCACAGGTATGATGCGGTTCCGAACTTGGCGCCCATGATGGCACCGAATATCGGACCCAGACCGGCAATGTTGAGGAACTGGATCATGTAGGCCTTCCACGTGGGCATTGCTATGTAGTCAACGCCGTCAGCCATACTCTTGGCCGGCACATCACGGTTAGGATCAGCCCCGAAAAGACGCTCAATGAATTTTCCGTAGAACACATAGCCCAGGACCAGGACTATCAAAGCTATCACGAATGTTAGCATATTGTTTTGTTACTTTATCATTGCTTTACTATTTCGGCCGTCAATGCATATCTCAAGTTCGCGGTCAAACTTTACGTGACGCAGATATTCGGTCTCCTCTATTACCGGTAGTTTTTCTAGCGCCTCGTAATCAAAAACATCACCCCTGCCCGAGTACGGATCAACGTTTATGTAACCGGCATTGAATGATGTCAGGTTCTGGAAGAAATGGGTACCCTGGCTGGGATCCACGCGGAAATCCTCCAGACTGCACTCCACTATGACCTTTGCTTCCGAAATGTCACCCCACTGCACGGGTACGCCAAGTGACGGTATGCTGGAACCCCATCGGCCGTAACCTATCAGGACGTAATTGAGCCCCTGGGCACGCATACGGGTGTTCATGGCAGCAAGTTCACGTGCCATCTGTACGGTCTTCTGGGTATCGAATGCATCCAGTTTGAGGTAGATGACATCAGTCAGTCCCTTTATCCAGCCTGTTCCCAGCGCACTCTCCGACTTTATCAGGGCGCCGTCGGTGTCTATCTCATCCCAGTCAACATCCACGTTGCGGCTGTCAACCGATATGGGACGGATCTGCAGCACATTGAACTTGGGCAGTTTGTTGGTGTTTCCGCCGCGGTCTATATCGGCCGCAAACTCCAGTTCAACGCCGCATTTCATCTCCTTGCGGGCTATCTCAAGCAGTTCGTCAACTATCTCTGCCAGCGGAAAGGTCTTGTATTTGAGCATCTGGGCGAACGTTACGAATCGGGGACCGGTTGGATATGCCGAGTCTACCATTCGCTGGTTCTCCAGATCAAAGGTCGAAACCACGTGTTTCAGGTTGCGGAACTTCTCGCAGTCCGCTATACTTATGCGCTCCAGGTTCACTGCATCATCGATAGATGTGGTGAACTTCTCGGGCTTCAGATTCAGGGCGAACATGGACTTCTGGGTCTCGGTCATGGTCTGCTCCACGGTCGATGTCTGAAGCACATGCTTGGGATACTTGGGTGAGAAACGGAGCACCTGATCGCCGTCAACCACTGCCTTACCCAGACCGAACGCTACCTTCACGATACCGTCCTCGGCCTTCTCATGTCCTATGGGGTAGAAGTTAACCGAGCGGGCCACACCTGACAGCGTGGGGAAGTAATAGCCCTGGTCGCTGCTGCCGCATATCTCCTGCAAAATTATAGCCATCTTCTCCTCGGATATCACATTGGCCGTAGCGGTTATGTAACTACGTGACGATGCAAAGAAGATTGATGCATAAACGCTCTTGATGGCCTTGGAAAGCAGACGCAGTTGCTGGTCCTCATTGTCGGTGCGCGGAATCATATACGTTGAATATACTCCGGCAAAGGGCTGGTAGTATGAATCCTCCAGCTTTGACGATGAGCGCACTGCAAGCGGCTTGCGGATATTGTGTATGAATACCTTCAGGTTGTCAATCAGGTCACGCGGCAGGGTCGATGCCACGAACTCGGCCAGTATCTCCTCATCGGAAATATCGGAGTTGATGACGTACTGAAGTCCGTTGTCTATGATGAAACGGTCAAAGTACTCGGTGGTGATGACAAGGGTGCGGGGCACGGTTATACGAACATCCTCATACTTGTCATACATATCGTACTTGACCAGGATATGGTTCAGGAATGCCAGGCCACGCGCCTTGCCTCCCAGCGATCCGTTACCCAGACGGGCAAAACGAATTGTATCGTTATAGGTTGCGGGATCGAACTTGGCCACCACACCTACTCCCTGGTTGATACGGAAATCATGTATCACCTCAAGGTTGATGCGGCGTATCTCGGGAAGTTCCGAATCATTGTGGATGGTGAGCGGACGCAACTGCTTGCCCAATGCGAACAGACCGCGTGCGAACAGCCAACGGGATATGTAGTTCTTATCGGACAGACGACGGAAATCGCGGTCCGATATGTTCTTGATGATCTTCTCGAATCCGTACAGGTCACTTGCACGGAGCAGTTCCTCACCGGTAGTGGGATCAGTCACTACAAAGTCACCGAATCCGAATTCACGGCCGATGTACTCCGACAGGTCATGTGTAAGGGTCTTGGAGGTCTTAACCACAAAGCCCACACCCAGGCCCTCGGCCACCTCACGCATACTCTCCTGTGATGACTGCATCAGGATAGGCATTGTGGGGTTATCTGCATGAATATGGTTCACCAGGTCTATACCAGCATCCAGTTTCTCGGTCTCGGGGGCATCGTCCTTATGGATTACGAATCCAATGTCCGATATCACTCCAAGTATGTTCTGCTTGTAACGCTCGTACAACTCGACGGCATCATCATAACAGGTAGCCATCAGGATCTTGGGGCGGGAGCGCTTGCGAAGGGTCTGCTGTTTCTCGTTCAGCGTATCACGGATAGACTCTATGTTCTGCTGCAGCACCAGTTTGTAAAGTACCGGCAGATAGGTGGAGTAGTAGCGCACCGAGTCCTCTATCAGAAGTATGGCACGCACACCCTCCTCCAGTATGTCGTGTTCGGCATTCATGCGGTCCTCAAGCAACTTGATGATGGCTATCATCAGGTCGGTGGAGTTGTTCCAGCAGAAGAACCAGTCTATGGCGCTGTTTGCACGGTCCTGCATGCGGTTGAATATCTCGCGCGAGAATGTGGCCAGCAGGACTATGGGCGTATCGGGAGCAATCTCCTTCATACGCTTGGAGAATTCAAACACATCAACCTCACCCACGTTGTACATGGTTATGACCAGATCGAACGATTTATCGGTCCTGGCCAGTTCCAATGCCTCGACGGTTGTCTCAACACGGATAATGTCTGGCGGGTTACTCAGATTGAGTTCCGCATAGTCCTGTGCAATCTGTGCCTCAATATGGCCGTCCTCCTCAAGTGAGTAACTGTCATAATTGTTGCATACCAGCAGTATCCGGCGGATACGGCGGGCCATGAGTTCGGGATGATGATTCTCTTTCTCCTCCATCAGTCTTAAAAAAATTTGGGCCGGCTTTTGCTAAGCCAGCCCAAAATTATCAATTTATAAGGTATTATACAAGACCCTGCTCGCACATTGCATTGGCAACCTTGATGAAGCCGGCAATGTTAGCACCCTTAACGTAGTTGATGTAGCCATCCTCCTCGGTACCGTACTTAACGCAGGCAGCGTGGATATCTGACATGATGCGATGCAGCTTCTCGTCAACCTCCTCAGCGGTCCATTTGAGACGCATTGAGTTCTGTGACATCTCAAGACCTGATGTTGATACACCACCGGCGTTTGAAGCCTTACCGGGTGAGTACAGCATCTTGTTCTTCTGGAACAGAGCGATTGCATCGGGAGTGGTAGGCA
>JAEEGJ010024688.1_pt1 | contig 12430 bp, 10 predicted proteins | sample 8958761 | NCBI WGS metagenome assembly JAEEGJ01 (sample SAMN16246546, study PRJNA631951) | gut metagenome | biome: gut microbiome; feature: rumen; material: RS-attached | host: Bos | place: Iran: Karaj | collected 2018-10 | reverse complement strand
CTCCGCTTCCGCCGGACGGCCCCCGGCCAGGGCTTCTTCCGCCAGGGCGAACAGGGCGGCCTTGTATTCGTCCGCCACCTTGCCTTCGCCGCCTTCCCACACATGGAACGTGTAATGGGTCAGCAGGTCGAGGGCTTTTTCGTATTGCCCGTCCTGGTTCAGCAGCGTCACATAGGCCAGCATCAGGGCATAGCGGTCGGGAATGATGTCCTGATGCTCTTCCAGCAGAGCCAGGCGTTCCTTCACCGGGCGGTCCAGTCGCTTAAGCAGCTGCTCCTGCTCCAGCAGGAAACGGCTGTTTTGGGGCTCCAGGCGCACGGCTTCTGCGATTTCGTCGGCGGCGAGACCGCGGTCCCCGTGATTGTAATAGGCGATGGACAGGTTCCGGTGGGCCGGCGCCAGGCCGGGCTGTTCCTTCACGGCCGCCTGCCAGTGGGATACCGCGGCGTCATACTGCTTTTTGTCATACAGCAGCTCGCCCAGGTAGTAATGGGCTTTCGGCGCGGTATCCAGGATGGATACCGCGTATTCCAGCATGGCCTTTTCCTCCGCCCGGTTCGGGAAGCAGAAATCCGTCGGCAGGGCTTCCCCTTTTTCCGCGTCCGCTCTTGCGGCATCCTTCTGTCCCAGCTTCCCTTCCGCAAAGGCTTTGGCGTAGTATTTCATCGGCGTCTCCGCGGGGCATCCGGCCAGCAGGTCTGCCGCGTCCTGCGGGAATCCGAAAGTTATTAGCTCATATGCCGCATTCAGGTAAGCCTCCGCCCGTCCCCCGGTTGCCCGGTCAAAGGCTTCCTGGCCGTTCCGGAACAGCAGGCTGCTGTACAGCGGGTCAATTTCCATGCTTTCATCCATAAAGCGCCGGTATTCCGGGCTGTCCCCGCGCAGGTGCGCCAGGATGGATGCCTTCAGGGACCGGGTTTTCATATTATGCCAGCCCCGAAGCAGGCTTTCATCGGCAAACCGCAGGCCTTTTTCCAGTTCTCCCTGCTTTACGCAGATGCAGGCCAGGTGATACCAGGCCGCGCCTGCCGTCTCCGCACTCCAGGTCGCTTTGAAGAATGCGTCATACGCTTCCGGCAGCTTCTCCAGCGTTTCCAGCGCGAGCCCCAGGTTGAAGTACGCTTCCCCGGAATACGGGTTGGGGTTGCGCCAGGTCTGCTTGCGGATGGCCGCCCGGAAGAACGGAACGCTCTCCTCCACCCGGGCATTGCGCAGCAGGAAAAGCCCGTAGGCATTGTTCAGCCGGATATCGGTCGGGTCCCGCCGCAGTCCTTCCCGGTAGTAATCATCCGGCAGGAAGGTAGCATGCCGGTACTGTTCCAGGTGCTGTCCCGCCAGGTACAGTTCCTCCGTCGTTTCAATTTCCCCGGGTGCCTTCAGCGCCTCCGCGGGTTCCGGAATCGGCAGGTCTTCCCGGATATATTCCCGGTATTCGCAGAGCAGCACTCCGTTTTCGTCATATACGGCAATCCGGTAATCGCCCGGGCTGTCCATCATGTCCGTAAAGGCCGCCTTCGGCGAGAGATCCGCCTTTTTCCGGTAGATTTCCTTCCCGCCGGCTTCCAGGACGATTTCGGCGTTCCGGTACTCCCCGGTGGCATACACCTTCAGGCAGGCGGACACGGCTTTCGCCTGTACCGCCCGGTTCGCTTCCACACCGTACGCAAAGGGGTCCGGTTCAATCGGTTTCCCGTTTCCGTCCAGGAAGTCAAGGCCCAGGATGATGTCCTTGGTCGCGTTGCGGACGCGCCCCACGGTTTTGTAGGGCATGAAGTACTGCACGAAGTCTTTCTCTTCCTGCGGTTTCAGCCAGGTAAAGTCCGGCTGGTTATCGCAGAACACGCCGGTCATCAGCTCGATATAGGGGCCGTCCTCATCGGTCAGGTTCCGGTCCCAGGTTTTGCCGAAATCGCCGCATCCCCAGGTCCACTGCTTTTTCCCGGGGCTGATGTGGTGGTCCGCCACATGCAGCAGTCCGGCGTCCTTCCCCTCGTCAAAGTTCCCGACAAAGTCAAAGTCCGAATGTGCCGCCATGTAGGAGGTCGGCACCCGGATATTCTTATACCGGGAGATGTCCACCCCGGCGGAATAGTCCGCCTTGTAGTACTCGCCCGTGGCGATCGGAAAGGTGGAAACCGCACGTTTCCCGTGGTCCATCACGGCGTTCACGTCCGGCGGGAACACGGAGAAGGTATTGTCATTCACGGATACGGCCGGATTCGCCCACCACAGGAAGGTCTGGGGATAATCGGTCGGGTTGAACAGCCTGCCCCGGATCTCGATATACGCCTTGTCCGGATACAGGGTCATGCTGGCATTGCCTTTGGTGCCGTTGATCCGGTCGGTCTCCCCGATCGTCACCGTGGCGGACCCGTCCGGGTTTTCGCAGAAGGTGCAGTCCACCGGCATAAAGGTGGAAGGCCGGTGGTGCTGCGGCCAGTTGAACTCGATTCCCCCGCTGATCCACGGCCCGGCCAGTCCCACCAATGCGGGCTTGATCACCCGGTTGTAGTATACAAAGTCATATCCGTTCGTCTTGTCCAGCGCCCGCTGGATGCGGCCGCCCAGTTCCGGCAGGATCATCACATACAGGTAATCATTCTCCAGGATCACTGCCCGGTACGCGGCATCCTCTTTGACATCGCTGATTTTCTCGCAGATCGGAACCGGGTACACCTTTCCCGTGGAGCCCTGGTAAGCGCGCTTCTCAATAAACAGCGGGTCCTTTTCCATGCTTCCGGTACGGTAGGTGGGAATGATGACAGTTTCCTCGTAAACCCTGGCCTTGTTCATATGGTTCTCTCCCCGGATTTTTATCCTGATCAGTCTGGCACCTATCATATCATGGACATCCCATTCCGTCCATTGTCCTGCGGGATGCAAAATGATAAAATATGGGAAAGACTGAAAACAGCATACCGTGTGTCCGCCGAACCGGCACCGGAAGAATCGGACCGTCCTGCTGACCGGAGGAGGAATACCTGATGCGGAAAACCAAGATCATCTGTACCATCGGCCCCGCCTGTGACAACGAAGAAACGCTGACCGCCCTGTGCAAAGCCGGGATGAATGTCGCGCGGCTGAACTTTTCCCACGGCACGCAGGAGGAGCATCTGCGCCGGATCAACCTCATCAAATCCGTCCGGGAAAAGCTGGACCTCCCCATCGCCATCATGCTGGATACCAAAGGGCCCGAGTACCGGATCGGTACGTTCCGGAACGGCCCGGTCACCCTGCAGGACGGTGCGGAATTCACCCTCACCACGGAACCCATTACCGGGGACGAAACCCGTGTTTCCGTTTCCTACCGGAAACTCACGGAAGAGCTTTCCGAAGGGGATACCGTACTGATCAACAACGGCCTGGTCATCCTGACCGTGGAGCAGGTTGCCGGGAATGATATCCGCTGCCGCGTCGCCGCGGGCGGAACGCTGAGCGACCGGAAAAGCATGAACTTCCCGGGCAGGGTGCTGCGCCAGGATTTCCTGTCCGAGCAGGATCGGAAGGATATCCTTTTCGGCCTGGAAAACGATATTGACTTCGTGGCCGCCTCCTTTGTCAGCACCCGGGAGGATGTCCAGTCCATCCGGGACCTGCTCGACCAAAACGGCGGGCAGGATGTGGACCTGATCGCCAAGATCGAAAACCGGAGCGGTGTGGACCATATCGAGGACATCTGCGAGGTGGCGGACGGAATCATGGTGGCCCGCGGGGACCTGGGCGTGGAAATCCCCTTCATGGAGGTGCCCGCCCTGCAGAAATACCTGATCAGCAAGTGCCGGATGCTCGGAAAGCGTGTCATCACCGCCACGGAAATGCTGGAGAGCATGATCCACAATCCCCGGCCGACCCGGGCTGAAATCTCCGACGTGGCAAACGCCGTTTATGACGGTTCCTCCGCGATCATGCTCAGCGGCGAAACCGCTGCCGGCAAGTATCCCGTACAGGCCGTTTCCACCATGGCGCAGACCGCGGAGTTTACGGAAGCCGGGATTGATTACGCGGAACGTTTCCGCACCATGGAATTCCGGATCCACAACAACCTCGACGCCATCTCCCACGCCACCTGTTCCATGGCGGTGGATGTCGGTGCCAAAGCCATCGTGGTCAATTCGCTTTCCGGCCGCACCGCCCGGATGGTCAGCCGTTTCCGCTGCCCGGTGAATATCATCGGCACCACGACCAGCCCCAAGGCATGGCGGAAACTGAACCTGTCCTGGGGCGTGACCCCGGTGCTCACCGAGGCGTTTTCCTCCATTGATGTCATGTTCTGGCAGGACCTGAAGCTTGCGAAGGACCTGTTCCGCCTGCAGCCCGGCGACAACGTCGTGCTCACCGGGGGACAGATCAACGGCGCCCCCGGCAACACCAACACCATCAAGGTGGAAACCGTCCGGTAATCCTCCCTGTTTCCGGAAATGAATAAAAAACACCCCGTATGCGGCGCAGGCACGGATGCCTGCCGCAGACGGGGTGTTATTCACTGTGGTTTATTCGTTCCGGGTGTCAGCAGTCCTTCACGGTCACGATGTATTCCACGCCTTCCGGAATGGCAATTCCGGGATCCGCGGTCACGATTTCCGGCTTTTTCCCCTGGGCTTCCAGTCCGGACATAAAGTGGCACAGGGCAATTCCGATGTCAATCTTCTGCATGTCCCCGACTTTCTCATTCACATAGCCTTTGTCATGCTTCTCGTAGAAATGGTAATCATTTCCGGAAACAACAATCCGCCAGGGCTGCTTGTTCACCGCGGAAGGCGCCAGGCGTACCATCTCGATCAGGTCGGCAATCGGCGCCTGCTTTTCCGCGGGCAGTCCCGCGTCCCAGGCCCCGTCAAAGAAGATCTTTTCCGCGGGCATCCGGTTGTCTGCGCCGACTCCCCGGCGCATCAGCGCTTCCTTGATGGAAAGCCGGTTTGCGGGATAGCCGAGGGGGCTGATACATGGCATCATTTCCCCGTCTTCCAGTCCGGCTGCCTTTTCAAACACTTCCCGCTTCATCGTGCCGCCGATCCAGGTGGTGCCGATTCCCAGCGACCACGCGTACAGAACCAGCTTTTCAAACGAATAGCCGAACGCCACGTCCGCATAGGGAACCTTCTCCACCTTGCCGGCCACATACAGCTTTTCCCCGGAAAGCACCGGGCTGGACAGGCCGTATTTCTTGGCGTCCAGCAGGACAAACCGCACCGGGATTCCGAATGGATTTGTGATCTGCCGCATATACCGTTCCAGCCGGTCCCGGTCTTCCTCGCTGACGGGAATCCCGTCGAACGTACGGACGCTCCGCCGCCCCTGGATGGTCTTCATCAGGTCAGTCATTGATTCATTCCCCGCTTTCCGTTTTTATTTGTTCAGGAGGGCCTCCACCTGGGCCCGTTTCTCATACAGCACGCATCCGCCCGCGTGGTCATCGTCCAGGAACCCGCCGTCCTGCAGGGCCCGGAACAGGGGCGACCCCAGGGCTTCCTTCAGGGAGGTGTCCCGCACGTTGATATCCGAGAATGGTGAGAACGGGCAGGGTTCCGCACCTCCGTGTCAATTGATATGGAAAAACCCGCGTCCCGCCGCCACACAGCCGCCGCTGCTTTTCTCGTCTCCCGGGAATGAAATGTACACCATCTCGGGATGTTCTTCCCGCAGGCGGGCAATTTCCCGGCTCAGGTATTCCCGTTCCCCGTCCCCCGGCGCAAGCTCTTTGCTGTCGTCGGTCACAGGGACAAACTCCACGAAGATCACTGCTTTGCATCCCCGGTCGGACAGGCTCCGGAGGAACGCTTCGGACGATACCTCCCGGATGTTCTGCGTGGTCACCGTAACGGACGCGCCGAAGATCAGGCCTTTCTCATGGAGCGTGTCCATGTTGCGGATCAGCCGGTCATACACGCCCGGTCCCCGGCGGCGGTCGGTCATTTCCTTCCCGCCTTCAATACTCATAATGGGCACCAGGTTCCGGCATTTGTCAAACAGCCGGAAGTACGCTTCATCCATATAGGTCCCGTTGGTAAAAATGGGAAACAGGATATTCGGGTGCTTTCCGGCGCTTTCGATGATATCCCGCCGGATCATGGGTTCCCCGCCGGCCAGCAGGATAAAGCTGATTCCGAGCTCATTCGCCTCCCCGAAAACACGCAGCCATTCTTCAGCGGTCATCTGGCGCACCGGCGCCGCGTCCACCGTGGCATGGTTGCAGCGGGAATAGCAGCCTGCGCAGTGCAGGTTGCACTGGCTGGTAATGCTGGCGATCAGGAACGGCGGAATATGCTCTCCCGCGTCCTCCGCCTTCCGGCGCTTTGCGGATGCTTTCCGGCTGGCCAGCGCGAATTTTGCCATATAGGCGCTCTCCCGGGGATTCCGGAATGTCGCTTTGATAATATCGCCCACAACGCGTTCCACACCGTGCGTCATATAGGCCTGGATGTCAAATTCCCGGTTCATTTCTTTCTTCCTGTCTTTTCCGAAACCGGAAAAACCGCCCCGGTTCATCAGTTCGACTTACAGGGGCAGCCTTCCTGTTATGCTTTTCCGATATCGCTGAAATCGATATCCATGGCAATCTGCAGTGTATAGTCCGGATACTCTTTCTGTACGCGGTCGACAACGTCCTGATGAACCTGCCGGCGGTCCTTTGCGTCAAAGCTCACCACAATATCAAACCGGAGTGTTTTCTCCTCCTTGTCCATGTAAAAGCCATGCATCTGGAGGACGTATGGGTTCTCCTTCACGATCCGGCGTACCTTTTCCCGGGTTTCCGCCGCCTCAGGATCCTTCGTGTTATAGGAATACACCCCGATGGCCGTCAGGATCACGTTATGCTTCCGCACAACGTCGGCTGTCACCCTCCGCACCAGCTTGTCCAGCTCATCCGCGGACAGCGTGTCCGGAACCTCAATATGGACGGATCCGTTGTAGGAGTCCGGTCCGTAGTTATGCAGCACCAGATCGTACGCGCCGCTGATCTCCGGATAGCTGTTGATGGTTGCCTTGATATCCCGCACCATCTGGGCATCCGCCCGCTCCCCGAGGATCCGGGAAATCGTCTCGCTCAGCATCCCCAGGCCGGATTTGATGATGACCAGGGCGATAATCGCGCCCAGCCAGGCCTCCAGGGAGATATGGAAGAGGAGGTAGATCCCGGCCGCCACCAGCGTGGAGGCGGAAATCACGGAATCCAGTACCGCGTCTTGCCCGGAGTTGACCAGGGAATCGGAATTCACCTGTTCTCCGGTCCGCTTCACATACCGGCCCAGGAAAATCTTCACCAGCACAGCGGCTGCCACAATAATCAGCGCAGCCGCGGAATAATCTGGTGTGTCCGGTGTGACGATCTTCTTCACGGACTCGACAAACGCCGTGATCCCGGCATACAGCACCAGGAATGAAATCACCATGGCGCTCAGGTATTCCACCCGGCCGTATCCGAAGGGATGCTTCCGGTCGGGTTCCTTTCCGGCCAGCTTGGTTCCGGCAATAGTAATCACGGAGCTTGCCGCGTCCGACAGGTTGTTCACCGCGTCCATCACAATGGCGATGGAGTTGGCGGTCAGCCCGACGACCGCTTTGAAGCCCGCCAGGAACACATTGGCCAGGATTCCGATAATACTGGTTCGGATAATAATCCGGTCACGGCTTGTCTGTCCGTTCATTCTTATTTCTCCAGTTCTGCGGCAACCGCGTCACGCACTTCATCCATGTCGGTCGTAGGCTCAAACCGGGCGATTACTCTGCCTTCCCGGTCCACCAGGAACTTGGTGAAGTTCCAGCCGACGTACGTCTTTTCGCCGTATGCCTTGTTGTTCATGGCCGCGAACTTGTTCAGCGCCGCATTCTTCAGTCCCTTGCCGAAACCCTTGAACGGCTTCTCGGATGCCAGGTAAGCAAACAGCGGATCCGCGCTGTCGCCGTTCACGTCGATCTTCGCGAACTGCGGGAAATCGGCGCCGAACTTCAGCGTGCAGAACTGGTGGATCTCATCCGCGCTGCCGGGCGCCTGGTTGGCAAACTGGTTGCAGGGGAAATCCAGGATTTCCAGGCCCTGGTCCTTCATTTCCTTGTACATCGCTTCCAGGGGCTCATAATGCGGGGTAAAGCCGCATCCGGTCGCCGTGTTGACGATCAGCAGCACCTTGCCGCGGTATTCGGAGAGGCTCACATCGTTTCCTTTGCGGTCTTTCACGGTAAAATCATAAACGGTCTTCATCTTTCATGCTCCTTCCTTTTTTCGGTCGTTTTTGTCCTTCTGGTTGCCAAGCAGTTCATAGAGCAGTGAATACAGCATCCGTGCCTTTTCCGGCGGCAGTTCGATACAGCCGGCCACATTGCCGGGAATATCCTTTGCCTTTTCCTGCAGCGCCCTGCCCGCTTCGGTCAGTGTGATTTCGACCACCCGGTCGTCCCCGCGGCTCCGCCGCCGTTCCACATAACCGGCCTGCTCCATCTTCTTCAGCAGCGGCGACAGGGTTCCGTTGTCCAGCATCAGCCTTTCGCCGATTTCCGTTACGGATACTCCGTCCTTTTCCCAGAGTACCAGGAAAACGATGTACTGCGTGTAGGTCAGCCCCAGGGGCTTCAGCCAGGGGGTGTACATGCCCGTCACATTCCGCGCGGCGGCATAGAGCGGAAAACACAGCTGGTTGTCCAGCTTCATCGCCTCGTGATAATCGTACTCCATGGTTTCTCCTTCCGTTGCGTTTGATGCAAATATGTTGTATCATACACATCTGCGTTTGTCAATACCCCAAATGCAGTTTTTTCAGAAAAAGTTAAACATATAAAACCGTCTCTTTTCGGATCATGCATCCGGCGGCCCGTAGATTATACGCTATATACATTATATTTGTGTCTTCCCGGTGTTTCTCCCCTTGCCATCTTCCGTTTTCGGATTATAATATGTTTGTTTTTGCTAACATCATGAACAGGCCAATGTCCTGTTCCGGAGGAACGGATCAGAAGATGAAAAAGCGGATTTGGGACCTTTACGCGCCGATTTATAAGAAAGCCATGCAGGCAGACCAGCGGATCTACGATTTTATGTATGAGCGGATCCCGCTGAAAATCCGGGATATGGAAGTGCTGGAAATTGCCACCGGTCCCGGGCTCCTGGCCCGGCATGTGGCGCCGGCGGCAAAGCGAATGATCGCGACGGATTATTCGGACGGTATGATCGCCGAGGCGAAGAAGGGCAGCTGTCCGGCGAACCTCACCTTTGAAGTGGCTGATGCCATGGATCTTCCCTATGCCGATGATTCATTCGACGCGGTGCTGATCGCCAACGCCCTGCACATTGTACCGGACCCGGAAAAAGCCCTGCGGGAGATCGACCGTGTCCTCCGCCCTGGCGGCCTCCTGATCGCGCCAAACTTCGTGGAGCACAAAGGTACCCTCGGCAGCCGGATCTGGTCCCGTATCCTGCAGATTGCCGGAATCCGCTTTGAGCATCAGTGGTCTGCCGCGGAATATCTTCAGTTTCTGGAAAACAATGGCTGGAAGGTTGAGTTCAGCCGGGAAATGGAAGCCCGCATTGCCATGATGTACACAGAATGCCGGAAAATGTAATCTCCGGACGGCCGGGTCGGACCGGCCGTCCTTTTCATTTCATTTATTATATATGACTAATCATCTTCTCCCCTGTCATATCCTGTCATTTGCAATTAAAAATATTTTGTTTTTCGGGCTTTTCTTTTTGCAGAATAGATGTTATACTCTTCCGCGGTTAGTTTTGACTAACATTATTCCCGTCCTGCGGGAATCATTTTTCATCGGGAGGAGCATATTGCTGTGGGATTGTTCAGGAGGTTTGTCAGCCAGACGCGGAAGCCGGAAGGTTTCCTGGGAAAGATGATGCTGAACAGCATGAACTCCGGTCATGCGAAGCAGGCGGACTGGGGGTTGTCCTTTCTGCCCCATTTGGAACCGGAGCGTATCGCTGACCTGGGGTGCGGCGGGGGCCGGAACGCGGCCGAGCTGCTCAGGCGGTACCCGGCTGCCCATGTCACCGCCGTGGATTATTCCGAAATGTCCGTTGCAAAGGCAAAGGAATATAACGCCGGCGAAATCGCAAACGGCCGCTGCAGGGTGCAGCAGGGTGATGTTTCATGTCTCTCGCTTCCGGCCGGGTCTTTTGATCTTGCCACGGCTTTTGAGACCGTCTATTTCTGGCCGGGGCTGGAAAAATGCTTCCGTCAGGTTGCGGAAATCCTGAAACCCGGCGGGGTTTTCCTGGTCTGCAACGAATCCGACGGAGCGGATGCTGCGGGCGTTCGGTTCGAAAAAATCATTGACGGGATGAAAACCTATACTCCGGATGACATTGAATCTGCCCTGGTCCGGGCCGGCTTCTCCGAAGTCCGGAAAGCTCATCATCCGTCCAGGCCGTGGATTACGGTAATTGCAAGAAAATAAAAAAACGGAGGAACTGGATAATGAAACCGGATTACAAAAACTGGATGCCCAAAGGAATGGTTTGCTCCTTTATCGCCGGAGCTGCCGCATGTGCGGTCATCCTGCTTCTTCTTGCCTTTACAGGCATTGTGCCTGCCGGAACGCTGAAAACCGTCCTGGTTATCCTGGCAGCGGTACTCACTGCGGTCTTCCTGGGAATGGCCGTCTGGTCCGTCCTGATGTACCGGGCATTTGACTACAACGGGAAGCGGCAGATGTCCCGGCAGATTATCGACGGAGTTGCGAAGCAAGTCCGTCTGCCCCACGGCGGCAAATGCCTCGACGTCGGCTGCGGAAGCGGCGCGCTCTCCATTGCGGTGGCCCGTCGGAATCCGGAAGCCTCCGTCATCGGAATTGACCGTTGGGGAAAGGAATACGCTTCATTCAGCAAAACCCTGTGCGAAAACAACGCCAGGGCGGAAGGCGTCCGGAACACGGAATTCCGCCAGGGAGATGCCACGCATCTGGATTTCCCGGATGAATACTTTGACGCGGTCACCAGCAACTATGTGTATCACAACATTCCCGGCGACAAACAGGCCTATGTCCTGGAAACGCTGCGTACGCTGAAGAAGGGCGGATCCTTCGCCATCCATGACATCATGTCCGTTTCAAAATACGGGGATATTCATTCCTTTGTACAGAAGCTGAAAGACATGGGTTTCCGGGAAGTCAAGCTGATCAATACGACCAGCGGATTGTTCATGAAGAAGAGTGAATCGGCATGGATGGGGCTATCCGGCTCCGCGCTGCTGATCGGGAAAAAGTAAAGAAATGGAAGTCGGGGATTGAAAAGATGAAAGCAAAACGCGAAAAAAAGCAGAATGCTGTAGCAGTTCTGCTCGGCTATGCCGGAAGCTATAAAAAGCTGACGTACCTGGGACTGTTCCTGTCCGGTGTGGCCATGGTTCTGGGAATGGCTCCCTATATCTGCATCTGGCTGGCGGTTCGGGACCTGATCTCCGTGGCGCCCGTATGGACAGAGGCTGCCGGAATTGCCCGGTACGGCTGGATGGCCTTCATCTTTGCCGTCGCTGGAATTGCGGTGTATTTTGCCGCACTGATGTGCACGCACCTGTCTGCTTTCCGCACGGCTTCCAATATCCGGAAGCAGGGAATGGCGCACCTGATGAAGGCTCCGCTGGGTTTCTTTGATTCCAACGCTTCCGGCCTGCTCCGGAACCGTCTGGACGGAGCGGCGGATGAAACGGAAACCCTGCTGGCACACAATCTGGCGGATGTCGTCGGCACCATCACCATGTTCGTCTCCATGCTGGTACTGATGTTTGTTTTCGACTGGCGTATGGGCGCCTCATGCCTGGTAGCTGCGGTGATCTCCATTATCGCCCTGTGCATGATGATGGGCGGAAAAAACGCGAAGAAAATTGCGGAGTTCCAGGCAGCCCAGGACCATATCAGCAAAGCCGGTACGGAATATGTCCGCGGCATTCCCGTGGTCAAGATCTTCCAGCAGACAGTCTACTCCTTCAAAGCGTTCCGCCAGGCCATTGAAGATTACAGTGAAAAGGCGCAGAGCTTCAATACCGGAATCTGCAGCAAACCCCAGTCCGTAAACCTGACGTTCACAGAAGCGGCTTTTGCTTTCCTGGTGCCTGCGGCGCTGTTGATTGCGCCATCGGCGCTGGCCGGTGGAAGCTTTGCCTCCTTTGTCACCAATTTCGCTTTCTATGCCGTATTTTCCGCAATCATTTCCACAGCGCTTGCCCGGATCATGTTCATGGCCAGCGGATTGATGACGGCCACGACCGCCCTGGGGCGGATTAACCTGGTAATGAATGCGCCGACGCTGGAAATCACTTCCAACCCGCAGGCTCCGAAGGACAATTCCGTGGAATATCGGGATGTGTCCTTCACCTATGACGGGGCAGATTTCCCTGCCCTGGACCACGTCTCCTTCCGGGTAGAGCCGGGAGAGACCGTGGCGCTCGTCGGTCCTTCCGGCGGCGGCAAAACCACAGCGGCCAGCCTG
>JAEEGJ010024686.1_pt1 | contig 12430 bp, 8 predicted proteins | sample 8958761 | NCBI WGS metagenome assembly JAEEGJ01 (sample SAMN16246546, study PRJNA631951) | gut metagenome | biome: gut microbiome; feature: rumen; material: RS-attached | host: Bos | place: Iran: Karaj | collected 2018-10 | reverse complement strand
TCAACTACATCTATCAGAATGGCGAAGACGTGCTGCTCGTATCGCCCGGAACAATCCGCGAAAAGATGATAGTGGAACTCGAGTCTTCATTGAGAAAACTAAAAAGTGTTCACTGCGAATAATGAATTCGCAACCCCTTTATACCTTTGCAATACAAAACGAATAACACGAGATATGAATACCAACTTAGGGATAAAGAACTTTCGCATTTTTGATGAAAAAGGAGCCGAGATTCATCTCAGACCTTTGACCGTCTTGACGGGGTGTAATAGCTCCGGAAAAAGCTCTATTGTTAAGGCTCTCATTCTTTTGAATGAGTTCCTGAAAGGGGTAAGGTCAACAGATACCAGCGAGGAGCCGAGGTTGAGATTCAATAAGAAGCCTCTTTCTTTGTTGGGTAATTTCGATTCTATTCTCAATAATGACGCAGTACTGAAAGGCAATAACCATATTACCTTATCATATACCGTGGACTCTCTCTTTTTTGGAGAAGAGACCTCTGTGGAGATGACTTTTTCTACACACAATAGCGATGTCCGCAAAGATGGTTTCCTAAAAGATATTACCATAAAGGATAATTTAGGCGCATTGATCTATTACGGAAAGAGCTTTAGCGCGATAAAGAGATTCTTTCGTGATCCCCAAAAAGGTTATCTGCCGATAATTGACAGTCAGTCTCCGGTGCTTAGTGAGAATACCAATTCTTTCAAGTCTAAGTACTTCATTTACCATCTAGTATTTCAGATACTTGGTGCTCTAAATGCCGCTCATACAAGTGCCAGAATCATTGGGGACAGCTCGGAAAATGACCTTGAGAAGGTTTACAATGACGTGCTGGAAACGCTGAACGAGTATATATTGTCTGTAGATAAAAGTATAATTTTACAGGCCATTGACTTCTACTCTAAGAAACATGGAGACAGTGAATTGCACGACCTGTTTATCACGGATGGTGTGTTTGTTGAGAAGGCAATGAGGGCGGATATCCTCACTTATCTTCCTATTCTTGACGTACTGGACTCTATCAAGAAAGATGAATTCGAGTCAAAGTTCTTAGAAATGTGTAAGAGCTTTACGGAGGTTTCTTCTTTCTATCTCGAATCGGTGAAGAGAGTTATTGCCGAGTTTACAGAGGGGGGATACCAGGTTTTCTCGGATTATTATCGGCACATTGAGGATACCACGCTCAACTATATTGCTTCAATGGATAATATAGTCGCAGGTAATGTCGACTGGCCTTTATCCAATTGGGAACACTGTTATGAGTCGACTCATGACGGAGAATGGATAGGTCTTGATACTCATTTCACTGGTAGAATCTCCCTTACTTGTCTATTTGAACTACTGACTTCAATTAAAGATCGGCCCAGTGACACGGGTTTTGTCGACATTGAGGAAGTCTTTATGTTTCACCGAGACCATCGAATTCTTCGAGATTATATTAATTTCAAGCGTTATGCTATACGAGATATCCTTACGGTGGATATCTGCAACGGGCTTCGTTATGTCGGGTCTAACCGAATAGACATTAAGCGCCTGTATACGCTTGATAGTCAAGATAATTTTGGGTACACTGTTTCCGAGTACTTTGAAGCATTGAGATTGAAAGAGAACAGTGTGAATAGTTCTCCGGAAACACTTAAAGAAGCAATAGACTTGGAACGTAAAAATGAAATGCTCCAATCTACGAGTTTCATAGATAAATGGATTAGAGAGTTTGGAATCGGAAATCTGTTTAGAATTGAAGCATTACCGGAAGGTATCGGGCTTGTTTTGAAGATCTATCAAGATGAAAATGATTCTGAAGGTCGAATTCTTGCAGACTTTGGATATGGTGTGTCGCAACTGGTTTCTATTCTCTTGGAGATTGAAACGGCCATAATGAAAGTTGAGACCTATCAAGAAGGCCCCGACGTCGTCAACTATGAAAATAACACGGCGAATCTATCCAAAATCTTTACTGCAAGCCGAATGGTTAGGAGGCCAATTACTATTGCCATCGAAGAGCCGGAAATCCACCTTCACCCCCGATACCAGTCGCTGTTGGCGGATATGTTCTTGGACGCATACCTCAATTACGGCATCCATTTCATTGTGGAAACCCATAGCGAATACCTGATCAGGAAGCTTCAGAATCATGTAGGGAAAGGCATTCTCAAACCTGACGAGCTGTCGTTCCTGTACGTTGAAGACGGCCATGGAAGTGATAAGAAGGTGCGGGAAATTGGCATCGAGGAAGATGGACGGCTAAGCTCTGAATTCGGTTCCGGTTTCTTCGATGAAGCAGATTCGCTGGCCATGAACCTTCTTATGATAAAGGGAGGATTGGCATGAATAACAAGACCGTCCTATGTGAGATAGCATTCCTGGAGAAATTCCTGGAATGCTATCCTGATTCTCCTCCATTCCCTGATGATAAGGTTCAGCTGAAGCTCAAGACGTGGATTGAGCTATATGCTTTTTTATCTAGGTCAAACAAGCAATTAGATTGTAGCCCGCGGAGTCTTGCTGAAGCCGCCCAGAGGGATAAGAATCTTGCCTACTTCTGGAAAAAATCAACGGAAGGAGCGTCAAGATTGGATTTCTCGGACGGTTTTGATGATTTAGAGAAGCTTTTGAACGCTCATCTATTTTCCATGCTCTTGTCTGGAAAGGGGAAGGGGCCCATAGCCAAAAAATACGGTATCATCAGTGTCAATGCCGGCAACTGTTTGACGAAAGCGCATCTTTTCATCGACAATGGAAAGGCTGTCCGGGTGGATGATAAGTGGGATTGGAATCAGTTTGAAAAATGCATCCCCGAACGAGCCTCCAACTCGATGATTATCGTGGATAATTACATTTTGAAAAACGGAAGACGAGATCTTCCCGAGTTGCTTAACCTATTACTTCCAGAATTCTGCGATGTCGATTACCACTTGACGATTTTCTACCTGCCGGAGTATGGTGCAGCCGTAACGAAGGACGACATCATTGAGATGGTCAGTAAAGCAAAACCAGGGCTTGTCGACCGCCTTCAATTGGAATTGATACCGATGGTATCCAAGACTGACTTCCATGATAGGGCAATCATTACGAACAATCTTTGGTTTTCGTCCGGTGCAGGATTTGATTTGACTCGCTGGGATCCGGACTCTCGATCAAATGTGGCAAAGAGGACCACGACACTTGAAATCGTATATCCCTATTTAGCCAGCTTGAATGTCCACAAAGTTGATGACGCATATGAGAATCTGATTAAAGATGCAAAAGTGGCACTTGAGCACGCAAAGATGACAAGTCATAATCGATTAATCACCGGATATTTGGACTAGTTTTGAGGTTTCTTTTCTATTGAACCAGTAGCTAAGGCATAACAATGGCGGTATTCCTCCCATCGATAGAACAGATTCAACGTTTGAAAGTCCCTCCTACAAAGGGAGAATGGACGTTGATCGAGTTCCTACGGGATAATCTGGACGATTCCTATGAGGTATACTACAATCCGTACCTGAATGGAGACCGTCCAGACGTCTTGATTATGCGCCGAAATTACGGGGTGATGGTTGTTGAGGTGAAGGATTGGAATATCGACAATTTCGAGCTTGACGGTAAGAAAAGGTGGATTTATAAGCAGAACCATGCCATTGTAAAGTCACCAATAGAACAGGTATACAAATACAAGGAGAACCTATTTGATCTTCATATCCCGACGCTGCTGGAACAAAGCATCAATGATGTCCGGATGTTCCGGATCGTTTCATGTGCGGTGTATTTCCATTGCGCCAGTCAGAAGGATTTGAACGACAAGCTGATAAAGCCGTTTGATAATGACAGGAAGTATCTCGATTTCTTGAAGTATCAAATCGATCTGATTGGCTCAGACGGACTGACTCGGGAGAACTTCTCAGGGATATTGAGGAACAGGTATATGTCAGGAAACAGGAAGTCGTTCCTTTTTACTGATGCCCTGTATGATAACTTCCGGCGGATATTGTCTCCACCTCTTCATATGACATCTCAGGGGACGCCATACACATATTCATCGAAGCAGAAGGAAATCATTTATTCCACCATGCTTGAACAAAGGGTGAAAGGGGTGTTTGGTTCTGGTAAAACGACGGTTCTGGCGGCGAGGGCGGTTCAAGCATACAAAAGGGCGCTGAGCCGGAATCCCGACCCCAAGATACTGATACTCACATTCAACATTACCCTGAAGAACTTCATACACGATAAACTCCAGAGGGTGGAAGGCGTGTTCCCTTTACAGAATTTCATTGTTGTCAATTATCATCATTTCCTTACCGGGGAGATGAACAATCTTGGGATAGTAATCCATGTGCCGGATGAAATCCAGGAACTGAAAAGTATTCCCGGGAAAATGGCGGAATTCAGGAAGAGATTGCACGACTATCTGGAAAAGCATTATTATGCGAACCCCGCATTATTCGAGGAGTTCAAGAAGCAGATTCGCCCATATGATGCGGTACTGATAGATGAAATCCAGGATTACAAGCGGGAATGGATGGATATAATCAAGACCTTTTTTCGCGACCCTAATGGTGATTATGTCCTATTCGGCGATGTCAAGCAGAACATATATTCCATGCCGGTCGTGCAAAAGGATGTGGCAACGAATGTGTCCGGCCGTCCTGTCGAACTGAAGTACTGTTTCCGCTCCGACTATAAGATCTGCAACGTTGCCCAGGCGTTTCAGCAGTTGCGATTCCGCGGAAAGTACGAAATGGATGAGATCGAAAACGGTGCAGGGGAGGGGACTCTTGGAATGAAGGTGGAGAAGGAGGGTTTCCTGAACTACATGTATTTTGACGATAAGGAGAATTCCCTATCTACTCTCTATTCAATCGTGCGCGGCATTATCATGGACAAAGAGAAACGGATTGCCCCTAATGACATCACTGTTCTGGGGTATCGGATTTCGCTTCTCAGACGGTTCGACCTCTATTACCGCTATATGTCCAGGGAAAAGGTGAATGCCATGCTTGAGACGGTTGAATCGATGTACATGGAAAACCTGAATCGCTTCTCCGGGCAAGGTATTCCCGTTTGGTTTAATCGATTCATCGAGAACGCCTTGAGGCCTGAATTACGTCTTGCCTGGCAGGAAAAACGCATCGATTCTAAGGCCGAAGCCAAAATCTTGCCGAGGATAAAACGAAGTCTGTCCCGCTTGTTGGGACTCTATGAGTTGTTTGAATTATTCCCTGGTCAATTCGAAACCGCGATGGAGATAGAATGCAAGAAAGGCGGAATCACCAAGGCGTTCTTCTTGGATTATATGTCATCGAACAAGGAGGAGCTTGATGCATTCAAGGATAGCGTCTATCGTGCCGACTATGATCGGATCCGCGAAAACAAGAAGATGAATTTCTGGATGAACAGCGGAACAATCAAAGTGTCAACCATCAATTCATTTAAGGGATGGGAGAGCGAGTTGGTTTTCCTTATCATTGAACCCAAATACGATAAGGATACATATTTCAACACCGCTTTCGATGAATTGTTGTATACCGGGATCACAAGAAGCCGTAATAACTTGGTGGTCATTAATTTCGGGAATTATCAATATGACTCGTATATGAAGGAGATAATCTCTTCTTCCATGTAGCTGTCGTTCTTTGTTGGAAGAAAAAGCCGTAATTTTGGAGAAATAACGGCTTATGAAATATACAGAAAAGAATCCGGCAATCCGGGACATCATCTACGCACTGGATGAAGAACGCCAGTGGATGGAACTCGTCAGGGATGATAGGAAACCCTATTCAAAGTTGATTGACTTCCTTCTCTTGGAACCCATACATGACGAGGATACAGATCCCGAGGTCCTGAAAAAAATGACCGTCACCAATTACTCCGTCCATCTCGGCGAGAAACAGGCGACCGTCAACAAGTGGCTAAGGCAGATATATGCCGACATTTTTGACCTGAACGATAAGCATCCCGAACAGTTCGTGAACCCAGGGGAACAGATGTGCACATTACACTATTACTCCAGAGCATTTAAGTCTGGATTCTGGTTCAAACTGGGAGTGAAATCCATTCCGAGAGTAGGAGAGAGGGTCGATTTTACCTTCCCGTGCGCTATCACGGATACCGCCGTATTCATCGTGAGGAAAGTGACACATCGGTTTACGCACGGAATGACAGAGATTGATATCGAACTTGCAAATGAATATCGGAATGAAAATACTTATCGTAATCTGCTTCTTGACAAAGCCCGTTTTCTGGGACTAGTATCCATTGAGGATGTCTTTGCTCCAGAATATGAACTCGACAATAAACTGATGGATGTATTCGGTTCCAGATCGCGCGATTATATCTAGGCCTCATGCAAGAAAGAGACAGCCCGACAAGGAATTGTCTAATCACTGTCTCTTCCTCCTATTATCCGGTTAGGCCCATATAGGCGTGCGAGAGCGGGATTGTACTAAAGTCGCCCGAATAATGCTGAGATGCTACATTTGTTGGTTCCCACTCAAGAGTAGACATAAACAACCTCTCCAACTAGAGAGGTTTAAATTGGCTAAAATGTCAAGAGGCAAATACCTATTATCAAATACAGGTCCGCATCAGCCTTATTAATCACCAAGTGCTTCTTCGATGCTGCAGATTGGATGATTAACCTGATAATGCCTTACCATATTGTGGTAGATCGTAATCGTGATGGAATCTTCTTTCTCCTTGTCGAACACGTAATTCTCCCCGAGAATATCCTTCATGGGAATCGGTTCACTGGTGTATGTGAACAACTCAGAACTTGTCGTCAGTTCCTGTGGATCGGGATAAGGGTAATAATAGGTTGTTTCCTTACCACTTGCATCATGAGATATCGTAAAAGAGCCGAATCCTTCAACAGTATCTCCATCATAGAAACGATTCGATATTGCCAGAACTAAGAACGCATCTAAGTCGGCCGGTATCTTTTTGAGCGAATACGAGTAGCCAATCTCCGCTCTCGGGAAGGCCGGTTCATCTTCGGTGAGAACGACATTGACAAGAACTTCGACGGTTTGGATACTTGGCAGGTCGTTCATTTCGGCATCGTACAACACTTCAAACACATCATTATTGGGCGTTTCCATTCTCGCGAACTCCAGGACCCTGGGGTCTGTCCTGATACTCATTGGCGTGACGGGGCTGAGCAATACAAGACCCTCGAACGATGTGCAGCGGCTGAGCGCAACGTAAGCCTGGCCAGACGCGAAGGAGTCACCGATATCGGCGATTACTTTTTCGAAGGTGAGTCCTTGGCTCTTGTGGACCGTAACAGCCCATGCAAGCCGAAGCGGGAATTGTTCGAAACTACCGACATTCTCCTCAACTAGACATCCCTCCATGTTGTCCCAGGTATACCTCACCTTTTTCCATATTTCGCGAACAACTGAGATGATTTGTTTGCTTCCATCCTCCGTATCGACCTCGACGGAAATATAACTATCTTCCATATCTACAACCTTCCCCAGTTTACCATTGAAATAGCCCTTTTCCTTGTTGTTTTTGACAAACATTACCTGGGCTCCCGGTTTGAGGAACAGTTCCACATCGGCCGGACAGTCTCTTTCTAGAAAATCGCCGTCAGATGATGCGACATAGACTCTTTCCTCTCCGGGAAGTTCCGACAGCCGATAGTTATTGTATTCCATCACCCGGCGATTCGTGGTGGCCAGAACTATATAGGAGTCGTTTTCATCCGGCAGGAAACCTGGCTGGTATCTGGAATTCAGCAACTGATAATCCTCCTTACGCATGTCGTTCACCCGGACCCGGTTCAAGAGATCAATGAACGAACGGTCCTTCTGGCGATAGATTTTCTTGAACTCCAAATAAAGGGGCGGATTGGCTCGGAGGACGCGAGAATTGAAGAAATGCTCACTCTCGTAGAAGCGGTACAGCAGAGAACTGTCTTTGCTCTCCACGACGGGAGGTATCTGGAATGCATCACCAATGAAGACCATCTGGACGCCACCGAACGGAAGGTTGTTTCTTCGATACATCCGGAGTATCATATCCACTGCGTCCATCAAATCGGCTCGAACCATAGAAACCTCATCGATGATAATCATATCTAGGGCCTTCATTATCTTTGCTTTTTCTCCACTGAAAGTATAATGGTCAAGGACACTGGCCTTTTCCACATCGTCCGCTTTGAGGTAGTCCGAAAAACGCTTGTCGTTCGGGACGTATAGAGATGGTGCCAGACCGAAGAAAGAATGGATCGTTTGCCCACCGGCATTGATGGCGGCAACTCCGGTTGGGGCGAGAATGGCCAGGTCTTTTGAGCATACGCTTTTCAGATACCTGAGGAAGAAAGTCTTGCCAGAGCCTGCCTTTCCGGTAATATAAAGGTTCCTGTCTGTTGACTGAGCAAGGACAAGCGCCAGCATGAATTCTTCGTTGTTGGGGTCTAGACGGATTCCGTCGATCTCCATGTTATATCGATTTAGTGTTGACATGGCTTACGGTAATGATTGTAATCGGTGGGTGTCAATGGTCCAGGTGGCGCAGTTGAGACATCCGCCTCCACGGACAAGGTCGGAGGCATCGGCCATTTCTATGCAATCCCGGTAATGAGGCATCCAGCGCTGTATCTGGTGGAGGGCCTGTTCATCTTCGGGAATGCCGAAGGAGGGAAGGATAAGTACCTTGTCGGTCTGGAGCCAGTTAATGTAGGCCCAGCTGTTCTCGGAGAGATGATCGACATTGTAGTTGAGTTCGTATACCTCCTTGAAATGGGACTTCAGGATGTTCCGGAACCTTGCTGCCATCCTGTGGTCGAACTGGTGATAGTTCGTCATAATGACGGTGTCGTCGTCCACAAAGCGGACTATTCCATCGGCGTGGCCATATATCTCATTCGTGTCCCACGGAAGGATGATGAGTTCGGCGGAGAAATGGTCTTCAAGGAGGCGGGATAGTCTATGGACTGTCATCCTCGGGTTCTCTTCGAACACTTTTGATGTCATGATCACTTTCATCCCTCCATGCACAACGTTCCCCCCGTCCATGCGTATCCCACTGATGTTGGGGCAGACCTTTATTCCATTGGCCTCACATACTTCAACCGGATCGCTGATAAGGTCACGGTATCGAGCATCCGTTCGTAGATAGTCCGGCATATAGTTATAGCGGAGCAGGAAGCCAAGGTACTCCTGTATGGGCATGAAATCCCGCACCCATATGTCCTTCGTGGCTTTAAGGGCCTCGTGAGGAACGCTGTATTTATCAAGGATGGCTGTCACGTTTCGGAACGTATTGGGGCAAGCCTCCGGCCACTTGGCAGAGTAATAAACTCTGTTGCTACAGGATTCGGGTATCATTTTGATTACTTCTTAGAGAATTGCCAATCGAATGGACACTTCTTGTATCTGACGCCGCTGCTTGAGAAAGTATTGACACCTGTCGCCTCTATCTTCTTCCAGTTCTCCGGAGCCGGGTCGCTAACGTCGTAGGCGGGAACGTTTTGCCTCCAACCTCTTTGGATATCTTTGACTACATCGTCCCCATCGAACCATTCCACCCAATCAGCGTCATTCATAGGCATTCCGTTGAGCAGCATGTCATCGTAAATCTCCGTCGAATTATCAACCGGAATTCTAACACCGCTTTCGTAAACGACCTCGTATTTCCGGATCAAGAATGAGGCCCGATATCGATGGAAGGGGTTTTCAAAGGTGATGTCAATCCCAGAGGTATGTGGGTTTTCGTTACCCACCGGGTAATATGGCAGACCCTGAATTCCACGAATAAGGAAGTACTCCTGTGGCTTCTTCTTTTTACGATGCTCCGCTATCTTGCGGTCATCCGTGTGATACATAATAGGGTCTTTGAATCCGCCAATACCTTCTTCGTGGTAATACAGTTCCAGAGCTGTAGGGTAGATTTTTCGAACAATCTCCTTTCCCTCTACTTTATTGACTACTCTGAAGTGACCAGCCAGGATTGCTTGCGCACAAGGAGTAAAGCAATCGGCGATTATTTCTGCGTATTCCTCTCTGGTAGCTGCATGTCTAAGATCGTCTTTCCGCAAAAGGCGGTTTGTCTCAAACATACTAAGATGTGATAGTAGTTTTGCAGAATTCTTCATGATGTCTGATTCTTACTGTTAAACTTGAGCGCTCGTGAAATAAGGTCCCTTTCTGGGGGCAAAGTTACAATGTGATAAGGGTTGCTTCCAAACAAAGTTTGTTAAAAATAGTTAAAGCTTGCGAAAAAAGATATTAATTGCTTTTTCTTTTTTATATGTTGATTATAAGCGTATTACAATAGTACTAATAATGTTTATATACCTGATTGACAATAATCTGTGGGTGTTTTCGGCTTCAGATCGCGCTATTATATCTAGGGTCTTTGCAAGAAGAAAGAGACAACCTCGACAAGAAGTCGTCTCATTGCTGTCACTTACTACGATTATTCGGTCCGGCCCATCTATCACCTTCTTGTGTGATAGTGATTGTTGCCGGAGAGTTTAGGCGTTGCGCCGTCAGTCGTGCGAAAGGACGATATACTCATGGTCATCCTTACGCCGCATGATGGCGGCATACTATCGGCGCCCCTCACGGTCCTCTGGGTATGATGAGTTCCATTGTCAGGAGTCTTTGTTGATTCCATCAACCAGGTAGTCATTTAGGTCGTTGAATCCCGAGAATCGCCCGGACATCCTTATCGTCCTATCGATCATGGCGCCGTCCAGTATATTATTGGCATGAATGCCGGCGGCATCGTTATCCAGATATGTGAACGCTACATCGTACACCCGGATAAATGGGATGGCTTTCTGAACCATGCTGGTCGAATTCAAAATTATGCAGTCGCGTGGGACGGGGTTGATTACTGAATCATAATAGCGTTCCAGAAGCGTCTGGTAAGAAAGAAAGTCCATGAACCCCTCGAAGACGCAGCAGGAAGGTGTGTGATTCTCCTTGCTCAGCGTGACGATGCTGGGTGCCTTTTCCCCGTGGCTTCCTTTGAAGAACGGATTCCGGATCTCCATCCCGCCGAGAATGTTCCTGAAACAGATGGCGAAATAGTGCCGGTCACGAATGGAGTAATGGACCTCTTTGCAATACCGCGTGGCAATGTCGTCCGGAATACCCCGCGACCAGAGATAGCTCAACAGTGGTCTGCTCATAAGAGGCATCACCTTGACATTCTCGATTTCAGCCTCTGCGAACCGGCTCCGGGAACTGCCGGTGATCAATTCTGACAGCGGAGGGCCCTGCCTGAACTCCCGGCTCTGCGATTCGAGCCAGGACGCAGCGACCTTGAATGCACATCCGCCGTTCAGCGCCTTGGCGAAATCTATGACATTCCCGCCCTGGCCCGTGCCGAAGTCATACCACAGGTTCTTGTCCGAGGACACGCAGAATGAAGCGTTACCGTCTTCCCGGAGAGGGGAGTGATAGAACCATTGCCTTCCGCCCTTGCCTCTGGAGACGGGGCGGTGTCCTAGGTGGGTGAGAAGATCCGTGATGGGAATCTCTTTCAATTCTTCGATACTCATAATATACAGGATTTGATATAGTGATTGGACATCACCGATGATGAAAAATGCCAACATCATCAATCGGTTTACCAGTTTAATTCCCTTATAGGCACCAAACCGCGTTAAACTGGTTTACCGTTCTGCTGGAGGGACATAGTGAAAATCCCTGTTGTACACGTAGTTCCTGTCGAAACAGCTGATGATTCCCTGGCTGAGAAGAAACTTCAGGAGATTGACCTGGGCGTTCCTGCCGCGGCTATACCCGAGGGACTTGTATCCTACAGCAAGTCTTTTTAGCAATGGAGAATAACTTAAGGGGGGTGATTCTGGATTCTCATCATCGGTGCCGAACGCTACGTCAAGCGCCTGTCGGTGTAATTCCTCCGTCATGTTCTCATAGTCGAAGGATGATATCTTGGGTTTGTGGGTCATGTCCACACCGTCCACAATCTCAGGCAAACCATCGTTGTTGATTCTGAAGGCGAAGGGGACAAAGTCCCTGTCCCTGACCATAGCCGGATGCACTTCGCTGATGGTGGAGTCATTGTCATTCACGCAAATCTGAAGGATAGTCTCGGCCTTATGGTTCAGCTCGGTACCGATATGCCCGCGGACATTGTCATCGCCCTTATTCAAGTGCAGAACGGTATGGATATGAATATTGTACAGGCTTGTCCATCTCATCAGCAATCCAATTACTTCCGCAGCTTCACTTGAAGAATTAATGTCAAAGAGAAGATCCCGCAGGCCGTCGATGATCACGAGACCGACGCCCGGCCGTTCGTCAAGTGCCAGTTCGATAATCTGCCGTCGCTCGATGGGGGAGTATTCCCGTAACATGACGAAGTCGATGCGGTCGCAGTCGTAATCCGGGGGATAACCGACCAGCTTGTTGATCCTCTCCAGGACCTTATGGCAATGGTAGGAACTCTGCTCCGTGTCGAAGTA
>JAEEGJ010024685.1_pt1 | contig 12431 bp, 15 predicted proteins | sample 8958761 | NCBI WGS metagenome assembly JAEEGJ01 (sample SAMN16246546, study PRJNA631951) | gut metagenome | biome: gut microbiome; feature: rumen; material: RS-attached | host: Bos | place: Iran: Karaj | collected 2018-10 | reverse complement strand
TTATTGTAGTTTGCAGGATTGATAGGCTTGCGCGTGGGCCACAGTTCTTCAAACATCCAGTCAATGTGATTGCCAACTGCAACATCGCCATAACCTTTATAGGGGTTGATGTCCAGAATCCGGGCCTTGAAGTTGTTGCTGTTTGCAACCACAGGGATATAGTCCCCAACATGAATCCCCTCAAAATTTTCAACCTGGGTCCGCGTGTGAATCCACCGCCAGGGCCTGTTTTCTGTCTCCGCAATCTCGGCGGCGAATTTTTGGGTAAGGTCTACGCCGGGGTATGGGTCGCCGGAAAGTGGGACGTTCAGGTTGTCGCGCGTCTCCTCCTTCTGCTCCTCCGTCATGGCAGCAGTTGCCGCAAGGACGGATTCCGGCTGCTGGGCTTTCTGGCCTGCCAAAATGGCAGCAAGAAGAATTTTCGGAAGGTTCATACCATCACCTCCGCCCATTCTCCGGACGCTGTTTTGATGTGCGCGGTGGCTTTACCGTCCCCATCCTGATTCAGACAAACCATGATGGATCCGGCGGCCCACAGCTGCAGCCCCTCCTCCGTGGCGAAATCTGCCGCGTTTTCGCAGATGGCGTCGTAGGTCCCGTTGGGTCCCTGGCCGCTGCGAAGGTCTTTTCTGATAATTGCCATGATTCTCCCTCCATTATCTGATGTTTTTTACGGCTCCCGCGAAGCCGGGGTTGATGGTTCCGAATTCTGCCGAGATAACTCGGCCGCGAAGAGCGTCCAGTGTAAGCGCTGAAACTCTCGTTTTCGCGTCGATGCCCCATGGTGTGCAGGTTACTGTTACCGTGTCTCCCAGATCCACAGGCCCGTTCCCGCCGATATTGACCCGCTCCGCCTTGATGGAAAGCGGAATCCCGGAAGGCGTGTTCTGCGCGGCGTATGCCTCCGCTGCGGCCAGCAGATCCGCCTGGGACGGCTGCGTCGGAAACTGTTCCGTCAGATCTACCGGCACTACTATCTGCAGTGGGAATGTTCCGACGTATGGCAGCACCGGCGTGTTCAAAATCGTCATTGGCCGGTTTGCGTCGCCTTCGCGGCCCCAGAATGGGAAAATCCCGGAGGCGTAGCCGTCCAGGATGTCCTCGACTTCCAGGGCCGTCAGGTTTACGCCGTAACGGTACCACGCGCCTCTGTCCGCGCCCATTTGATCCACGTATTCCACGTCGAATCCGCGGAAGATCAGCTCCCCGCCGGCGGACCCGATGAGATGATTTTTCAGCGCCGCCATCATGGATGTCGGCGTAGGCCGCGCCGGGAAATTTGCCCGCAGGCTGGACGCTCTGGAATAGGTCCAGGTCGAGATACTCGAAATACTCGGGTAGCCCCAATCGTGCATGTTTTGGAAAACTACGTTTACGTGTCCGTTTGTGTATGACGGTCCAGATGCAAGAATCACGCCGTTCAGGTAATAGCTTTGATGCTCCGCGTAGATCGAAATGCCGCCGGAAATGGATCGCGCCCTGCTCTTCACAATAAAAAATTCCTGGTCTCCCATTTCGTTGACGGTGCTCTTGATTGCCGTACCGATTTGCACCTTTTCGGCGTTTCTCGCGCCCCTGGGCATGCTGACGGTCAGCGAATACTCCCCGTTGATTTGCCGCTTCACCGTGGCCTGGTTGGCGTCTTGCAGCGGGCAAATCATAGCTCCTCCTGCAGGCACGATCCCCCGCGCATCCGCATTGTGCAGCTGTAAAATCCGCATGTGCTCACCTCACAAACCACCGGGGCTTTAGCAAAATTTGCCCAGAGGTCCCGGTCCGTTTAACGTATGTAAGCATGCTCATAATGTAGAGATCTCCGCTCACATTTGTCAAAACGTTCGGCAGGCTACACTCCAGCGTTTCGCAATCGAACGTAAACGTTTGATTTGTCACGGCAAATGATACGGCCCCGTATGGCGGATCTTGTTGCCCGTAATGATAAAACTCAATCGTTACCTGCGTGCTTGTGCCGCCGTTGAATTTTAAGATTGGGTTGCATTCCGGGTAACACCAAAAACCTTGTGGGGACTGAGGGGATCTGCGCCCGCCATCCGTTCCCGCTCCGAGAATTTCCGAAAAATCTATGCCGTCGATATATCTCCGCGGATCGCAACTGAACATGATCGGGATTTCGAAATTTTGCCCCGCCCCTTTACGAACCGGGATAAAATCCCCTGTGAAGAAGGCTCTGCGGTAAAATTCCGGCTCGTAGGTGTCCCGGAGCTCGCTGTAGCCGTTCCCGGTCATCAGCGTGTAGCGGATCTGGTTCATCCGTCGCGCCACTTGCGCGTTTGTCGCCGTTCTCATGTAAAAGCCCGCCTTGTATTCCCGGATCTCGTTTGGCCAGTTTTCCGGGGATTCCTCCGGCACCACGTCCCCGATCCGGCCGGGCACGTGGAAAACCTCCTGCCGGTTGCTGGGGGCGTTGTAGACGTTAACGCCGCCGATTTTCAGCCCGAGGCCGCTTGCTGTGGCTGCGCCCAGCGTAAAATCACCTGCACTCATCCGCTCGCCCTCCTTGATCTGTTCAGCTCATTGGTCAGCCTGGTCACAATTCTTCCGGCCAGAACGTCCTCGTTTACTGCGCCCGCGCCGTCCACATGGATGGTGATCCCGCCCATGTTGGTGGTGTAAGCGGTTTCGGCGTTGTAGCAACCGATGGGCGCCCCGGTCTGCGCCCCGTATTCGTAAGCATCCACGTACCTGGGGGCCGCGTTTTCCTCTACGGCCTTTGCCAGACTCGCCGCCGTTTTTGCGATCTCCCGCTCCTGGTCTTCCAGGCCCTTGATGATGCCTTCGTCGAACATGCGGCCCATCCACACGGCCACCTTGGAGGGGGAGGCGATCTGCAGCGTGGTCTTAAACCCCTTTTTCGCCGCGTTCGCCGCCTGGACCGCCGCCTTGTTTATTTTTCCTTCACTGTTCAGAATCCCCAGCTCGATGCCGTCTCCGTAGGCCTCGCCCAGGTCCTTGCCCATGGCCTTGACGTCCTTGATTTTGCCTTCCAGGATGTCGGTCAGGTTCTTTGCGTACCCCTCCCACTCCCGGAGCCCGGCTTCGGAAAATCCGGTTGTCCCGTTTTCCAACGCAATCTTATATTCTCCGATTTTTTTCTTTGTTTCTTCGATCTTTTGTGCCAGGTCCTTTTTATCCTGCTCGCTCAGCTCCTTTTTCTTGGCGTAATATTCCGCCGTGAATTCAAGCTCGGATTCCAGCAGGCGGACAGCTTCCTCATCGTTTCCCACAGCCACGGCGGCCCGGGCGTTCTCATAATTTTCGATTTCCGCGAAAACCCTTTGGTATTCAGCCTGAGCCTCTTGATATTTTTCTAAAAGCCCGTTTACCCTCGCTTCCGCTTCTTCTTTCGCTTGTTCTGTCATTTCAAGCGCTCTACCAACAGTCCCTTTGGCCACCACTTCCTCATAGTTTGCTGTGGCTTTTAGTAAACTTTCTCTGGCCTCATCCAATTCTTCCTTCAGTTCGGCCGCTCGTAAAATCGCCGCGTCACGGTCTTCCCGGTTGGCCGCGTTTCGGTCGGCCTGTGCCGCCAACAGGGCCTCCGCTTCCCGCTTTGCAATTAACTGATCGATCGCATTTGCCTGTTCGTGGTAGTTTGTTAATATTTTTCCTTCCCATTCGAATTGGGTCCCCAGGGTGTCGTTCAGGGTCTCGGTGATAAATTTGGCCCGGTTCTCGTCCGCGCCTTTGACTTTTCCGTTTTCATCCACCAGCGTCTGCAGCTCTTGCCACAGGGCTTTGGTCCGGTTAGTCTCCTCTACGATGGCGTCGGCTTTGTTTTTGTATTCCTCTGTCAATTCCTGGTGGGCTGCGATGGCGTCGTCAGTGGACTGGATCAGCGCCAGCTCCTCTTCAGTGTAGAGTCGGATTTTTTCATCGAAAATCCCGAAAACGCCCATAACAAGCGGCAGCGCCTTTTCCGCCAGCCCCATGGCCCCCTCAATCACGGATCCGATTGCCTTGCTGGCATCGTCCAGCGCCTGCCGGACCTTCGGACTGCTCGCCATCTCGTCCAGCTTGGAAGCCGCTTTTTCTACGGATGGCGCCAGACCGGCGGCGAAGCGCTTCGACAGCGCCTCGGTTTTTTTGTTCAGCCGATCTTGGGCGTCCTGCTGCTTCTGCAGCGCCTGAAGCGCCTCGCCGGACAGCACATACCCGGCGTCGTGGGCTTCTTTGGCCAGAGACTCCAGCTTGTCGGCGCCGGTCTTAATCAGCGGATTCAGATCCCGTGCCGATTTCCCAAACAGCGTCATGGCGGCCGCGTCCCGCTCCGTTTCGTTTTCGATCTTGCCCAGGGCGGTGATGGCCTCGTTGAAAACCGTCTGGCTGTCCCGCAGGTTTCCGGCGCTGTCTTTCACCGCGATTCCCAGCTCCTGGAAGACCTCCGAAGCCTCACCCTTCTCCTCCCGGGCTGAGTTCATACTCCGCACCAGCTTGGTCATGCTGCCGGTGATGGTCTCAAGGGAAACGTCGGTCAACTCCGCCATGTATTTGTATTCCTGGAGTGCGTCCGTAGACAGGCCGGTGGTGGCGGCCAGGGTGTTGATCTCGTCTGCGTAGGCCGCCCCTGCCTCGGATGCGGACCACATGGCGGAAGCAATGTCCTCCGCCATGTTCACCACTTTTTGCATGCCCGCTTTCACCGCGTCCGCCAGCAGCTGGCCCTTCATGACGTCGGCCCATCCGGAGGCCGCCGCCCCCGCGTCCTGCATGCTGTCCGTGGTTTCGTCCACGCCCTTGTCCAGCTCGGACAGCTCCCGCTCCATATCGTTCAGCGTGGCCGTTGCTTCGTGAACCGCCTGCTGCCATTTCAGGGTGCGGGTGTCCGCCTCGCCGTACATCTTGGCGGACTCGCTCAGCCCCCGCTCCAGCAGGGCCAGCTTGTCCTTCTGGGCTTCGATCTGCCGGTTCAGCAGTTCCTTTTGCGCTGTAGCCTTTTTTTCCGCGCTGGTGTCGTCGTCGAAGGCGGAGGCCACGGCCTCGCCCTCGGCGGCCAGTGTCTTCATGCTCTGGTTGATCTGCTGGATCTGGGCTCTGAATTCCCGTTCGCCCTGAATTCCGATTTTCGGCCCGATGTCAACGGCCATAGATTCACATCCTTCCTATCTCAGATCCGGGATGACCTCGCTGATGTCCATGGTCTCCGGATCGAATACGTCAATTTCATCCCCGGCCAGCCTTGCCCCTTCGCACTTAAACTGTTCGATTGCCATCATCGTCAGGATCCGGCTCACCGGCTGCATCAGCGCCGCTTCATAGCCGAAGCCCATGCGCAGCGCATACCACAAAAGCCACTCCGGGCCTAAGCGCCCGAAGTGGCTTCCGCGTTTTTTTCGTCACCTTCCGCTCGCAGGGAGGGCTTGTCGTTGTTGATGATGCCCAGCATGTCCAGCTCCAGCTTTTTCATGTCGGTAAAGTCCACGCTGTCCATCAGCTCTTCCATCGTGGGGAGGTTTTCAAGGGTTTTCCCGCCTTCCCGCTCTTCCAGCAGCGCGCCGGCCCGGATCATTTCCGATGCCAGCCAGGTCATGTCTTCCGTGAACTCCGCTTGATTCTTGTTGCCGAACATGGCGGAAATGGTCCCGCCGCGTCGTTCTGCCGCCCGGATGGCCACCCGCACGGTAAACCGTGCGGGATATGCCTTGCCGTTAATCTTCAGCGTGTACTGCATCGTTTCCTCCTCGCCGCCTTACTTGGGCGGCTCCGTGATGTTCAGCCTGGTGTTGATGTAGTTGATGGCCTGGGACTCGGTGGTCCAGGTGGCCTGCTTCTTCCAGCACTGGCTGCCCGTGTCGTCCCGGAAGATCTTGCCCGTCAGCTCCGGCGTCTGCCAGCTGATGGTCTTGCCCTGGGTCTCCGCCGCGTCAGGCGGCACCGCAAACTGCACTTTCTGCAGCACGATGCCCGTCCAGGCGTCCACGCCGTTCCGCTTGTGCTTGATCACCATGCCGATACCCAGATAGGGGACAAGCTGCGTGTTGTCGTAGATGATCTCCTTCACGCCCGAGTCCGTGTTTCCGGTGATGGCTTCGCCGTCGGAAAGCGCCAGCTCCGCCAGACCCAGGATCACCTTGCTGACCGCGTCCGTCAGATCATTGGTCCGCAGCGTGATCGTGCCGCCGGCGAAGACGTTGTCAGTCTCGTCGATGGCGTTATCCGCATAAAAGTCGTTGTCTGTCGCCGTGTCCAGGGAAAGGTTGAGATTCACCAGCTTGGCGGCGGTACCGCCGTCAGAGTAGCTCACCACCCCCTGGCTGTAGGCGTATTTCGCGTATTTCAGATACGAACATCCGATAATAGCCATATCAATTCTCCTTTGCTCTTATTTGGTTCTGGCCTCCAGCTCCCGGTCCAGCCGGGCCCGGATGGCCGCGATTGCTGGATCCCGGGCCTTTTTCACGGCCCGGGATGTAAACTTGTTCGGTACGATCCAGGATGTGCCCCGGATCTGAGCCCGGGCGATCATGGCGTTCGGCTTGCCGTTTGGCCAGCGCTTGGTCTTCCATCCGTTGTACCCGCTCCAGCCGATTTTCGTCAGGATCGTCCCGTCCTTCGTCCAGAACCTGGCGATGCCCATGCCATCGTGGAGCCCCTTCCGGTCCCGCGGGTCCAGCTTGGTCAGTGTGTCGATCTCCCGCTGCACCGCCGTGGCCAGCACGTTGGCCCCGTCATACAGGGAAGCCTTGCAGATTTTATCCGCGTCCTGGCCAATGCTTACCAGCTGCTCCCGGTAGGTGTCCAATCCCAGAAACTCCACCTTTGCCATCAGTAGGCCACCGTCCAATCCCAGCTGTGATGGAAAAAGCCCGTGTCCTCCTCGTATGTGGTCCCGGTCTTTTTCCACCACATGCCCGCCGCGTCGAAGGCCGCGCCGATGGCGGCGGCCCACGGATCGAACTCTCGCTTGGTGAACAGGTCGGTTGTCCCGCTTACCGCGTGCTCCGCGTGGATGTTGTCGGCGCTGAGATCGTCCTCTTCGTTTTCCATCCAGACGAAATAACGATCTGATTTCATTCGCCCGGCATGGGAAACGTGTCCGGGCGCCACGGAATTGTGGGCGGTCAAAACAACGTCCACCCAGGCGGGCCGCGCGGGCTCGGTGCGTGCGCCCTGGCTATTCGTCATTTTGTTCCGCCCCCTCTCCCGGCTCCGGCTCTGCCGGCGCGTTCTGCTCGTAGGCCGCCAGCGTCAAATCCAGAGACGGCGGGTACACGTCCGGGACCGCCTGCACCAGATCGATCCGGTAGTATTTCCCGTCCTCGGTCTGTGCGGCGTCCTGGTTGTTAATGGGAGTTGGCGCCTTCTGCACCCGTATCACCCGCTCCGCGTGGATCTGATTTTGTTTCGCGTCAAAGAAACGCTTGATTCCCAGCTTCCGCTCCTGATAGCAGAGCTTCAGCTTTTCAGTAAGCACCGGCTGGGGCTTGAGGCCCCCCACCGCGCCGTCTGTCACGTTGTAGACGGTGACGATGCCGTCATTGTACGCCTGAGAGATCTCAGCTCGGCTCCTGGGCCGGAATGGCGTTGCCCGCTTCGACGGCATAATCGTTCACCTGCCTTTCGTTCTGCATGGCCAGGATCAGCGTCCTGTAGTTGTTCTCAAACACGTCCAGCGCCCCGTCTCGGGCGTATCGGACGTATTCAAACAGCAGGGTTCTGGGGTAGCCGGGGCTTGTATAATCCCCGGCCGATCCCCGTTTGCTGTCCAGGTAGAACGTGCCGGCCTGGATCAGATTCGTCAGACGGTTATCTGTCTCCTGGTCGCTCCACGTGATTTGGAGGTAAGTTTTTACGGCGGCCAGCAGGGCCGCCAGGGTATTCGCGTCCATACCGGCCGCCTCCTTGTCAGGACTTCGTCACCGTGACGGTGTAGGTCTTGGTGGTGGTCCCGTCGGCAGCGGTCACCTTCACGGTCAGCGTGTTGGAGCCCGCGGCCCACTGCACCGGCGTGCCGTTGGGATAGACGGTGCTGCCGACCTTCACCTCGATCTCCGCGTCCGCTTCCGCCGGCAGGGCCTTGACGATGTTGGAGGCGTTGGTGGTGGAGGCGGTGTAGCTGGTGGTAGAAGGATCGAAGGTGGGGCTCAGCGTCAGCGCGCCCACCTTCAGGCTGGCCAGGTTGGCCACGGAGGCCGGCGTGTTCTCGCTGGTCTGCACCACATACCGGGCCTGCTTCAGGCCGCTCACGTCCAGCAGCAGGAAGGCGTTGCCGTCCAGCGGGAAGGCGTTGGCGAATGCCTTGATGATGTACACCCGCTGATCCTGGAGGAAGCGGTAGTGATCGGAATACTCGATGTTGCCGTTGGGATCCATGCCGGCCGCCGCGAAGTAGCGGTAGCCAAGGCCGAAGACGGCATCACCCTGGGCAAGGCCGCGGCTGACAGGGATGATCCGCATGGGGTAGGGGAGGGTGGAACGGTAGGAGCCGTCCGGCGTCAGGATCTGGGTGGCCGGCAGGATCTTGGTGTAATAGTCGATGTTGTTGCACACCAGGATCAGGTCCCGGATCTCCCGCTCATGGCCCAGCTCGTCCAGGGCCAGCAGGGAGATCAGCTGCCCGATGGTGCTCAGATCCAGGTCGCCCACAGCCACCTTTTCCTTCCTGGGGTACACGCCGTCCGTCACGGTGGTGCCGGGGCCCACCTGCCGGGTCATGCCGATGGGCTTGCTGTTGCCGTTGCCGTCCACGATGCCCGCCTCCAGGCCGTTGGCGATGGCCTCATAGAGGGTTTCCCGCACGTAGCGGTCCAGCCAGGCAGGCCCGAAGATGAAGCCCTGCTTGCAAACCGGCAGGAAAGCCGAGAGCTTCAGCAGGTTGGAGGTGACCACCTTAAAGCCGCCGGTCAGCTCCTGCACGATCTCGTCGCACAGCTCGCCCCAGGCGGCCTCCTGCTGGCCGTTCTCGTTCAGGATCAGCTTGAAGTTTGCGCCGCTGGGAATGAAGTTGATAGCGGAAAGCAGGGGATGCCTGGTCCGCAGGTCCTCGAAGACCCGCTCGATGGTGGTCGTCGGCATGACCTCCTTCATGTTGGACAGGGCCTGCTTGGGGTCCTTGCTCGCCATGGCCTCGCCCAGGGCTTTGAAATAGCTCTGCTCCGCGCTGGTCAGCGGCTTTCCGCCCCGGGCGGCCAGAGCGGCCCGGTCAGCCTCCTGCTGCATGGCCTCCAGCCGCTCGCTCTGCTCGGCGCTCAGCTCCTGCTTGGTGTTGTCCACCAGCTCGGTCACCAGCTGGAGGAATCTGCCGTTGTCGTCGGCCTTGATGGCCTGGGACATCTCATCAAGGATGATGTCGGTGGTTCTGTTGTTCAGATTTCTCATGTTTTTTCACTCCTTTTCTTGTCTCGCCTTCGTCAGGAAGGCCATCAGGTGGTTGGTATGTCCCGCTCCCGTCTCTTTGGCAGGTTCGGGAGCCGGTTCACGTTGTTCAGCGCCAGCCTCTTCTGCGGGCTTCTCGCGGCTCTGGCCGCCTGTTTTTCCGCCGGATGCTTTCAGCGCTTGGACGATCATCGCCCGCACGCTCTGCTGGGTGCTCTGCTCTTCCCCGCGGTCCAGGACCTCGGTTGCAAGCCCCAGCTCCAGCGCATCAAATGCGCTCAGCCAGCTTTCCTCCTTTTCCAGTGCCAGGACCTTGTCCCGGTCGATGCCGGCGGCGGCGAAGGCCTCCAGGCCGATGTCGTTCATCTTATCCAGATCGTCCGCCGCCTTGCGGAGCTCGTCCGCGTTTCCGGCGGTGCTGATCCACGCCTGGTGCAGGAAGAAGGCGCTCACCGGGCTGGCCGCCCGTCGCTGGCCCGCCAGGAAGGGGTACACCGCCGCGGAGGCGACAAAGCCGTCCGCGAAGCTGTTCACCGTCCCCGGCCAGTCCTTCAGCGCGTTGTAGATGGCCCAGCCGGCGGAGACCGCCCCGCCGTAGCTGTCGATGTGGACGTTGATTTCCTGCACGCCCTCTTCCGCCAGCCGCTGCAGCTCCCGGCGGAAGCTGTTGGGGCTCACGTCGTCGTCGAACCAGCGGAATTCCACCAGATCGCCGAAAATGTAAAGATCCGCGCTCTGTCCGGCGCGGACGATCTGCACGGGTTTCATTGTGCTCACTCTGTTTCACCTCCTTCCGCCGTGTCCTCCGCGCTTCCGATGTTCAGCGTCATAAAGTGCTTTTCCGCCCAAGGCTCTTCGATCCTGGCGTCTCCGATCAGCTCCCGCAGTTCGTTGATGGACTTCACGCCGGAGCCGATGATCTTCTCCATGTTTGCCGCGTTGGCGAACACGTCAAAGTGTGTGATGGCGGAGGTATCCACCTTCACCCGGTCTCCCCGGAGAAATTCCTCCCGGCTGAAGCGCTTCCGGTTGATCTCCTGCTCGATCAGCTTCGCCAGCGGGTCGATTACGTCTTCCAGGAAGTGCTTTTTGGCGTCGCTGGTGTCCTGCTGGTCTCCGCCGGTCAGCGCTGTGGGGATTCCAAAGGCCCGCCCGGTCTCCGTCCAGATGCTCTTTTGCAGCTCCCGGACCTCGTCGCTCTTCACCGGCTCCTTGCCGCTGATTTGGTGGTAGTCGTAGCCGTCCAGCTCCGGCAGCACGGCGCTTCCCGCGTCCAGGAATGGCTTGATTTGGTTGTTGAGGATTTCGGCAAAGGCTTTCGCCCAGCCGTCCTTTCCCTCCTGCACCTGGTCCACGTGGACCTTCCAATGCTGGCCGCCGTTGAACAGGTAGTTTTGCATGGCCGCCGCCATCAGCCGCAGGAAGCTGTCTCCCATCTTGCGGATCATCGGCTCCACGTTCCGCCAGTTTGGCCGGATGTAAAGCACCTCGCTCTCCGGCAGCTTCTCGATCTTGCGCTTCCCGATCTCGATGTTGCGGTAGCTGTAAACCGGCCGCTCGTCGTCGATGTCGAAGTTGTCCGCCACCACGACGCCCTCTCCGTAGGGTTCCCGGACGATCAGCGCGTCCCCCTCTGCGTAAGCCTTACTCACCAGCTTGTGCCAGAAGGCGGAGGCGTTCTGATTCTTGTTTGGACTGACGTTCCAGAGATACCACTCCGGGCCTTTTTCCGGTGCTCCGTCCCGAAACTCCTTTACCTCGCACTTCCCCAGGTTGTTGGCGATCAGGTTCACACAGCCCCAGAAGGCCGCCTCCCGAAATTGCAGCTCCAGCCCGTCTGGGTTCAGCAGCTCGCAGATGTCCACGACCTCGGTTCTGTCTCTCGGCCTGTTTCCAAAGCCGAACAATTTAGAGAAAAATCCCAAGCGCTTGTCCTCCTTTCCGCCCTTTGGCGATCTTTTCCATCTATCTGCTCCGCTTTTTTTGTCCGGGGCAGGCTTCGCGGCTTTTTCGCGTTTTTTCTCCCGCTTAGGCCTGAGCCCGGTTTTTCAGCGGATCACAAACGGAGCCGGCGGCAGTTTTACCGGCCCGCTCCGTGGGATGGCGTCTTCGATTGTCATGGCTGCCACCAGCGCCATGAACGGGTCTGTTTTCCGGCTCTTCGCTTCGATTTTCCCGAAATAAAAGTTTCCGGTGTCAGACCCGATCCCCCGGCTCGCCGGGATCCGTTTGGCGTTGTTGGTGGCCCAGCGCAGGGGCGGGTAGTCGCCCCAGGTAAACAGCTCCGCGTCAAAGCATCGCTGAATCACCGGCTCCACCTTCATGATGTCCGAAGGCCGCACCAGCTTCACCCGGTTTTTGTCCCTGGCGTCCCAGCCGGCGCCGATCATGGCGTCAGAAATCAGGGTCCAGCGGTAGCCGTCCATGGCCAGCTTCTTGATTCGGTAGACCTCTCCGGCCCTCTGTAGCCATTCTCCAAGCAGCTTCGGCGGGATGGTCGGCTCGTGTACCAGGGTGCAGTGCCCAAGCTCTACCCAGGCCTTCCAGGGCGCCTTGACCCGGTGGAGCGTTTTGCTCTCCGCGCAGATCCAGGTATGGCAGATTGCCAGCCGCTCCTCGCCGCGTCGAAACAGCAGCACCAGAGACGCCCAGTCTGACAGCTCCGCGTAGTCCAGCCCCGCCGCGCAGTTCCAACCCTTCATGTCCGGCAGCGGCCGGTTGGTGGATAAAATCTTTTCGTAATCCGTTACGGCCAGTTCGGAAAAGCCCGCCCGAAGTCCCATGCGCTTGCTGAGAAAATCTCCGTGCCGTTCCGGGTGCTCCTGGAAATCCTGATATTCGTCCGCAGTCTCCTGCCGCAGGTGCGGCAGATAGGCCCAGGATGGATTTGCCATTGGCCAGCAGGCCGGGTCTTTCACCTGATCCCGATTTTCCAGGCAGCACACAAACGGGAGAATTCCGTCGTCGTCTTCGCCCTCGAAGAGAATCCTGCGGCTCTGTGCCAGGTAGTCGTCCAGCGGCCGCTAGATCGGATGAGCGTCGTGTGGGGAAAGAGCGTATCTCGCCTTGTGCGCCGTGTCCTAGCCAAGGGTGAAAAC
>JAEEGJ010024682.1_pt1 | contig 12432 bp, 9 predicted proteins | sample 8958761 | NCBI WGS metagenome assembly JAEEGJ01 (sample SAMN16246546, study PRJNA631951) | gut metagenome | biome: gut microbiome; feature: rumen; material: RS-attached | host: Bos | place: Iran: Karaj | collected 2018-10 | reverse complement strand
GGGTTCCACCTCTTACCATTCCGAACAGAGAAGTTAAACCTTGTAACGCCGATGGTACTGCGAAAGCGGGAGAGTAGGAAGCCGCCACCTTACATGAGACTCGAGTTGCTATAGCTCGGGTCTCTTTTTTTGTATTAATTTTGCTAATCTACCTTATACGATAGTATGGAAATGCGTCAATCTGCATACAGATTTCCGCCAATATGAAAAATAACAATGTTGGAATTGCCTTTATTAATAAAATAATGTGTATCTTTGTAGCGGATTTATTAAAAGACACAACATGAATAGAGCTATCATCTTTTTTCTTTCAGTCCTTTTTGCTGCATCCTCCTGGGCGCAGATGGGTCGTCGTTTTCCTTCAGAGCGTAAAGTGATCAATGATCCTAAAACCGGAGTGGAATTGGTATTCCTTACTTCCAAGAGTGGTACTGGTGACTCCAAGATCTATCAAACGCACAATCAGTGGACTTCGGACGGCAAGTGGGTCATCTTCCGTTCGAACCGTGTTGAGGGCGAAGCCATGGCAGTCAATGAAGAGACAGGTGAGATCGTACAAGTGACCGAAGGAGGTTTCACAGGCATGCTCTGTGTGGCCCGTAAGTCGATGAACCTTTATCACATGCGCGAAGTAAAGGATAAGGAGGGCAAGCGCATGGGCATGGAGGTGATCGAGGTGAACCTTGAGAAACTCTTTGCTGATAGTGAGGCAGGCAAGTTGCAGAAGAAGAAAGCATACGAGCGCATCTGCGGCACTATCCCTATTGAGATGTGCAGCGAAGGTGACATGGCATTGGACGGCAGCGAGACGTTTGTCTATTTCCGTCTCGACAAGGAGTTTGCCCGTAAGTATCCCATAGCTGAGCAGATTGCTCCCAATTTCGGTCCTCGACACATGGGAGCTGGTCCTGGCGGCATCGGAAAGATGGATCTCACGACAGGTAAGGCCGAGCCCGTGGTAGTTGTTCATTTCAAGGTAGGCCATATCCAAGGTAATCCTTGGCATCCTGGCGAAGTCATTTTCTGTTGGGAAACTGGAGGCAAAGCGCCGCAACGCACATGGATGTGTAATGCCGATGGCACAGGGCTGCGTCCCATCTATCGTGAGACGGAGCATGACTGGGTGACTCATGAGGCCGTAATCAGCGAAGACGAACTTGTGATAGCCATCATCGGCCATCGCCCCATCAATAAAGACGAAAAGAAGTCGATTGAAGGTCTGGAGTCCTTTGCCACATCCGATGACTGGGGACCTTCAGGCACCAAGGAATATGCCACGGGCATTGCTGTGGTCAATATGCGTACACGCGAACTGACGCTCGAAGGTCAGGTTCCAGGTGATAACTTCTGGCATGTGGCAGGTTCTCAGGATGGTCACTGGGTGGCTGGCGATGACTTTGCTCGTGAGCTGTGGCTCATCGATCGCCATACGGGAGAACGCATTTTGCTAAGCGCAGGACATAAGACCACAGCTCGCGACCATGTTCACCCGACGTTCAAGCCCGATGGCACTGAGATCGAAATACAGTCGGCCATGCTTTCCGAAGATGGTCGTTCGATGAACATCTGCATCGTTCGTCTTCCTCAGCATCTAATAGACCGTTATAAATAAGATTCAGTCCTTTCTCATTCCATTCTTTGTAAGAAGGCGCAATACCTATCGTTTGGTGCAGCGCCTTCGGTTTTTTGTGAAAAATGTTGAATAAAATGTAAAAAATGATTCAAACACTTCGAGAAACAACAAATATTGCACGAAATGAACAATTTTTTTCGGTAATATGAAAAATAATAAGTATCTTTGCAGCGTAAAGAAATAACCAAACAGTAAAACACAATGTCTATCTGGATTGTCCTTAAGCTTCTAGGTTCGCTGGCCCTGCTTATGTTCGGTATGAAGACCATGAGCGACGCCCTGCAGAAGATGGCGGGTCCACAACTGCGCCATGTTTTGGGAGCCATGACCACCAACCGATTTACGGGAATGTTGACGGGTATGGTTGTTACAGCCTCCGTCCAGTCATCAACAGCGACGACCGTCATGACGGTATCGTTCGTTAACGCCGGTTTGCTCACCCTGGCTCAGGCCATCTCGGTCATCATGGGTGCCAACATCGGTACCACGTTGACCGCCTGGATTATGTCGGCGGGTATGTCATTCGACATCACGTCGGTCGTCTATCCGGCTTTCTTCCTCGGAATCATCCTTATTTACCAGAAGCGCTATCGCTACTTCGGCGACTTCCTCTTCGGTTTGTCATTCCTGCTCTTGGGCTTGGGTACCCTGCGTGCTACTGGCACAGAGATGAACCTAGGCGAGAATGAGGCACTGCTGAACTTCTTCTCGTCGTTCGATCCGACATCGTTCCTCACCACCATCGTCTTCTTGATTTTGGGCGGCATTCTGACCTTCTGCGTACAGTCGAGTGCAGCTGTGATGGCCATCACGATGATTCTCTGCTCGAGTGGTGCACTGCCCATCTATCAGGGTATCGCACTGGTGCTGGGTGAGAACATCGGTACTACAATCACTTCGAACCTCGCAGCCCTTTCGGCCAACACTCAGGCACGTCGTGCAGCTTTTGCACACATGTTCTTCAATGTGTTTGGCGTAATCTGGATTCTCTTCGTATTCCGTCCATTCATCAATATGGTTTGCGGTTGGGTAGGTTACGACGTGAATATGGACAAGGAGGCCGTTGATGCCGCTACGTTCATGGCCAATGCTGCCAAGCTGAGCTTTGTGCTTGCTGCTTTCCACACCACCTTCAACGTGACCAACACGTTCATCCTCATCTGGTTCATCAAGCAGATCGAGAAGTTTGTATGCTGGGTTATCAAGCCGAAGCGTGTCGACGAGGAAGAGGACTTCCGTCTGCACTTCATTACTGCCGGCTTCATGCGTACTCCCGAACTTTCGGTACTCGAGGCCCAGAAGGAGATCTCTTCGTTTGCAGAACGTATGCAGCGTATGTTCGGCATGGTGAAGGAACTGCTATACCTGTCGTCGAGTGCACTGAACGCCGACAAGAACCGCGAGACCAACTTGAACAAACTCTATTCGCGTATCGAGAAATACGAGAGCATCAGCGACAACATGGAACTGGAAATTGGCCAGTACCTCGAGCAGGTGAGCGATGCACACCTTAGCGACGATACCAAGGGCAAGATTCGTGCAATGCTTCGCGAAGTGAGCGAGTTGGAGAGTATCGGTGACTCATGCTACAACTTGGCACGTACCATCAACCGCAAGTTCGTCAATAAGCAGGAGCACTTCACCGATAAGCAGTACGAGCGTCTTTATCAGATGATTGCCCTCACCAACCAAGCCCTCACCAACATGAATATGCTGATGGCTGGCCGTAAGGAGGACTACGACATCAACCTGACGTTCAATTTGGAGAACGAAATCAACAACTTCCGCAACCAGTTGAAGGCACAGAACATCAGCGATGTGAACAATCACGAGTACACCTACGCCGAAGGTACGACCTACATCGACCTCGTGAACGAGTGCGAGAAACTTGCCGACTATGTGGTGAATGTTGTAGAGGCCCGTATGGGTGTTCGCCAGCGCGACCTGTAATACACGTCAATTATACATTAAACATAAAATTAGGGTGTGCCCATTTGAGCACACCCTTTTTATATATTATTTAAAGCAATCTAGTATAGGTAATGTTACAAAATATTCATCAAAGCCATACCGTAGGAACGATTCTCACAGAGCATCCGTAAGAACTCCTTGGTAGCTCGTTTCATGTAACTGTTCTTAAGCACATGGAATGAGCCTTCCATATCGGTGTTTTCGCAATCGATGGGAACAGCTTTCAACCCTGATCGACCTGCCAAAGCGGCTTGACTGAGCACTGTGACCAGACTGGTGGATGCGTGGACGAGTGAAATCAGTACGTTCACCTCATTGATTTCGAGCCTGAAATCGAAATTATAATTTGTACCTTCGGTAATACGGTCGAAAGCCTTACGTGCCTGAAAGCCCGATGCCGGCATGGCTAACGGGAATCGTTCAAGATCCTGCAATTTCACCTTCGACAATCCAGCTAATGGATGGTTTTCACTGACAATGACGGCGAGCTTGTTGTCGAAGAGGATGTGCGAACTGATGTCGGGATAGACGACCAATGGATTGTAACTCAACACCACGTCAAGACGCTCTTCCTGCAACATCTTGAGCAGAGTCTCCATCGAGTGGCAAGAAATCTTGAGTTTGATGCCAGGGTATTGCTTCATGAACTGCATCACGGTCTCCTTGAGCAGCGGCAGAAACGAATAGGTAGAACCCAATACCAGTTCACCGGTTTCCAACCCTTTCACGTCACGGATACTGTCGATACAGGCATTGGCTGCAGAAATGGCGTGTTCGGCACGTGGAAGGAAGGCCAATCCGACATCCGATAACTTTACGTGATGAGAGTCGCGGATAAGCAGCTCAACTCCCAACTCGCCCTCCAATAAGCGTATCTGTTGTGACAGATTGCTTTGGGTGATGTTGAGTTGCCGAGCGGCTTCGCTGAAATTCTTGAGTTCAGCCACCTTCGCGAAATAACGCAATTGTCTTAATTCCATTAAGTTGAGTTTTTAAGGCATAAAAATCTGTGCAAAGATACTAATTATTTGTGAACTTTCCAAGTGATAACTATAATTTTTTATTATAGCAAAAATCGGTTTCCCTAAATTTAGAAATACTGATAATGATTATCGGAACAAACAATCAATGTTTCTTTTTCAATTTGCAGAAAAGCCGTAACTTTGCAGCGTCAAAAAGAAAAAAACCGATCATCAGATTCTTGGATGAAGGTAGAACAACAAACAATAGTAATAAATAAAAATTATTATATTATGGTATTAGTATTTTTTAGCGTAGTGCTTCTGTTTTCGTTGACATTGAATGCAATATATAAAATAAAGGAATACAAGAGTGACGAAAAGACCGTATGGGAAGATGGTGACAGCGTCTGCGTCAAAGAGGAGAATGACCAGTTCAACATCAGCTTCATGCAGCGCATTGCATAAATAGGATTTTAGTCATTAACCACGATAATAACTGCACGATTATGTCAAAATTCAATAAATTGGATATGGCTAAGGAAGTGGCCAAGCATCCTCAGATTGTATTGAAGAACCATTTCTTCGGCTTGTTGAGCAACACGGTTTATGCTCCGACATCGAGCGAGGTGGAGAGTTATTCAAACTATTACGAGGACAAGGACGCGTTTCTTTTCAGAAACCTGATTGATGCATCAGCATCGGATCTTGAGCAGAATTTGAAGCCCTTGGAGGATGTCGAGACAAAAGAAGATGGAAAGTACCGTCTGGATCTTTGCGTCTCACACGATGGTCAGTTCATTGCCATGCAGCTTAATGAAGTGGTCAATGACGTTGCAAAACATCTCACTCCTGTCCGCTACTTCATGGGCGAAGAAGCACAGAAAGTGGACCAAATCTTTTGAATAATATATTAGAAAGAAGGTAATAAATCAGAAATGTGAGCCATCTGGGATAGATGACTCACATTGTTTTATTATATTTATCTGCGACCAGGGATGATGACACGTTCGCCTAACTCCTTGTCGAAGGATTTTTTTATTTTGATTTTTTCGGCGAGTTGCTGCATAAGTTCGGTGCACTTGGAAATGTCGGCAGTGACGCGCAGTTCCTGAGTAAGGGCATCAATCTGCTGTTCGAGGATGCAGTTCTTCAGTTCGAGGATAGAGCGAGGGACGAGGATGTCGATGCGTTCGATGTTTTGGGCAATGCCGAGGGCATCGTAACGGTCCTGCAAGAGGTTGATGGCTGTCTGCTGCACCTCGGGATCGTCGAAACGGTTGCTGAAGAACTTGACACTATCCCACGCGACGCTTGGGTCGGCCGACGCATCGAGCGCCAAGTTGTACATGCGTGCATAAAGTGGATGCTGGAAGGTCAGTTCATCGACATTGAGTTCGTTGTATATGAAGTCGATGACACGGATATCGACATTCTCCTCCTTCTTTTCGTCATTGTTGAAATAGGAGAACGTAAACGTTTCGCCACCATGACGGACGATGTGCTTGATGATGTTGCGCTCGAAGCGATCTGTGAGATGGGAAGGATAGGCAGTGGTCTGTGGTGCCGGAGTTGGTTTGGAAGTTGAATTTCCAGAGTTATCGGAGTTTTCAGCAGGTTCCGAGTAATTAGAAGAATCCTTTGTAACTCCCAATTCTTCGCGTTCACGGGCAGCTTGCTCGCGTCGCATCTCGATTTCCATCTTGCGCACCTCGGCCTGGTAGTTGTTCTGCTTGGCCTGGTTGACGTAGCGCATAGTCTGGCGTTCGCTGAGATTGAGACTCTGTGCCACCCTTCCGACAAGGATTGAACTGGTGATGGGGTCAGCGATGAGGGCAACACTGTTGCACACGCTTTGCGCCACCTTGGCCATGGCGTAGGGATCGTAGGGATTAACGTCCTTGAGCAGCGTACGGGTCTTGAACGAGATGAAATCCTGCATGTTGGCCTTGAAGTAGTTGGCGACCTCTTCGCTCGAATGTTTGCGACAGAACGAGTCGGGGTCTTCGCCTTCGGGCAAAGTAATAATGCTGACGTTCATGCCTTCGAGGAGGAGCAAGTCGATGCTCTTGATGGCAGCAGTGATGCCAGCGTTGTCGGCATCGAACATAAGGGCACAGTTGCGGGTGAATCGCTTAATGATGCGAATATGCTCGGAGGTTAAGGCAGTACCAGAAGCTGCAATGACATTCTGGAAACCAGCCTGCGACATGCTGAGCACATCGACGTTGCCCTCGACGACGTAGCAGAGGTCCTGCTTTGCCATTTCGTTCTTGGCTTCGAACAAACCGTAGGGTAGGTCCGACTTGTGATAAATGGCCGATTCGGGCGAATTGACGTACTTCTTGAAGGCATGATCGACACGCTGGAGGATACGTCCTCCGAATGCGATGCACTTGCCAGATAGCGAATGATGGGGGAAGATGACGCGACCGGCAAACCGGCATACGGGCGTCTTCTTGGGGTCGTCGCCGTAGCAGAGGCCCACGCCTGTGCCATCGAGCAGGTATTCACGCTTATGGCCGCGCTGCAAGGCTCGGGTGGCCAAGTTGTACTTGTCTTCAAGTGCATAGCCGAGGTGATAGCGATGGATGGTGGCATCTTGAATGCCACGTTCGCGGAAATAGGCCAGTCCGATGTTACGTCCCTCGGGAGTATTGAAGAGGTCATCCTCGAAGCACTTTTGGGCAAATTCATTGAGGTTGAACATGCCCTCACGATCGGTCTGCTGTTGACGCTCCTCGTCGTTCATCTTCTTTTCCTCGACCTCGATGCCATACTTCTTGCCGAGCCAGCGTATGGCTTCGTAGAAGGTCATTTGCTCCTTTTTCATCAGGAAAGTGACTGGCGAACCGCCTTCGCCGCAGGAGAAGCATTTGCAGATGTTTTTGGCAGGCGAAACGTTGAATGATGGCGACTTGTCGGGATGGAAAGGACACAAACCGATATAGTTGACGCCGCGGCGCCGTAGCGTCACGAAGTCGGAGACGACATCGACGATTTGAGCAGCGTCGATAACCTTGTCTATGGTTTGTTGATCAATCATTTCGTTTTGAGTCGAACCGTGAGGTCAATGAAGTCCTGTACGGAGAGTTGTTCGGCACGTTGGTCGAAGAGTGGATCCTGCAGGATGGCGGCAAAGTTATCGGGCTGCCATTCCTGGACGAGGCTACGCAGGCAGTTGCGAAGTGTTTTACGACGGGTCCCGAAGGCGTTCTTGACGAGGGTGCGGAAGTCGTGTTCGTCGCAAGGTAGTTGGCTGACATTGTTGCGCGTCATGCGGATGACAGCGCTTTGCACCTTCGGAGGTGGATTGAACACACCAGGAGGAACAGTGAAGCAGTATTCGATGTTGTACCACACCTGGATGAGTACCGAGAGTACACCATAGGTCTTTGAGCCAGGCTTGGCGGCAAGTCGCTCGGCTACCTCCTTCTGAATCATGCCCGAACAAAGGGGTATCAGGTCGCGATAATCGACGACACGGAAGAAGATCTGCGAAGAGATGTTGTAGGGGTAGTTGCCGATGAGTGCAAAAGGCTGGCCTCCAAAGACTTCGGGACCATCGAGCGGCAACTTGAGGAAGTCGGCTTCGATGATGCGCTTGTCGAGCGAACTGGGATAATGCAGTCGCAGATAAGACACCGATTCTCCATCGAGTTCGACGACTTTCAGGTTGCAGTCCTTCTGAATAAGAAACTGCGTGAGCACACCCATACCGGGGCCTACTTCAAGCACAGGCAGCTGGCTGTAGGAGTCCAACGTGTCGGCAATGCGCTTGGCGATGGACAGGTCGGTGAGGAAGTGCTGGCCCAGGTTTTTCTTGGCACGCACCTTGTCATCGAATGACATGGGGCGCACCTGGTCGGAACGTTGGGCGCGGTCGGTGTAGCGTCGATTCTTATTCATTGTTATTTTTTTCGGAGTGATTGGAATACTCGGAGTATTCAGAGTAATCGGAGTATTCTGAATATTCGGAGTTCTCAGAGTACTCGGAGTTCTGGAATAAGGCCTAAGCCTGGGGCGGATTGAAGTGTAACACGGCCGTCGATGACCTGCATGCCACCGCGGAAGGGATTGTTGGAGATGAGCAGATTGCCGTCGAGGTCGAGATAATCGGCACAGGGGGCAAGTTGTGCGGCTGCGGTGACGGCGCACGTCGTTTCGGTCATGCAGCCGAGCATCACCTGCATGCCCTGCATACGCGCCAACTGCACCATAAGACGGGCAGGGGCAAGGCCGCCGCACTTCATTAGCTTGATGTTGATACCATGACAGCAACCCTTGAGGCGGATCACATCCTCGGGTCCTTGCACACTCTCGTCGAGAATGATGGGAAGTGGGGAGCGCTCGGTGAGCCAGCGCAAGCCTTCCAGATTGTGTTTTGGCAATGGTTGTTCAACCATGATAACACCTTGTGTCTGGAGCCATTCAATCTGGCGAAGCGCCTCTTCGGCCGAGGTCCATCCTTGGTTAGCATCGACGGTCAATGGCAGGTCAGAAACTTCACGAATGGACTTGATGAGTTCTCGGTCGCCTTCTACACCCACCTTGACCTTCAGTCGGCCAAAACGTCCCTCCACTTCGCATACCTTCTGCTTGACAACTTCTGGGGTGTCGATGCCGATGGTGTAGGTGGTGTAAGTGCAACGTTCGGGCGAAAGGCCAAAAAGGCGCCATAGAGGCTGACCGAGCATTTGTCCCACAAGGTCGTGGAGAGCGATGTCGATGGCAGCCTTGGCTGCGAAGTTGTGGGCACCAGGTTCGTCATCGTCGAGGTGCATCACGTAGGAGAGGATGTCGTCGGTGCGAAGAGGGTCGTTGAATGTGCTGAGATCGACACGTTCGAGGAAGGCGCAAACGCTCTGGATGGTCTCTCCAAGGTAGGGGGGCATGGATGCCTCGCCAAATCCCGTCACCCCTTGATGAGTGATGGCTATAATAACATCAGGTGTCTGGCTGCGTGAGCAACCAGACACTGTGAATGTATGCTGCAACTGCAGCGGATAGGGTCGAAAACTGAGCTGCATCAGAGCTTGTCACTCTGCTCGAGGGTGAGTGTTGCTGTTGGACGATCGCAAACCTCTGCTGGGCCGAAATACTGGATTGGGCCAGGATATACGAACGAGGTGTTGCGTGACCACTCGGTACGATGACGAACGAAGTACTTGTAGGGCTTGCCCGAAAGTTCAACGAGGGCCTTCTTGATTACAGGCTTCATCTGACCATTGCGCTTCTCCATGTTCATCATCATGGTGATGGGGATACCACCAGCGATCCATTCGTCGGCAGGACGGAAGGTGTTTTTGATGGACGACATGTAGCCAGTCTTGCCAGCAGCGATAAGCATAGCTGCATTGTAACCGAGGCTGTAGCAGTAGTCGGCATCCCAGTTGGATGGAGCGGCGCAGCGGCCCTCATATCCGAAGAAGTGGTGCTGGGTAGCGAACTTGCCGGTGTAGATGCCGTCGCGCTTCCAGTCGGCAAGCTTCTTGGCAACCATCTCGGCGAGCAGCTGCTCGGTCTCGATAAGCGATACCTGTACGTTGCCGTGTGGGTCACGCTCGAGGGCGAGCTGACGGCTTACTGAGAGTGGGAGAGACTTGAAGAGGGCAGCGTTCTCGTCAGAGAGGTGAGCGAGCACGTAGTCAATCTTCTTGTCGTCGGCAACGAGGTCGAAGTCGGCCTGGTTCTTGGCGAGCATATCGTTGAGCTCGGCGATGAGTCGCTTGATGGCTGGGATGAACTCGATGAGTCCCTCAGGAACGAGGACAACGCCATAGTTCATACCGAGGTTAGCACGGTCGGTAACGACTTCAGCGATATAGGTTACGATGTCGTCGAGGGTCTGGTTCTTTGCTTCAACCTCTTCGCCGAGCAGGGTAACATTGGGGTGAGTCTGTAGGGCGCACTCGAGGGTAACGTGGCTAGCGCTACGACCCATGAGCTTCACAAAGTGCCAGTACTTCTTGGCAGAGTTGCAGTCGCGCATGATGTTGCCAATCACCTCAGAGTAAACCTTTGTAGCGGTGTCGAAGCCGAACGATGCCTCGATCTCGCTGTTCTTGAGGTCGCCGTCGATGGTCTTTGGGCAGCCGATAACCTGCACGTCAGCACCGATGGCCTTGTAGTATTCGGCGAGCACGCAGGCATTGGTGTTGGAGTCGTCACCACCAATGATTACGAGAGCCTTGATGTCGAGAGCCTGAAGAATCTCAAGACCCTTGTCGAACTGCTCCTTCTTCTCGAGCTTGGTACGGCCAGAGCCGATGATGTCGAAACCACCGGTGTTGCGGTACTCGTCGATGATATTGCCAGTGAGCTCAATGTAGTTGTGCTCAATAAGGCCGGCAGGGCCGAGGATGAAGCCGTAGAGACGGTTCTTGGGATTGAGGCTCTTCACGCCGTCGAAGAGACCAGAGATAACATTATGACCACCAGGAGCCTGGCCGCCAGAGAGGATGACGCCTACGTTGAGCGAAGCCGAATGCTTGCCGCCCTCAGAGGGCTCGAAGTGAACATAAGGCATGCCGTAGGTGTTGGGGAAGAGTTCCTTGATCTCCTCCTGGTTGTCGGCAGATTGGGTGGGTTCACCTTCTACGATGGTAAGAGGGCCGCAGAGGGCCTTAGGCATCTTGGGACGATAAGCTGAACGAGCAATCTCAAGAGCGCTTTTTTCAACTGTTGTTTCCATAAAATAAATTTTAAGTAATGTTTTTGGTTTATAGTTCTTGTTCTGGATACAGATTATGAATGCTGATTAATGGTGGAAAAGACGAACGCCTGTGAAGACGCATACCATGCCGTACTTGTCGCAGGTAGCAATCACATTATCGTCTCGCACCGAACCGCCGGCTTCGGCGATGTACAAGACACCCGACTTGTGAGCACGTTCGATGTTGTCACCGAAGGGGAAGAAGGCATCGGAGCCTAAGGAGACGCCAGAAAGTTTCTGGAGCCACTCCTTCTTTTCGGCCAAGGTGAGTACCTCGGGACGCTCGGTGAAGAAGTTCTGCCATGTGCCTTCGCGCAGCACGTCGTCATGTTCCTCCTCACTGATGTATACATCGATGGTGTTGTCGCGGTCGGCACGCTTGATGCCTTCCTTGAAAGGCAGAGCCATCACCTTTGGATGCTGGCGCAGCCACCAGATGTCTGCCTTGTTGCCGGCAAGACGAGTGCAGTGAATGCGACTCTGCTGACCGGCACCAATGCCGATTGCCTGACCGTCCTTCACATAACATACCGAATTAGACTGGGTATATTTGAGCGTGATGAGCGCGATAACAAGATCGCGACGAGCCTCGGCGGGAAGATCCTTGTTCTGGGTGGGGATGTTGGCGAAGAGCGCATCGTCGTTCAGATTGATTTCATTGCGTCCCTGTTCGAATGTGATGCCATAAACCATCTTGCGCTCAACGGGAGCCGGACGATAGGAGGGATCCATTTGAATAACACAATAGGTTCCCTTGCGCTTGGCTTGAAGGATGGCGAGGGCTTCGGGTTCGTAACCTGGGGCAATGACACCATCGCTCACTTCGCGGTTGATGAGACGGGCAGTAGCCACGTCGCATACATCGGAGAGTGCAATGAAATCGCCGAACGATGACATGCGGTCGGCACCACGGGCACGTACATAGGCTGAAGCCAATGGGGTGAGCTCATAGTCATCGGTGAAATAGATCTTCTTCAATGTCTCGCTGAGGGGCAGACCCACAGCAGCGCCAGCAGGCGATACGTGCTTGAAACTGGTGGCAGCAGGAAGGCCGGTGGCAGCCTTAAGCTCGCTGACAAGTTGCCAGCTGTTGAAGGCATCGAGAAGGTTGATGTAGCCTGGACGGCCATTGAGAACGGTGATGGGCAGTTCCT
>JAEEGJ010024675.1_pt1 | contig 12434 bp, 10 predicted proteins | sample 8958761 | NCBI WGS metagenome assembly JAEEGJ01 (sample SAMN16246546, study PRJNA631951) | gut metagenome | biome: gut microbiome; feature: rumen; material: RS-attached | host: Bos | place: Iran: Karaj | collected 2018-10 | reverse complement strand
CGATGAGCAGGGGACGCGCCTGGTCGCCGCCTTCTGGCCGCTGACGAGCACCTGGGTGGTCGCGGTGGCCTCGGGGAACGGGAACTTGCCGTGCATGTCGCTCACGAAGTACTTGCGGAATGGGATGAAGAACAAAATTCCCAAGCAGCCGCCCAGCAATGAGCTAAGGAAGACTTCAAGGAAGTTCACGGTGATTTCGGGATACTCAGCCTGGAGGATGTAGAGGGCAGGCAGGGTGAAGATGGCACCAGCTACGATAATGCCCGATGCGGCACCAATCGACTGGATGATGACATTCTCGCCCAGCGAGTTCTTGCGCTTGGTTGCGGCACCAATGCCGGCTGCAATGATGGCGATGGGGATGGCAGCCTCAAACACCTGGCCCACCTTGAGGCCCAGATAGGCTGCTGCGGCACTGAAGATGACCGCCATAATCAGACCCAGCGAGACGCTGTAGGGCGTAATCTCGGGATACGTCTTGTCGGGCTTCAAGATGGGGACATATTTCTCCCCCGGCTTGAGCTCGCGCGCGGCGTTCTCGGGCAACGACATGTCGTCTTGCTGTTCTTGAACAATAATTTCTTCGTCTTTCATAAATAAACTGTTATTACTGATATAATTTGTTTGGATGTTTTTAGACGGTTAACAAACTGCGAAGATAGGCAAAAATCGTCAACCCATGGCCATAAATTCCGCTAAATGTGGGATTTTTTGGTGAGATTGAAGTTTTTACTTACCTTTGTGCAAGGAAATAAATATAATGTGAATATGATGACCAAGAGATTTTGTTTGCTGGCAATCATTGCCTTGATGACGACTGTGGCCACCATGGCGCAGAATGCCTACTGCAGCGAGCAGGTCAAGCTGGAGGACCTGGCCGCCTATTTCGATAGCACGCGTAATGCCGACCCCGCAATCAGGCTGTTCTATACCAATCTGGTGAACAGTCCCACCCACAGCTACCGCATCGAGCACCTGGACCTGGGTTTCAACGGCTGCACCGGGCGCGTTGACGAGAAAGTCGTCATGGCCGACGGCACCAGGCGCGACAATGTGTTCATCTTCAACGACCAGGGCCTGCTCACCCAGTCCACCATCCAGGGCAGCAAGGGCACGAAGACGGAGGTGAATTACACTTACTCCTACGACCCCGTGCTGGGTTACACCATCAAGCAGAGCAAGAGCAAGAACCGCACCATCAACTATGCACCCATCTATGGTGAGCATGGCCGCCGCGAGAGCATCAAGGGCAGCAACGGCAACCGTCAGGACTACACCTTCAACGATAAAGGGCAGTTGACAAAACTCATCATCACCCCGGCCAAGGGCGACAAGCGCACCTTGCTCTACCAGGACGGCTATGTGGTGCGTGAGGAGACCGGTGGCAAGGCCTTCCGTTATCACTATGACTTCGACACGGCTACGGGCAAGAAATTCCTTATCTCGATTGACGAACTGAAGGGCAGCGAGGTGGTGCATGTGCGCACGTTTGACTACGACATCGACACCCACGGACGTTATACCCGCGTCAATATCGCCCTCGACGGCAAGCACCAGATGACGGTGACACGCAGCTATGGGCATTAACCGTTGGCCCTTTAGGTTTTAGCGCTGATAGACAATAAAAGGGGCGGGGTTATCGTTTTAATTGTTAGAGCAATTGAAACGCGATTTCATGAAACGGATATTATATCTCACGGTGGGCTTGCTGATGGCATCGATGGTGCTGTCGCTCGGGTCGTGCAAGGGGCCGAAGCTCAAGGAGGCTGATGAGGCTTATGACCGCGGCGAGTACTACGATGCGTCGGTCATCTACCGCAAACTCTATAATTACTACAAGCGCAAGGAGGATGCTTGGTTGAGAGGCGAGCTGGCTTTCCAGCTGGGAATGTGCCACTTGAAGCTCAACCAGGGCAACCGTGCCGCCGCTGCCTTCCAGAATGCTATCCGCTACGATTATGAGGGCACTACCACACTGCTGCGCCTGGCTCAGTCCCAGCAGCGCGATGGGCAGTATGCCGCCGCTATCAAGTCCTATGATGAGTATCTTGAGGCATTCCCCGATGACTGGGAGGCCCTGGTGGGCCGGCGGGGTTGCGAACTGGCTCCCCAATGGAAAGAAGAAGGCTCACGCTACATCGTCAAGCCGTTCAAGATGTTCAATTCGCGCCGTGCCGACTATTGCCCGATGTACCTCGACAAGAACATGGAGTACATCTACTACACCTCGACCAACGAGAAATCCACGGGCGAGTTGCGCAGCGAGATTACCGGTACCAAGAAGGGCGACATCTATTTTTCCAAAAAAGACGAGAAGGGCAACTGGACCCGTCCCGAGGTGGTGGACGGCGGCCTGAACACCGAGCATGACGAGGGCGCCGCGGCATTCTCGCCCGACGGCTCGACCATGTACCTGGCGCGTGCCGTTCGACAGGACTGGCCCACCACGGTCGAGATATACACCAGCACCCGCAGCGAGGCCAAGTGGAGCGCCCCGCAGAAGTTTGAAATCACCGCCGACACGTTGAGCAACTATACCGACCCCTTTGTCAGCCCCGATGGCCATTGGCTCTACTTTGCCAGCGACATGCCGGGCGGACAGGGCGGCACCGACATCTGGCGCATCAACATCAAGGACAAGCACGGTACCCTCGAAAACCTGGGACCGCAGATCAATACCAAGGGCAATGAGCGTTTCCCCAATGTGCGCACCGACAGCCTGCTGTATTTCTCCAGCGACGGCCATCCCGGTATGGGAGGCCTGGACCTGTTCCTGGCAACCTTGCAGCCCCGTGAGGAGGGCGACAAGACGTCGATGGACCGCTGGGTGATTGAGAACATGGGCGTGCCGATGAATTCGTCGGCCGACGATTTCGGGCTTACCTTCGGTGAGGGCGAGAGCGGTTTCTTCTCCAGTAACCGTGGCGATGCGCGTGGCTATGACCATATCTTCAGCTTCATCAAGCCCGACCTGCAGGTGTGGATTTCGGGTTATGTGGTCGATAAGGACGATGAGCCGGTGCCCAATGCGGTGATTCGCATCGTCGGCAGTGACGGTAGCAACCAGAAGACGGCCGCCAGGCCCGACGGCTCATTCAGTTTCGACCTGCAGCGCGGTGTCAAGTATGCCATGCTGGCCAGTGCCGAAGGCTACCTGAATGACCGTCAGGAATTTGAGAGTGACATCGCCGAGGAGGATGCCGAGTACAACGTGGACTTCATCCTTGCCGCCACATTCAAGGCACAGGTTGTCGAGAACATTTTCTATGACTTCGACAAAGCCGTGCTGCGTGACGAGTCCAAAGTGGCCCTCGACAGTATGGTCCTGCTCTTGAAGGAACATCCCAACATCGTTGTCGAGATGGCATCACACACCGACCGCGTCGGCAGCGAGAAGTACAATCAAGGCCTGTCGCAGCGCCGTGCCCAGAGCGTGGTCGATTATCTCATCGAGAACGGCATCCCGCGTGAGCGCCTCAAGCCGGCCGGTTACGGTGAGTCCCGCCCCAAGACGGTGACCAAGCGCATCCACAGCCAGTATCCCCAGTTCGAGGAGGGCGTGACGCTCACCGAGGAGTTCATCAAGACGCTAAGCAAGGAAGACCGCGAGGCGGCCGACCAAATCAACCGCCGCACCGAGTTCCAGGTCATCGACACCACCTACGAGTACTAGAGTAAAAACAATTATAACACAAAAAACCGCCTAGATAGGCGGTTTTTTGTGTTAATGGGCCATCCCGATTGGGGGCTCTGGTTAGCGGCCGATGCAGTAGTAGGTGAAGCCGAGTTCCACGAGTTCGTCGCCGTCATAGACGTTGCGGCCATCGATGATGACGGGTGAATTCATCAGGCTTTTCACCGTCTGCCAGGCGGGGATGCGGAACTGGCGCCACTCGGTGAGCAGCAGCACGGCGTCGGCGCCCTTGACGGCATCATACATGTCCAGACCGCAATACACATTGCTCCAGCGGCGCTTGGTGGCATTCATGGCGACGGGGTCATACACGCGCACGTGGCATCCGGCCTCCATCAGCATGTTGATGGTGTCGATGGCGGGAGCGGCGGTCATGTCGTCGGTCTCGGGCTTGAAACTCAGGCCCCACAGGGCGATGGTCTTGCCCTCGAGGTCTCCCTTGTAATGGTTGCTGAGTTTCTTGAACAGGATGCGTTTCTGCCGCGCGTTGACGTTCTCGACGGCCTTGAGGATTTCCATGTCGAAGTTGTGCTCGCTGCCGATCTTGATCAAGTCATTGATGTCCTGGGGGAACAGGGTGCCGCCATAGCCGCAGCCCGGGAAGATGTACTTGGGGCCGATGCGGCTGTCGGTACCCACACCGTGGCGCACCACGTTGACGTCGGCGCCCACGATTTCGCACAGGTTGGCAATCTCGTTCATGAAGCTCACGCGAGTGGCGAGCATCGAGGTGGCGGCATACTTGATCATCTCGGCCGTGCGGGTGTCGGTATAGATGACCGTGCGGTTGTTGTGCATCAGGATGGTGCGGTACAGGCGTTCCATCGCCTGGCGCGCGCTGGCCGTTTCGGTACCGATGACGATGCGGTCGGGCTTCATGAAGTCCTTGATGCCGTTGCCCTCGGTAAGGAAGTCGGGATTGCTGGCCACGTCAAACTTGATGTTTCCCGCGCCGCGTGCCTCGAGTGTCTCGGCGATGATTTTGGTCACGTGCTGGGCCGTTCCCACGGGGACGGTCGACTTGATGACGAACACGCTGTAGCGGGTGATGAGGTTGCCGAAGTCCTTGGCAATGTCCAGAATGGGGCCCAGGTCGGTCGAGCCGTCCTCGTCGGCCGTGGTGTCGATGGCGCAGAAAACGTAGTCCTGGTCGATGAAGCCCAACTTATAGTCGCTCGAGAAGGTGAGCCGCTTGTCGCCCACATTGCGGCTGATCATGTTGTCCAGACCGGGCTCGTAGATGGGTATAGCCCCGTAAACGAGGCGGTTAATCTTCTGGCTGTCACGGTCCACGCAGGTGACGTTAACGCCAAGGTCGGCAAAGCAGGTACCGCTCACCAGACCGACATATCCTGTTCCAACTATCGAAACATTCATAGTGCTCAATGATTATACTGTTTAATGACTTACTTGAGTATTCAATCTGCAAATATACGAAGTTTTTATCTAAATTTCTTGTCATTTCCATTAAAAATTGCTAAGTTTGCCCATTCTAAAATATTACTTTGTTGTTAAGGCCAAGAAATCACTTGTTTAACCAAAAATATAATCAAATTTTGCACTATGAAAAAGTATTTAGCTGAAATGGTAGGCACTATGGTCCTGGTTTTGATGGGCTGTGGCGTTGCCGTTAGTCTTGGTTGCAATCCCATTACCAACATCCCCGCTGTTGTAGGTACCGCCCTGGCATTCGGTCTTGCCGTGGTGGCCATGGCTTACACCATCGGCGGCATCAGCGGTTGCCACATCAACCCCGCCATCACGCTGGGCGTGTTCCTGAGCGGCCGCATGAGCGCCAAGGACTGCTGCATGTACATCATTTTCCAGGTTATCGGTGCCTTCATCGGCTCGGCATTGCTTTATCTGCTCACCACCAATGTCATGGGCATGGACGGAACCGGTGCCAACGACCTCCAGGAGGGCGTTTCGGTACTGGGCGGTCTGCTGGCCGAGATCATCTTCACCTGCGTGTTTGTGCTCGTGGTGCTGGGTGCTACCGCCAAGACCAATGGCGCTACCAACAACTTCGCCGGCTTGGCCATCGGTCTGTCGCTGGTGCTCGTTCACTTGGTGTGCATCCGTTACACCGGCACCTCGGTGAACCCTGCCCGCTCGATCGCTCCCGCCATTTTCCAGGGTGGAACGGCACTGGCCAACCTCTGGATCTTCATCGTCGGCCCGTTCATCGGTGGCGCACTGGCAGCCTGCATCTGGAAAATCATCGACTGCAACTGCGACAAGAAAGCCGAGTAAGCGACACATTGACTGTTTGATAACATGAACCTTGGCGCCATCATCGTGTGACACCAAGGTTCATGGTTTATTATCATGTGGCTAGATGGGGATATAATGTCGGGATGTCGCAAAATAGTTGTATTTTTGCATCTGATTAATGGAGGGACTTGGCCAGAACGCTGGGTTCAGTCCCGAGTCGATGACGATTATGCCGCTGCAGAATGAAGGCGTAGAGAAGAATTCACGGGAACAGTTGTATCAGGTGTTTAATTGGCTGAGGTTCCCGTTGATGGTCCTGGTCGTGTTTGTCCACGTCACGGGGCCTAGCGCCGTATTGAATGCCGACTTGGCGGGCATCGGTTACTATGACCTGTTCAGGCGGGCCCTCAGCCTGGTGCTTGCCCAGCTTGCCGTGCCGATGTTTTTCTTCATTTCAGGGTATCTGTTCTTGAATCGGTTGCAGGACTGGAACTGGGGCGTCTATTCGGGCAAACTCAAGAAACGCTGCAAGTCGCTGCTGGTGCCCTATGTCGTGTGGAACACCATCGGCATCCTCGTCGTGTGCTTCGCGCTGTACCGGCAAGGGGCAGTCAATGAAATCAGGCATCTCCTGCTCGGTGCTGACAGCTGGAAATTGTACTGGTGCTCCCGTATATGGGCCGGGCCGACGGACTGGCTCGGCGTGACGCATGCGGTGACGAGTCCGTGCCTGCAGCCGCTGTGGTTCTTGCGTGACTTGATGGTGGTAATGGTGCTGTCCCCGTTGCTGTGGGCCCTGTTCAGGTACACCAGGGTGTGGGGCCTGCTGCTGTTGCTGCTAGGCTATCTCTCGCAGTGCCTGCCGGTGGTGCCGGGCATCACACCGGCGTCGTTGTTCTTCTTCGGCGCGGGCATGTATATGAATATGAACAATATTGATCCGTCGCGGTGGACGTGGCGATACCGCTATGTGTTCCATGCCGTCACCCTGCTGCTGTTTATCGTCACGATGATGTGTGTGGGCTATGATGCCAACGGGCGGCCGATGATCAGCATGGTGAATCCGTTCTTTGTGGTGTTTGGCTGCATCTCCACGATAAATGTTGCCACCGCGATAGTGAAAACGGGCCACCGCATACCCGAACTGCTCAGCAGCAGCGCCTTTTTCATCTTCGTGTCCCACGCCTTGTTGCTGGAAACCAGTAACCAACTGACGAAGTTCATCTTCGGCAGCGGCAATGCCTTGATGCTGACGTTGAGGTACCTGTTTACCGCATTCATCGCCATTGCGACGTGTGTGCTGTGCTACTGGCTGCTGCGGAAATTTGCCCCGAGGCTCTACGGCTTCTTGACCGGCCAGCGATAAAGAAAAAGCGCCCGCAATGATTAAAAAATGTGAATTATTTGTGGGATTGTGATTTAGTTTGTAATTTTATAGCGCATAATTGTAGGATTTTCCAACACAAGTATTATTAATCAATTATATTATTTCGCAATGAATTACAAGATTATTGACATTGAGGGAATTGGCGACGTTTACGCTCCCAAACTGCAAGCCGAGGGTATCGAAACTGTTGAACAACTGCTGGACGCCTGCTGTGGCCCTTCGGGACGCAAGATGATTGCCGAGAAGACTGGCATCAGCGAGAAACTGATTCTCAAGTGGACCAACCATGCTGACCTGTTCCGCATCAACGGCATCGGGCCGCAATTTGCCGAGTTGCTCGAGGCTGCCGGTGTTGACACCGTCAAGGAACTGCGCCACCGCGTGGCTGCCAATCTTGCTGCCAAGGTGGCTGAAATCAACGAGGAGAAGCACCTGTGTGGCCGCGTGCCCGTTGAGAGCGAGATTCAGCGCATGATCGACCAGGCCAAGGAGCTTGAGCCCCGCATGACCTACTAAGAACTGGAACCTTATCTGATCTACTGCTCGGAGTTCTCGGAGTTTTCTGAGAACCCCGAGTCGTTTTTAGCTATTAGCTGCTGTCTCTGACCCTGCGGGGCTAATGCGAATTTCGCAAATAAAACGAATTTCACGAAAAAAATTAATTCGGGATGCTGACTTCGCCACAGAGGTCGCTGGCCATGTATTTCTTGACCATGCTGGGGGAGTAACGCATGCCGAAGAGGAACATCAGTTTGGTGATGGCGGCCTCGCTGGTGATGTCGGCGCCGCTGATGACCCCGGCATCGAGCAGGCTCTTGCCGGTCTCGTACAGGGAGCAGTTCACACCGCCGTTGACACACTGCGTCACGTTGACGATGACGATGCCGCGCTCCACAGCCTCACGGATGCGCTTGATGAACCAGGGATGGCTCGGGGTATTGCCAGCGCCGTATGTTTTCAGGACGATGCCCTTGATGTCGGGGGTGTGCAGCAGGTAGTCGAGCGTCTGCTCGGTCATGCCGGGATTGAGTTCGAGGAACATGACGTTGGTGTCCATATCGGTGCACACGCGCAGCGGGCGAGGCGGCATTTTCCTCAGGCGCGGCTCGTTGTACTCGATATCCAGGCCGATTTCGGCCAGCTGGGGGTAATTGAAGCTCTTGAAGGCGTTGAAGTTGTCGGCGCTCATCTTGGTGGCACGGTTGCCGCGCCACAGGTAGTTCTCGAACAGGATAGCGACTTCCTGCACCCTGGGGCGGCCTTTCTCATCGATGGCGGCAGCGACCTGCAGCGCGGTGATGAGGTTCTCCTCGCCGTCGGTACGCACCTCGCCGATGGGCAGTTGCGACCCGGTGATGATGACGGGTTTGCTCAGGTTCTCGAGCATGAAACTCAGCGCCGAGGCCGTGAAGGCCATGGTGTCGGTACCGTGGAGGACCACAAAACCGTCGAACAGGTCATATTTCTCCTCGATGATCAGCGCGATGTCGCGCCAGTGCGACGGGTCCATGTTGCTGCTGTCGATGGGTGGGTTGAACTGGATGTTGTCGATGTCAAAATCCAGTTTCTTGACCTTGGGCACATTGTCCATCAGGTGCGAGAAGTCAAACGGTTGTAGGGCATGCGTCTTGGGATTCTCAATCATGCCGATGGTTCCGCCAGTATAGATAATCAGTATTTTAGGTCGTCTCATAGTTAGTGTTAACGGTATATCAGGGTTAGTTGTTGACGTTTGATTGAGCCTCTTTTCTCAATAATTCAGCTCCACGATGAAAAGCCTTGTCAAAGAACATCATGTGGTAGTCCAGAGAGTTCACCCAATAGTCCCAACTGTGGCGGCCGGGGCGCACGGTGAAGTCGTGGTCGATACCCATCTCCAACATCTGGTCGTGCATGGCGATATTGTTCTTGATGAAGATGTCGTTCAGTCCGTCGTCGATGATGATGTTCTGGGCGGGCTTGAGGGGGCAATTCTTCACCTTGTCCAGCTGGTTGCACACGGCATGGTCACGCCAGCGCTGCGGGTTGCTCTCGTAGTTGCCCAGACGGTCCTTGATGTGCCAACTGTCGGGGAACTGGGTGATGTCCATGTTGCCGCTCATGCTGCCGCAGGACCAGAACACGTCGGGGTGACGGAAAGCCAGGAACAGCGCACCGTGGCCGCCCATGCTCAGCCCCGTGATGGCGCGCATCTCGCGGCGTGGATAGGTGCGGTAGTGGGTGTCGATGTAATTGACGAGTTCGTAGGAGATAAACGTTTCGAACTGGAACGACGGGTCGATGGGCGAGTCAAGATACCAACTGTCCTGTCCGTCGGGGCACACGATAATCGTGGAATAGGTGTCGGCCAGCGAGTCGAGGTTGGCCTTGTGGGGCCAGTCGCGGTAGCATCCCCATGCGCCGTGCAGGAGGTAAACGACGGGGTATTTCGTATCGGGGTAAATGCGATACTGGTGTGGCACGACAACGGCAACCTTGATGCTGCGGTTCATCTTTTGCGTAGGCACCTCCACGGTGTCGGTCTGCAGGAACGCCACGTCGCGTGCCACGGCCTGTGGTGCCACGAGAGCCACCATCAGGCACAGGGTCAAAAAGAGGTAATGCGAGCGTTTCATTTTATCGTTTGTTTTTGAAAAAGTCAATCATCAGTTGTGCGCACTCGTCGGCGAGCACCCCGGTGGTGACGGTGGTTTTTTTATGGAGCGGATTGTCGCAGAAAGTGTGGTATCCGCGCTTGTCGTCGCGCGCGCCGTACACCACGCGCGCCATCTGGCTCCAGGCGATAGCGCCGGCGCACATCAGGCATGGCTCCACGGTGACGTAAAGTGTGCAGTCGGTCAGGTATTTGCCGCCCAGTGTTGCGGCTGCTGCGGTGATTGCCTGCATCTCGGCATGCGCGGTGACGTCGCACAGCGTCTCGGTGAGGTTGTGTCCCCGACCCACCACGCGACCGCGCGCCACCACCACGGCGCCGATGGGCACCTCGTCGCGCTCCAGCGCCTTGTGTGCCTCGTCGAGAGCCAAGCGCATGTATCGCTCGTCGTCGCGCGTCCAGTTGTTGGTCGTGTCGCTCATGTCACAGTCTCACCTTTTGCACGTAGTCGCCCACAATCACGATGTACACCTTGCCGGTGGGCAGGGTGCTGATTACACCGTCGACCGATGGCCGCTGGTAGTACAGTTGGCCGTAGCAGTCGTATACTGTGGTCCACGTGCCGTGGTTGTCGCCGCTGATGTGAATCACGCCGTCGAGCACAGTGATTGAGGGATGCTCGCTCGCCACGGGCACCTCGTCGATGGCAGTGACGGCCACCGGCGGCTCCATGTCGATGGCGCGCGTGTCGTCGCTCTCGGCCAGGCCGTTACAAGCCACAAGCGTGAAGGTCATGGGATGGTCGCCATAGGCCAGCAGGAAGTTTGGTGCGGCACTGTAAGCCAGCAAGTTGCCGTCCTCGCCGTAGAGTTTGTAGGCCAGACAGTCGTGCACGATGATGCGTTGCCAGTTGTCGTCGACAGCCTCGCACTCGATGTTGTCGGGCAGCCAGATGTCGTCGCCGGTCCATAGCGAGAACGTCTGGGTGTTGCCCCACCAGGGGTCGTCGCTGTAGGCTCCCGTGGCGCGGTCGTCGGCCACAATCAGATCAATGCCGCTCAGCGAGTTAAACAGTTCGCCGCCCACGGCTGGCGGTGTGGTAGCGCCGCAAAATATCTCAAAGAGGTTGAAGCAGTCGCGCAGAGCGCCCTCGCCGATGAGTTTCAGCGAGGCTGGCCGGTATAGCGAGTGCAACTGTGCGCAGTCGCGCAGGGCATCGCGCCCCACCACCTGCACACCCTCGGGCACGGCGAGCGCGGTAATGGCGCTGCCGGCCAGCATGTTGTTGCTCAGGCGTGTGAGGCCCAGCGGCAGGGTGACGCTGGTGAGTTGGTCGCACTGTGCCAGTGCGGCGCGCCCGATGCGGGTGATGCTGTTGGGCAGTTGCACGGCCGTTACTGCCGACTGCCAAAACGCGCTGTCGGCCACCATGGTGACGCGGTAGTTCTCGCCCTCGAAGTACACTGTTTCGGGTACCACCACATCGCCGCTGTAGAGGCTCTCGCCCCACTCTCGCGCGGGCACCACGGCCATCTCATGGTCGGCACCGTCGATGCGGCTGTAGTATATTCCTCCGCTGGTCAGTTCCCATGCGGGAGCGGAACAGGCTGTGAGAGCCACGACGCCAGCAAGCAGATGTTTCAAGTTGATTTTCATAATGCGACGCAAAAATAGTCAATTTTCTGAGTTGGGGCAAATTTTTGGCTCAAAAAGCGTCTCAAATAGTTAACGACAGTTAAATTCATAGTTAAAACATAGAGAAATGTTAAATATCTAAAGTTTTATGTCGAAAAATTATGTTGTAAAACATATTTCGTACTACCTTTGCATCAGTTTTCATAGTATTAGTTTTTAGGGTTAATAGAAACCCAGCCGTAGTGATACGGTTGCGCGTTTCGAAAAAAGTTTGTTTTAGGTTTATGTTAATGGTATTAGAAGGTTAATTAGTTAAGCAATCCCCGGCGTGAGTCGAGGATTTTTTTTGTCCTTGCCCGAGCCTGGCTGCGAAGTTGTGGCATTCTATTGTTGTGACATTGGCGTGAATTTTTGCGCGTTTTTTGGCTGAAATTTTCTCTTCTCGACTAAATGCGGTAACTTTGCGAGTTAAAATGACCAACAACGCATCTTTTTTGCATGAAAGTTAAGATACATCACGAGGGGAAGAACATTATAGCCGTTGTGCTCTTCATTTTGGTGGCAATCAACTGTGCCGCCTACATGTTTATTGAGTACAAGCCCATCCCCATCGCTTTTATTGTCATCAGTGCCGTGCTCATGGCGTTGGTGCTCAACTTCTTCCGCCTGCCTCGCCGCCATTTTAAGGGCGAGAAGGACGACACGGTGGTGGTCTCGAGCGTCGACGGCACCGTGGTGGCCCTCGAGGAGGTCTACGAGAACGAGGTGCTGCACCGCAACGTGATTCAACTGTCGGTGTTCATGACCGTGTTTAACGTGCACGCCAACTGGGTGCCCGTGGCTGGCGAGGTGACTCATGTGAAGCACCACAGCGGGCGCTTCCTGGCCGCCAACCTGCCCAAGGCGAGCAC
>JAEEGJ010024671.1_pt1 | contig 12434 bp, 10 predicted proteins | sample 8958761 | NCBI WGS metagenome assembly JAEEGJ01 (sample SAMN16246546, study PRJNA631951) | gut metagenome | biome: gut microbiome; feature: rumen; material: RS-attached | host: Bos | place: Iran: Karaj | collected 2018-10 | reverse complement strand
TCCGCTGAACCCGAAGGCATACAATAAACGACCGATTTGTTCGTTTTATAAATATGAGTAACAACACCTTGAAATATCTTTTTGCTGTAATCCTTCCGCTAATCGTAGGACAGTTGTTTGTGTCCTGTAAGCACGGGAATCCTGAGGTCGGCGCTTCGCTCGACCGCATCGAGCAGGTAGTGCAGCAGCGTCCCGACTCTGCGCTCATCGAACTTGTTCACCTCGATAGCCTCCTGGACGCTGGCGCTGTGAGCATCGAAGGCGATCGGCAGATGGCGCGCTATGCCCTGCTCAAGACGCAGACGCATGATAAGAACTGGATTGACGACACCAACGACAGCCTCATCCTCCGTGCCGTCCGCTACTACGATGAGCATGGAAGCAAGCGGGAGCAGATGCTGGCGCATTTCTACCATGGAGCCATCTTCCGCAATGCCAAGGATTATGGCGCTGCATTTTTTGCGTATCGTCAGGCCGAACAGCTTGCCATGGATTTAGACGATGACCATTGTCTTTGTCTTATCTATGGCAACCTTTTCACTTTGAGTAATGCTACATATAGCAAAGATGCCATTCGTTATGCTCAATTGAATCTGGAATATGCCCGCAAAAGCAATGATACGAGGGAGGCCTGTCTTGCCCAAGCCGATTTGGCAAGGGCCTATTCAAATCATTTGGTTCATGACAGTGCTGAGCTATATTTTCGACAGGTGTTGGATTCTCTTCCTTCTGCAGATCCCATCGTACAATATTGCCTTACGTCCTTTATTGAGGAATGTGTGGTCTCGGAAAGATTCTCTTTGGCCGACAGCTTATTGGAATTGCTTAATCCGATACGACAACCAGTTGATTTGATGAACAAGGCCTGCCTGTTTCAGATAAAGGGGATAAGCGACAGTGTTGATATATATATGCTGCAGGCCAAGCAGCGTATCGAGAGCGCGGAGGAGAAAGTGTTCTACTATGAAAAGGCGAGTTGGATAGCAGAAATGAATGGGGACCTTGATGCCGCCTTGGCATATAAACGAAAGAGAATCACTGCACAAAATGAGGTTGTTACATCGAATTATGCAAAGTCGGTGTCTGATTATCAGCGCGATTTCGAGCAACAGCAGAAAGAACTTGCTGAATATCGATATGCCGAATACAAGCGTCGCACTATTCTTGCCTCTGCATTATCTTTATTACTGATTGGTGGTGGAATAGCATACACAATAAAAAAGAAGAAGGAAAGGCAGCGCATCATTGAAACCTATATGGAAAACGTGTCCGATATGCAGCGAACCCTTCTTGAGAATACCGATGCCATTGCCACTTTGCAGCACAAAGCAGAAGCTATGGATTCCGAGCGACTTGCCAAAGAGGAAACGTATAGAAATCAGATAAAAACTCTCTTTGCGAAAAGCTTCCACGAACTGGAGTCCCTTTATAAAAAATACTACCAGTACCAAAATGAACAAGGTATTCAACGAGAAATATATAAGGATGTATGTGACCGCATAAATGCCTTTGCCCAGGCAACCCAGCAGGAAGAGCTGGATCATCTCATCGATGAGAACTTCGACCATGCGATGGAGAAAGTCAAGTCTCCAGAGTTTGAACTATCCGACAAGGAACTTCAACTCTACAAGTACAAGGTGGCCGGCCTTTCCGCTCGAACCATTCGCATGCTTATGCATATCGAATCACAAGACGCTTTGCAGAAGCGTCAGCAACGCTTGAGAAAGAAGATACTTGAATCAAAATCTCCTTTCGCTACAGAACTTGCCTCCCTCATGGGCTAATGTCCACCCCCTATGAAAAGCGACCGCTGAAAAAGTAACAGCGGTTGTTTTTTTATGCCTTATAATCAGAAATTTATTAATAATTGTCAGTAAGTGACAGATTAAGAAATGTCCGCCCTTTTTTGAATAATAATCTTTATCTTTGCAGTCCACAAAATGAAAAAAAATTTGGACAATGACTTGCTGGCGAAACTATTTTTCGAATTATGCAGTAGCGACAGTGATGCTGCTGCTGTTTGCTTCATTTCCCGCTTCTTTTGCTAATTCCTTTTCATACACCCTTGACTCCATCAAATCTCTTGGCTTGCCCGTTATCACGATTGAGACGTTAGACGGAGAGGAGCCGACGTGCGAGTATGTCGATCCTCCCGAGGGAATGGCAGGCTACGGAATCAGGAACGCGACAAAGGTGCCGGGACGGCTAACTATTACCTTGGGTGACGAATTGCTCTTCGATAGCGGGCCCTATGCCAAAGACAGCAGTGGAATGCGCATAAAAATACGCGGCAATTCGAGCGCATGGCCCTCCAAGAAACCCTACAAGGTGAAGCTCGAAAAGACGGCAGACCTGCTGCTACGGGGAGATGACGAGACTTATTCCGACAAAGACTGGCTGCTCATCAAGGACCCCGATTTTCGCCAGCACATCGGTTTCGAGACAAGCCGCCTCATGGGTATTGAGTGGACACCATGTTGCCGCTACGTCAATGTAGTGATGAATGGTGACTATCGCGGTCTTTACCTGCTGTGCGAACCTGTGGAGCGCAATAAGCGCTGCCGCATCAACGTCAGCGAAACGGGCTACATCGTCGAATCAGATGCCTACTTCTGGAACGAGGACCTTTACATCCCATCCTCCCTTAGCCCGTTCGGCTGGACGCTCAAGTATCCCGATGCGGACGATGTCACGGAAGAACAGCGGGCTTTCCTCACCCGAGATTTAGCGAAGCTGGAGGAGGCTCTCGCAGGGCCGCTTTATGCGGAGCGCATCGACGTGGAGTCTTTCGCCCGCTGGTTGCTTACGCACGACATCCTCGGTACATGGGATAGCTACGGCTCCAACCTCTTCGTTTCCCGTTATGACAGCCTCGACTCGAAGGCCAGGATGCCCGTGCTATGGGACTTCGACACCATCTTCCGAATGGAGGGCGCTTGGGCCAACATCCATAGAGAGCGTTTCTTCTTCCAACATCTGCTCTCGAGCAGGGACCGTGTTTTTGCAAGCACATACCTTGCTCTATGGGAGGAACTGAAAAGCAGCGTTTTTGACGGCATGCTGTCGTTCATCGACAAATACGAAATCTCGGAGGAGGCAGAAGCCGTTGATGCATCCATGAATTTGGACGCAGAGCGGTGGCACAACGAATACACCAGCCTCCGTGACCATCTTGCCACAGCCCGCACTTGGTTCGAGAGCCGTGAGGCATGGATGGACGAGCATATCGCCTCAGAGGTGAGGGAGCCCTACCGCATCCTCGACATCGGCAACTCCTACACAGACAACTACACGGAAATGCTGAAGATGATAGCCGAAGGCAGCGGCATTGATATGGAGGAGGTCAGTCTATACAAGCTGACGCGCAGCAGCGGCTCGTTCAAGTCTTGGTCCGACTGCTATGCCGGCCTCGACACCCTGCCCTACCATTTCAGCCACGTGCTCGGCAGGCAGGTCGTGACTCCCGATGGAGCTGCGGGCCCGCATGACCAGTCCTTGCTTTGCAAGGTGCTGCGCGAGCAGCCGTGGGACCTCATCGTCCTGCACCAGCGGAGCGAGTACGCCCACGTCTATGACCAGTGGATAGGCGACGGTGACGCCGGGCATCTCGATGACCTGCTCGCCATCATCCGCCAGGAGCAGCCCGAGGCAGGGATCGGCTTCCACATCATCCACAGTTACGCCGACTGGCTGACGGGCATCGAGGGGAACGGCAGTCTCACCCGCTGGAAGCAGATTGCCGAAGCGGCGAGACGGCTGGCCGAGGAGCGCGACATCAGCGTCATCATCCCCTGCGGCACGGCCGTCGAGTCGCTGCGCGAGCAGCCGCCGGGCAATCCCGCCGACTATGCGAGCGACGGCTCGCACCTGGCCTCCGGACTGGGGAAATATACGGCAGCCTGCACCTACTTCGAGGCCGTGATTGCCCCGCTCTTCGGCGTCACCGTCCTCGGCAACCCGGCACGCTACGCCTGCACCGAGGCCGAACGCGCAAACGCCCGCTTTCCCGAGGCATGTGTCGATGTCTCCGACGGGAACGCCATTATGGCACAGCAGCTTGCCGTCGATGCCGTTGCCAATCCGTACAGCATCAGCACCTCCGGGATTGTTGCAGTACCCTGCGACGGCACCGAAACGACATACAATGCCTGGGGCATCCCTGTTACGGATGACTATCGGGGTCTCAGGCTGCAAGGCGGCAGGAAATACCTGCTCGTCAAATGATGCACGAACCCGCATTCGTCAGACAATGCAGTAATAAGGAACTTGGCCCATGATCTTCAACTCGTTCAACTTCATCGTACTGTTCCCGTTCATCTTCCTGCTCTACTATGCGATACCCGCAGGCCACGGCAGGGCGAGGAACCTGTTCCTGCTCGTCGTGAGCTATCTGATCTACATGCAGTGGAAGCCCGCCTATGCGCTGGTATTGCTGGGAGTAACCGTGGTGACCTGGCTCGCCGCCCTGCTTCTCGAAAAGACAAGGCATCCGAAGCGTGTGCTCGCAGCCGGCGTGGCACTGGCGCTGCTGCCCCTGTTCCTCTTCAAGTATCTCGGCTTCGCGGGCGAGGCTATCGGCCAGGCTCTGGCCTTGGCAGGACTTCAATTCCACCTGACGGGACTGAACTGGGCCATTCCCGTCGGCATCTCGTTCTTCACGCTGCAGGCGCTGGGCTACCTGCGGGATGTGTACTACGGACAGCAGGAGGCAGAGCGCGACTTCCCGACCTATGCCCTCTTCGTCTCGTTCTTCCCCTGCATCCTCGCCGGTCCCATCAACAGGGCCTCGCTCATCATCCCGCAGCTGAAGCGCCTCCGTCCCTACCTCGACTATGCGAAGGCCGTCGAGGGACTGAGGATGCTGCTGTGGGGCATGTTCATGAAGGTGGTCGTGGCCGACCGCGTGGCACTTTACGTCGATACGGTATTCGGGAGCTACGCGAACTACACCGGCATGACGTGCCTCGTGGCCAGCCTGCTCTACAGCGTCCAGATCTATGCCGACTTCGCGGGCTACTCGCTGATGGCCATCGGCGTGGGAAGGGTCTTCGGCATCGAGCTTGCCGAGAACTTCCGCCGGCCCTACTTCGCCGTCAGCGTCACCGACTTCTGGCACCGCTGGCACATCTCGCTCTCCACCTGGCTCAGGGACTGCATCTACATCCCGCTCGGAGGCAGCCGATGCGCGAAGCTCCGCTGCTATTGGAACATCCTCGTGACGTTCCTCGTCAGCGGCATCTGGCACGGTGCCAGCTGGACCTTCATCGCTTGGGGACTGCTGCACGGCATCAGCCAGGTCATCGAGAAGATGCTGGGCCAGCAGAAATGCAGTTACGGATGGCTCGGCAGGACCGTCAAGACCGCCGTCACCTTCCTGCTCGTCACCTTCGCCTGGATCTTCTTCCGCATGCCCACTCTGGGCGATGCCTTCAATGTAGTGGCAAGGATCCTTGACACGTCGCTCCCGAAGACCGTCTATTCGCCGGGCGGGACAGCCACGCTGTACATGCTGCTGGCCGTGGGCACAATGGTGGTGAAGGATACGGTGGAGGAGGCACTTGGCGAAACGCGTCTTCCCTTCCACAGCGGCAGAAGGGTGGTCAGATGGGCATCCTATCTTGCCGTCCTCGTCCTCATCCTCCTCTGCGGAGTATTCAGTTCGGACCAGTTCATCTATGCAAACTTCTAGGACATGAGACGGTTTCTATTCAAGACGGGCCTGTTCCTCCTGTTCGCCGTCCTGCTGGACAGGGGGCTCGGCACCTTGTTCTCCTATATGTCGGACCACGCATCGGGCGGCTATCTCGGCCACCAGAACTACATCGTCAACCGATCGACGGACGACATACTCGTGTTCGGTTCCTCCCGTGCCATCCATCACTACAATGCCGCGCTGATTGCGGACTCCCTCGGCCTTTCGTGCTACAACTGCGGGCAGGACGGCGAGGGGATTGTCCTTTATCATGCGTGGTGGGAGATGATAAGGAGGCGTCATCATCCGCGCCTCGTCATCTACGAGGTGACGCCCGCCTACGATGTCCTTCAGGGTGACAACACGAAGCATCTGGGCTGGCTGAAGGGACATTACGATGACGAGGTTGTCAGAAGGGAGTTCGACGAGATAGACCCACGCGAAAGGTACAGGATGCTGAGCATGCTCTACCGCTACAACTCGCGGTTCCATCAGGTTCTGCTGGACTATCTGCATCCCGTGCACAATATGACTCTCGGCTTCCTTCCCGTCCACAGCGAGCTGGACACGCTCAGGATCAGGGAAGTGGGACAGCTCGAAGAAAGTGCCTCCAGAGTCGAAATGAGGACCGATTCGCTGAAACTGCGGTATTTCGAGGAGATGCTTCGGGATGCCGGCGTGACGAAGTTCGTCTTCGTGTATTCTCCCACGTGGTACGGCTTCCGCGATTCGGGGACGGAGCCCATCCGTGACCTTGCCTGCAGGTACGGTTGTCCGTTCCTCGACTTCACAGATAGCGCGAAGTATGTGCATCGCAACGAGTTCTTCTACGACGGCTCGCACCTGAATGCTCGTGGCGCCGACGAGTTCACGCGCGACCTGATACACGAACTGAGGAAATATCGAATCATAGAAGAATCAGTCCTTTCTCCCTCTATCCGTTGAAATCGAAGGCGCGCATGTCCTTCAACATTTGTTGGAAGACATGGTTCGATAGAAGCATATCCGCTAACGTTCGCTGGGGGACATGGTTCGATTAACGGATGTCCGCTAACGTTCACTGAAGGATATGCTACGGCAGCGGCAAGTCCCCTAACGTTCGCTTAAGGACATGCGACGAAAGGATGATGTCCGCTAACGTTCGTTAGGGGACATGCGGCGATGAGCGGATGTCCGTTAACGTTCGCAGGAGGACGTGCGGTGATGGAAGGATGTCCGCTAACGTTCACTGAAGGACATGCAACGATGGAAGGATGTCCTCTAATGTTCGCTGAAGGACATGCGGCGATGAGAGGATATCCGCTAATGTTCGCTGAAGGACATGCGGCGATGGGCAGATGTCCGCTAAGGGTTGCTGGAGGACATGCAGCGATTGGAAGATGTCTGCTAAGGTTCGTTGGGGGACATGCGATGGTGGGAAATTGTTTTTCGGTATTTAGGTGCAGTGATTATCCTATGTCGGAAAGACTATCATCATCATGCTTTTTTGTTTTTCTATGTCTAAAAGCACTCTGACGGCCGACATGATGCTTGATGCGAGCGGATAGAGTACTCTGACGCGCGACAGGATGCTTGCTGCGATTGGATGGAGCACTCTGATGGGCGACATGATGCTTGATGCTACGGGATGGAGTACTCTGACGCGCGACAGGATGCTTGCTCCGATTGGATAGAGTACTCTGACGCGCGACACGATGCTTGCTCCGATTGGATAAAGTACTCTGACGCGCGACAGGATGCTTGCCCCCACAGGAAGGAGCACTCTGACGCGCGACACGATGCTTGCTGCCACAGGATAGAGCACGCTGACGCGCGACACGATGCTTGCTCCCGTAGGATAGAGCACGCTGACGGCCGATGTAATGCTTGCTCCCGCAGGATGGCGCACTCCGACGCGCGACACAATGCTTTCTCCCATAGAATAGAACACTCTGACGTGCGACACGATGCTTGCTGCGATTTTTTTGATTTTTTCCCACATCGGGGCGACAGATTCGGAAGGGGGTGGCAAGGGTTGTCGCGGTTTAACAACCCTGACGCTATGTAATGATTAAAATATGGGGAAAAAGTTTGCTGACTTGCGAAATATGCCCTATCTTTGCACTGTGAAAAATAATAATTCACAAGTCAAGTGACCACTAACAATAATAATAACAAACAAAAAATATACCACTATGATCGCTATCGCATTCTTCACTACCGCTGTTCTCGTTTCTATCGCTTTGAGAATTGGTGCAATGTACATGGAAAATCATCGTCATGCAATGTAACTCCTAAGAAGGTTTGGTTTTAGTTAATAATATGTGTGTAGAGCACTTCGACAACCGTCGGGGTGCTTTATTATAGTTGTAAAATGCCATGTCGATTATTAAATAAATCGAAAATAGTGGGCTAAATGTCAAGTAATGCTTAAAATATTTGGTCATGTTGCGGAAAATGACTATATTTGCGCCCAAATTCGATAACTGTCGCAAAATGAGAATCAATCATATTGTTTTATATCTGGCTTTCAGCATGGTTGCACTCTGCTCCTGTGGAGAATACAACCGATTGCTGAAGAGCAATGACCCTGACGAGAAATACGACTACGCCAAGATCTATTACGAGCAGGGTAAATATGCCAAGGCTGCAACATTGCTGTCAGATGTGGTCCCAATCTATCGTGGCACTGAGGAGGCCGAGAATGCCCTTTGGCTGCTGGCGATGAGCTATTTCAATCAGAAGGATTACCTTTCGGCTGGAGAATATTTCGTGCGTTATGCCAACAACTACCCCAGAGGCAAGCATGCGATGGAATCGCGTTTCAATGTGGCTTACGGAGACTATAAGGATTCGCCCGACGCTCGCTTGGACCAGGAGATCACCCGCCGTGCCATCAAGGAGATTGACTCGTTTGTCGATGTCTATCCTCACAGTTCATTGGCCGATAGCGCCGCCATCATGCGCCTGGAACTGACCGACAAACTCTGCTACAAGGAGTACTTGAGTGCAAAGCTCTATCTGAACCTTGGCAGTTATATGGGTAACAACTATGAGTCGGCAGTCATCACGGCACGCAATGCCCAAAATGAGTATCCCTACAGCAAGTATCGCGAGGATTTGGCCTACATCATCTTCCGTGCACGCTATGAGGCTGCTATGAATTCGGTTGACGAAAAGGCCGAGGATCGTTTGCGTGAGGCTTCGGACGAGTACTATACCTTCATCAATGATTATCCCGAGGGGAAGTATTCGAAAGAGGTGAACAAGCTCAACGAGCGAATCCAGAAGAAGCTCGCGGCTTATATTGACTGATTTTCTTTATCAAGAAGAGAATTAGAGAATTTTTTTTCGGGATTTCGGAATTTCGCGATATCGGGATAAAGAAAGAGAATTAGTGAATTTAGAAACCAATAAATATAACGGAATAAATGGATTATAAGAAGACCAATGCGCCAAGCAACACCGTGACGCGTGACATCATCGCCCTGTGCGAGGATACCGGTAACATCTACGAAACTGTCGAGATCATCGCTCGTCGTGCCAATCAGATTGCCGGCGAAATGAAGCACGATCTGGACAAGAAGCTCCAGGAGTTTGCTACCAATACGGATAACCTCGATGAGGTGTTCGAGAACCGTGAGCAGATCGAGATCAGCCGCTACTACGAGAAGCTGCCAAAACCAACACTCATCGCTACGCAGGAGTATTCGGATGGCAACGTCTATTGGCGCCTGAACCAGAACAAGGATGAGCAGCCTTTGAGCTCACAGCGTTTCTAAAGCTATGATACAGCGCGTACAGACCGTTTACATGCTGGCCAGTGTGATTGCCATCCTCACGATGCACTTCTTCTGGCTGGCATCTTTTGCAATACCAGAGGCCACTTTCGAATTGAATTCGTTGGGTCTGGTGTGCCAAACGAAGGGTTTCGAGACCGATCGTATGGTGTGGGAACTCTTTATCGTGCTGCTGCTGATGGTGGCCCTGCCGCTCATCAACATCTTCCTCTATAAGAACCGTAAGCTGCAGCTGCGTGTGCTGATCTATACGATCATACTCAACGTGCTCTACTACGGCCTCTTCTTCTGGGAGTGCTATCGCTTGAAGGGTGAGGTGGCTGCCCTCTCGCAGGGTGGCGTGGTGGATGTGCGCTACAACATCATGATGCTCGTGATGCCTGCTGTCAGCATCTTCGCCTTGATCATGGCCGCTCGCGGCGTGATCTTCGACATCGCGCTGATCAAGAGCCTTGAGCGCCTGCGCTAAGTACTGGCTTGAAGACAAAAGAATAGCCCCCGAAACCATCAAGTTTCGAGGGCCGTTTTTTATCACGATGATATATTTTTTATCATGAATTATCGAATTAGAGAATTGAGCGTCGAATTATAAGGGGCACAAAATAATAATTCTCAAATTCTCTTCTATGTTGCAATCCAAGAATAGTCATAGATATTTTTTGTAAAAGACCATTATTTAACAATAACTTAGCATATTGTTATGCACACAAAGCATATTTCAATGAAGAACAAACATCCTGTCTGACACGAAATGCCAGACAATGGAAAAAGCAAAAAGCAGGCCTACCGACAATCTTCAATAAGATGTAGCCACAAGGACTCATCAAGTCACTGCTTCAGACGTGTAGGAGGTAACGCATTATTCTAATTCAAGATGTAGCTTGATACTCATCAAAAGAATTTAAATGTCGTTCCGATCATCAGCTTGTCCTCGGCCTGCTGTCTGCTTGTATTGTTATTCCAGATGGTGCCCTGGGTCATAGACGGTATTATTCTTCACAATGGCGAAGGCTATATGTGATAGAGTCCTGGCTATCCTGACAATGGCCTCGTTAGGTGTCATGCGCTGGCGATATCTGCCAAAGGCAGCCGCAAGGGTGACATCTGTGGCAATGGCCCTCCACGCGGATTCTATTAGCATCGTTCGAAGCCTGACGTTCCCCCTCCGGGTCATTTCACCGACGCCTTCGTGCTCACCACTGCTATGGACATTGGGTACAAAGCCTATGTACTTGGTAAACTGCCTTTCATTGGAGAATCGTCCGACCTCACAGAGTTCTGTCAGCAGGGTCATCGCAGTAACTTCTCCAATGCCCGGTATGGTCATGAGGTGCTCAAGGTTCCCCTTGTGACGGTCAGTCTGTCCCAAGGACCTCATGGCCCTTGTCGCTGCGAGAACAGATCTCCGCAGGGATTCCACCTGGTCTAAAAGAAGATCAAGGGACATTCTGCCATCGGAAAGCAGGGAAACGTCCTCCCTAAGCCATTTGATGAAGGCCTTCGACCAGTGGGTGCCGAGCCTTTCAAACCGCTCCGGATACTCAACGCCATTCCTGTAGAGCAGGTGCTTGACCCTGGATTTGTATCCGCCCAGCTGCTTTTGAAACATGCCTCGTATTCTGACCACGTCCTTGTCGTCAAGATACTCCTTTTTAGGGATGTAGTTCGGGGTAAGGTCTCCGTTCTTCAGACACCGTGCCAGCTTGGCCGAGTCAACCGCATCAGTCTTCGTCTTGCGTTCGGAGTCCTTGGTCGGGACATCTGCAGGATTAACGATGATGCAGTCAATGCCAAATGACTTGAGCTCATAGAAGGTCGAATATCCGGAGAATCCGGCCTCGTAGACCGCGAGATACCTTCCATCTGGAAAGTTTTTCTTCAAGAAATCAAAGAGCTTGCGAGCAGACGCCTCTTGCGAGAATGTCTTGCTTAAATTGCTATGTTCAGTCAGCACTGTGACCGACCAAGTGGCCTTGTGGACATCAATTCCTATATAAATTGATTGTCCATTGAAAGAAATTTCTTTTCTTTGCATCTGGTTGTAGTTTTAGTGGTTGTTATTTGGTTCATTTTTTCTTTCACAAAGATAACGTACCATTCTGAAACTACAACCTTTTCAAAAGACTTTTCTTTCAAATGCAGAGGACTCTCTTCCGTTTTGCAAACTCCACTATGAAAAACACTGCGGGGTTTGCCAAGCGGCAGGGGCGCAAAGCCCCTGAGAGCGTCTGCTGCACATATTTCTACTCGTTTGTAGCGATTTGCTCGCTGCAAACATAGTGACTAATTCTTGATAGAAAAGAAATTAAAGTTCGAGATCACCATCGTGTTCTTCGTGCCAAGGCAGACCCTGGATGTTGAGTTCGGCCATGAACGGATCGGGATCGAACTCTTCGACGTTGTGGACGCCCGGCTTGCTCCAGATGCCCTTGAGGAACATCATGGCGCCAATCATGGCAGGCACGCCAGTGGTGTAGCTTACGCCCTGCATGCCGGTCTCGAGATATGCCTCGCGGTGGCTGCAGTTGTTCCAGACGTAGTAGGTATGCTCCTTGCCATCGTTGCCGATACCACGGATGCGGCAGCCAATGGAGGTCTCGCCGTCGTAGTTCTCGCCAAGTTCCTTAGGATTGGGCAGCACGGCCTTGAGGAACTGCAGAGGCACGATCTTGACCACTGCATCGCCCGAGCCGTCGGCAAGGGGTGCCTTGTATTCAATCTCGTCGATGCGCGACATGCCGATGTTCTGGATCACGTCGAGATAGGTGAGATACTGCTGGCCGAAGGTCATCCAGAAGCGCGCACGCTTGATTGTGGGGTAGTTGATGACGAGCGACTCGATCTCCTCGTGGTGGAGCAGATACGACTCCTTGGGGCCGATGCCAGGATAGGTGAGGGGCTTGTGGATCTCCATAGGCTCTGTTTCGATATACTTGCCATCTTCCCAATAGAGTCCCTTCTGG
>JAEEGJ010024670.1_pt1 | contig 12436 bp, 8 predicted proteins | sample 8958761 | NCBI WGS metagenome assembly JAEEGJ01 (sample SAMN16246546, study PRJNA631951) | gut metagenome | biome: gut microbiome; feature: rumen; material: RS-attached | host: Bos | place: Iran: Karaj | collected 2018-10 | reverse complement strand
AATATGAACCCTCTGCTTGGGAAGGTCCGTCCCGGAGATATGGGCTTCGACATAATGCATCTTAACCTGCACAAGACCTTCTCCACGCCTCACGGCGGAGGCGGTCCCGGAAGCGGTCCGGTAGGTGTGGGGGAAAGGGTGCTTCCTTATCTCCGCGTACCCCGTACATCGGGATTCCACGGCAATTTCGGCGTGATGATGCGTGCTTACGCATATATTCTGATGCTAGGCAAGCAGAACGTGAAGATGGCCGGTCCTCTGGCCACTCTATCCGCCAACTATAGCAAGGAGTCCCTCAAGGACTGCTACAAACTTCCCATCCCTACCGTATGCAAGCATGAGTTCGTATTCGACGGTCTCGTAAATGACGGCGCACGCGAGGGGAAGGCCGGGGCTACCACCCTGGATGTGGCCAAGAGGCTCCTCGACTACGGATTCCACGCGCCTACTATCTACTTCCCTCTGCTCTTCCATCAGGCATTGATGATAGAGCCCACCGAGACCGAATCCCTCGAAACCCTCGACGAGTTCATCGCGGTGATGAAGAAGATAGCGGCGGAAGCAGCCGAAGATCCCGACATACTGCACGGAGCGCCGCACAATGCTCCGATTGGCAGGCCGGACGAAACCGCTGCAGCGCGCAACCCCATACTTAAAGCATGAAAAAATTGATTGTTGCAGGCCTGATACTACTTCAGGCCTGCTCTTCTTCCGGGAACTATGTGCTGGATCAGTTCGAAAAGGCTGCTCCCGGCCAAGCCTTTGCCGTTGCGCACCGCGGCTGCTGGTTCGAGGAGGCCGACGGAGAGTTCTATATCCCCGAAAACAGCACCTACGGCATAGAGATGGCTGCCCGCTATGGCTATGTTGCGGTCGAGATGGATGTCAAGTACACTCTGGACCGCAAGATGGTGGTAATGCACGACAGGTCCATAAACCGCACAATGCGCAATGCGGCGGATTATTCCAAGATCGATTCTCCCGTTTATGTAGACGCAATGCTCTTCGAGGACTTGCGCAGGGATTATGTCCTGGAATCCTCCGATCCTGCCATGCGTACGCCCATCCCGACGCTAGAAGAAATGCTCCGCTGCTGCAAGAAGACCGGCATAGTCCCCATGCTTCACAGCAATGTGCTTGAGTCCTACAGCCTTGCCAGGAAGATACTTGGGGACAGGTGGATAGCCTTCGACAGCAATTATTCCGCCATGAAGGTGGCCCGCAGCAAGTCCGGCTGCCTTGTATTGTGGGACCCCGGAAAGAAAACGGCAGAGGAGACCGTGGCCGGTCTGCAGGCCTTGGGTGGATGGTGCGGAATGTCCACCATGCGCTATGAGATGCTGGATTCTGCATATATCTCAAAAGTGCAGGAGGCCGGTTTCCTGGCCCAATCCTCCATCTTCCCGACGCCACACGACCAGGATGCCATTCGGGACGGGGCAGACATAGTTCTTTCCGATTTCTACTGGTATCAGACCGGCACCCGCGAGCCCTTCGAATCGATGTCGGCGGATGTGGCACCGGGGAAGACCTGGCACAGCCCTTCCATGCTGGATGTCGGGGATTTCTCCGCCGTGACCATTGAGGCTTCCATCGCAGGCCCCGCTGTTATCAAGGTTTATGAGCAGGACTCCATACGGACTTATGCTCTGTCCGGAGACGGCAGCCCCGTGCATATGGGATTCCGTTTCTACAAGACCGTTCCCCGCGTTGAACTGAGCGTGCCGGAGGATGGCGTTCATTCCAGTATTAAAGTAGATTACTACAGATTATAGTATGCGTGCAGTTATCCAAAGGGTATCTTCCGCTTCCGTCACCATAGACGGGAAGGTCCGCTCAGCCATAGGCCCGGGGCTGATGATTTTGCTGGGCGTGGGCCACGAGGATGGCCGGGAAGATATCGACTGGCTGGTAAAGAAGATTGCCGGCCTGCGTATTTTCGACGATGAGGCCGGGGTGATGAACCGCAGCGTGGTGGAAGTCGGGGGAGAGGCCCTGGTGGTAAGCCAGTTCACTCTGATGGCATCTACCAAGAAAGGCAACAGGCCGTCCTATATCGCTGCTGCAGGCCACGGACTGGCAGTTCCCCTGTACGAAGCCTTCTGTGCCGCTCTGTCGGCCTCCATAGGCCGTACTGTGGCGACGGGGGAGTTCGGCGCAGATATGAAAGTAGCCCTTGTCAACGACGGCCCCGTCACCATCTGCATAGATACTAAAAACAAAGAGTGATGTTCAAGGTAAGCGATATTATTTCTACTCCTCCCGCAGAGTTTTCCTCCGAGTTGCAGAGGGCCGTTTACGAGGCTTTCGCCTCCTTTGGTATTCCTTTCGGCCGCGTGGATACGGATCCGGGGCTTACGATGGAGGATTGCCAGCATATAGATGCAAAGATAGGCGTCCATATTGTGAAGACCATATTTCTTTGCAACCGGCAGCAGACCGAGTTCTATCTGTACGTTACGACCGATGACAAGCCTTTCGTGACCAGGGATTTCTGTTCTGCCCTCGGAATTCCCAGAGTGTCGTTCGCTCCCGCCGACAAACTATGGGAGCTTACGGGTGTCAAGGTCGGTGCCACTACCATACTCAGTGCCATCCTTCCTCAATCTGCCGCGGTCCATCTTGTGATGGACAAATCCGTTGCCGAAGACGAGTATTTTGCATGTACCGATGGCACGGCTACGTGTTTCGTAAAGATTTTGACTAAAGATTTGCTAGGGAAGTATCTTCCTGCATCGGGTCACGAAGTGGCGCTTATCTAATCTATCGACAGTACCGTCAGCACTTTACCCTCCACTTTGAAGCGTACGTTGTGCCCAGCATAGTCCAGGCCGTAGATACGCTCAGGATCATCGTGGTATGCCGGCCGCGGGTCCTGCGACAGCAGCTCTTTCAACCTCTCAATATCATCCTCGGATAGACCGGTGGCAGCTTGCCCGTGTCCGGGGGTGGACACGTCCGCCAAGGGCAAACTGCCACCGGCAAAGACGACATCAAGTACTGAAGGAGCTGCTGAAGCAAAGCCGGAGCGGACCCCAGGATGGGCATCAGCATACTCGACATAAGGTTTGATGTCATAGATGGGCGTACCGTCCACCAGATCCGCACCGAGCACAGAAATGCGCCCTGCGGAAGCATCTATCGAAGAAATCCTGACGGAAGAAAGCCCCAGGGGATTGGGCCTGTATGGCGAACGGGTGGCAAATACCCCCATCTTCTCGTTACCGCCGAGCCTGGGAGGACGCACCTTGGAAGAAACGCTTGCATCGGGATTGTTCAGGCTGAATCCCCAGATAAGCCAAATATAATCGAACCCCTCCAGCCCGTCAAGCATCGCAGGCTCGTAACCATCGCAAAACTCCACTGAACCCGGAAGATCCGGCACCAGACCCGCCTGACGCGGAGTGCCGAACTTCTCCCTGAGAGGGGATCGGAAGAATGCTATGGGCTTAATTTCCATTGTTGGCCATTTCTGCCTTATATATGCGGTATAGCGAATCCAGCGCAGGCAGGTTCTCTTTCTTTATAGGTTCGGCAGAAGGGGACTCAAGCTTGAGAGGATCCACCGGAGTGCCGTTTTTCCATACGCGGAAATCCAGATGGGGGCCTGTCGCGGATCCGGTCATACCTACATAGCCGATGACCTGGCCCTGTTGGACACGGGTTCCGGCCTTGATTCCTTTGGCGAAACCGCGAAGGTGCAGGTATCCGGTGGTATATACGCTGTTGTGGCGTATCTTTATCATATTGCCGGCACCGCCCTTGCCCCAGCCGGCGGAAAGCACTACACCATCTCCCAAAGCGTGGACGGGAGTTCCCGAGGGGGCAGCATAGTCGACTGCGGTATGGGGACGGACCACTCCGTGTATGGGATGGACGCGGTGGTAGCTGAACTTGCTGCTGATGCGGGTGAATTTGAGGGGGGCCTTCAGGAAGGCCTTGCGCATGGATTCACCCTTCTGGTTCCAATACTTGTTGCCATTGTCACCTTGGTCATAGCGTATGGCATATAGGGTGTCGCGGCCGCGGGTATATTCGGCGAAATCAACTCCCAGGATATCTATGACCTCATCTTCGCAGACGCGCTGATGGTAGAATGCACGGAAACGGTCCCCTTCGTGCAGGCCGAAGAAGTCCACGGTCCAGGCATAGACGTCGGCGAGTTCCAATATGAGCAGGGGAGATGCTCCTGCGGCTATCATATCGTTCCAGAGGGAACTTTTGATGGTTACGTCGGTGTATTTGCGGACAGTGTCCACCTGTTTGGCCACGTTCCAGATGGCCAGGGAGTCATAGCACTTGAAAACTGTGGAATTGATGCGGTCACGCTCGTAAACCACGTATCTGAGCACCGGGGAGAGGGTATCTCCGCAGTAATAGGCATCGACCTTGTTGCCTGCGCGGAGTTTGCGTATATCGAAGGTGGAGTCGCAGACGGCAGCAAGTTTCTGCACTTCGCCGCCGGGCATTCCCAGGCGGGTGAAAAGCTTGTAGAATACGTCACCGCTCTCGACCTTGGACTCTTTCACGAACAAAGTATCGGTCCTGAAGCCCAGGGGCCACACGGTTTCATCGGTATCGGTCTTGTTTTTTTTGCCGCTGCAGGCACAGATTGCGAGTATGCAGACAGTGAGTACGGAGATTCTTTTAAACATAACGCGAAGATAGTTATTTTTAAGTCTTCAGAAAAATATTTAAATTTGAAAATATGTTTGCTGCCTTCACCATATCAATTCTTACCTATTTGCTTTCATCCGTCATAGCTGTTCAGGCCCCGGGTGAACCTGAGCGCGATGATTTGATAGAACTGTTCAGGAATCCCGCCAGACAGGCGAGGCCCTATGTCTGGTGGCACTGGATGGATGGTGAAGTAACTCCCGAAGGCATCAGGAAAGACCTTGAATGGATGGATGCCGTGGGTATCGCGGGGTTCCATCAGTTCGATGCAGGCGGCGTAAACATGCCTAAGGCTGCGCCTTTCAAAAGGCCTTATCTATCCGACAGCTGGAAGGCTGCTTTCCGCTATGCGGTCAGTCTCGCAGATTCCCTGGGGCTGGAAATGACCATTGCCAGCGCCCCCGGCTGGAGCAGCACTGGAGGCCCTTGGGTAGGCCCGGAAGATGCAATGAAGAAGCTGGAATGGCAGACAGTGGAGGTCCGCGGCGGAAATGTGGATATCCAGCTGCCCGAATTGCAGAAGATTACCGGTCCTTACAGGGATATACCCCGGAAAAATGAACACGTAAAAGTGGATCCCTATGGCTATGACATAGCCGTGGTAGCGGTCAAGCTGTCGAAAAGGTATAAAAGTATGGAGGAACTCGGGGCCAAGGTGGAGATCGATCCCGGCAAATCGGTAAGCGTATCATTCCCTGCCGCTACCCAGGTCCGTTCTTTCACCGTAAGGACATCTTCCCCATCCGTCCGCCCGAGGGAAGGCAGTGCCGACAGCGGCATCATCTTCCAGAAAAGCAGGGACGGCAAGCACTGGAAAACGGTAATGAACGTTCCTAAATCCCCTCTGGAATATACTACGAACAATGTGGACGCCTATGCACGCTATTTCCGGGTGATTGGCAAAGGGGTAGAGGGCCTGGAACTATCTTCCAAATATAAGATCGATCATTTCGAAGAGAAAGCAGGGTACTGCTTCCCATATGATTTTTCCAGATATCCGACGGAACATTTTGCGGAGATCTACTGCCACAAGCCTTCGGATATTGTCATACTGACCGGGCAGATGAGCGCCGACGGGCGTCTGCAGTGCACCCTTCCCGAGGGGAAGTGGCGCATCTACCGCTTCGGGGCATCGCTGACCGGCAAGATGAACCATCCTGCATCTCCCAATGCCACTGGCCTGGAGGTGGACAAGCTCGACAAGGATGCCTGGGAACGCTACTTCCGGAATTATCTTCAGATGTACAAGGAGGCTGCAGGAGGGATGCTGGGGGAGAAGGGGATTACGCACCTGCTGGTCGATAGTTACGAGGCCGGCACCGAGACATGGACCGCCAATCTTCCACAGGAATTCCGGGCCCGCAGAGGCTACGACCTCATCCCCTGGCTGCCCGTACTCACCGGAGAAATAATAGGCAGCACGCTGCAGAGCGGGCAGTTCCTTGCCGACTGGCGCAAGACACTTGCCGAACTCTTCGAAGAGAATTATCAGAGAATCAATGAGATAATCGCCGGATTCGGAATGAAGGGCAGCTATATCGAATCCCACGAAACCGGCCGGGCATTCGTAGGGGACGGTATGGAGGTCAAGAAGAATGCCACCGTTCCTATGTCGGCCATATGGGTGCAGGATACTCCCTCGGGGTCGATGATCCCATCCGCCATATCGGATATACGGGAAAGTGCGTCGGTCGCCCATATCTACGGTCAGAATATCGCTGCCGCCGAATCCTTCACTGCAAACGGGGACGGTGCCCACGCATATACCTATCATCCGGGGAATCTGAAAGCCGTCGCCGACATAGCCCTTGCTAGCGGCCTGAACCGCTTCGTTATCCACGACAGCGCCTCGCAGCCTTCGGATGATTATCTTCCCGGGCTGGGCCTGTTCAGATACGGCCAGTGGTTCCACCGTAACGAGACCTGGGCCCCTTATGCGAGAGTATGGACGGATTATCTTGCCCGTAGCTGCCAGATGATGCAGGCCGGGCGCAACGTGGCGGACATCCTTCTTTTCTATGGGGATGACACCAATGCCACTGCGCAGTATGGTGGAGAGTATCTATCTTATTTGCCGAAAATTCCGGCCGGATATAATTTCGATTATGCGAATGCGGACGTTCTCCGTAATGCCGTGACTTTCGAAGATGGCTGCCTCGTGACCAAGAGCGGCCAGCGCTACAAGATCTTGGTGTTGGGTGCGAACTCCGATATTTCGATTTCCAAGGAGACCGTGGGCATTATTCAGCAATTAGGCCTCCAGGGTCTGCGTATCTGCTATGAGGAACAATTGCCGGACGAACTTGCCGCTTCGGACTTGAAACCGGACTGTGAGATTGCCGGTCAGAAAGGCGCTTTCGTATATGGGGGGACAGCCCCTAGGAATCAGCGCGGGCACGATTGCAGCCTGACAGGAATCCAGTTCGTGCACAGGAAGATTGCCGGACAGGCGGACATCTATTGGCTATGCAATTTTACCGGGAAGGACTGGCAGGGGGCCGTTTATTTCCGCGAAACTGCGAAGAATGCCGCGCTGCTGGATCCTGAGACTGGCAATGCCGTGCGGATTGCATCTGAAATAAAAGACGGAAGAACTCTGGTAAACTCATCCCTCAAAGCCGGTGATGCAGTTTTCTATGTGCTTACGGACGAGCCTCTGGACCTGCCTGAAGAGCGAATTTATGATAACAAGAAAGAAATACTTACCCTCGACCGTTACTGGGACGTAAGCTTCGACCAGAAGGGTGGGGAAAGGGCCGAGGAGACATTCTCGACGCTGAACGACTGGACCACAAACAGCGATCCCGTAGTGAAGTATTTCTCGGGCACCGCGAATTACAAATCCAGCTTCGACGTTCCCGCAGCTGCGTTGTCCGGCCTTGCGGAGGCCCATATCGACCTCGGCGCAGTGAATGTGATGGCCGAACTCATAGTCAACGGACATAATGCAGGGCTTGTCTGGCGCGAGCCATATATATCGGCTGATGTTCTTGGCTATTTGAAAGAAGGAAACAATACTATAGAAATCAACGTGACCAATCTCTGGGTCAACAGGATGATAGGGGACCGCCAGCGCGGAGAGAAGCCCGTAACCAAGGTACGGCGCTTCTACAATGCAGGGGACCATCTCCTTCCCTCCGGACTCCTGGGGCCGGTCAAACTTATAGGATACAGCGAATAATGTCGGAAGAACTCAACCTTGTACGGGACCTGGCCGTAATACTGATATCTGCAGGCGTCTTCACCATAATCTCGAAGGCCCTCAAGCAGCCTCTTATACTCGGATATATTATCGCGGGCTTCCTCATCGGACCCCACGTCCACTTCTTCTTCAACATATCCAGCGCGGAATCCGTCCACCAATGGTCGGAAATAGGCTTGATATTCATGATGTTCGGCCTGGGCCTGGAGTTCAGTTTTAAGAAGCTGCTGAAGGTGGGCGCTGGCGCAATAGTCACTGCCGGGACCAAGTTCGTCGGAGTATTCGTCATAGGCTTCATCGTGGGCCAGGCAATGTCGTGGACGGTAATGGAAAGCATCTTCCTTGCCGGTCTGCTGTCCATGTCTTCCACAGCGGTGGTCATCAAGTCATACGACGATATGGGCCTTAAGGAAAAGCCCTATGCCGGCCTGGTCTTCGGCACATTGGTCGTGGAAGACCTGATAGCCATACTGCTGATGGTGCTGCTTTCCACTATGGCAGTTTCCAACCAGTTTGCGGGCGGAGAACTGGCAGGAGCCCTTGCCAAGCTGATCTTCTTCATAATACTTGTGTTCGTGGTGGGTATCTACCTTATTCCCACCATCTTCCGCAAGGCCAGGAAATACCTCAATGACGAGATCCTGCTGCTGGTGAGCATAGGTTTCTGCTTTGCGATGGTCTCGATCGCATCCGCCGCCGGCTTCTCCTCCGCTTTGGGAGCCTTCGTGATGGGTTCGATCCTGGCCGAAACCATAGAAAGCGAACACATTGAAAAACTGGTAAGCCCTATCAAGGACCTCTTCGGGGCCATCTTCTTCGTATCCGTCGGTATGATGATAGCCCCCGACATAATCCTGCATAACTGGTTCATAATCCTGATACTGGCAGTGCTGGTGGTCATTACCCATATTTTCTTCAGCGCAGTCGGAGTACTGCTGACCGGAAATGGCCTCGGGAACGCCGTACATACAGGTTTCAGCCTTGCCCAGCTTGGCGAATTCGGCTTCATCATAGCCAGCGTAGGAGTCACCCTTGGAGTTATGAGGGAGTTCATCTATCCTGTCATCGTAGCGGTATCGGTCATCACGACTTTTACGACTCCTTACATGATACGCCTCGCAGGCCCCTCGCTTGCCTTCCTTCAGAAAAAAGTGCCTCCGCGCATACTTGCCCGTATCGACCAGATGGAGAGGACCACGAATTCCTCCGCTGCCGAAAAGAGCGACTGGCAAAAGCTTATCAGCGCCTATGTTATCAGGATACTGCTCTACAGCGTCATACTGGTGGCCATCATGATCGCTTCCAGGGCCTGGCTCGACCCTTTCCTTACCAGCGCCCTGCCGGACGTTGGCAAGTTCTGGCAGAATCTCGTTTCCGTGGGAATCACTCTTGCGGTAATGTCCCCCTTGCTCTATGGCCTGGCCGTAAACAAGGGCTCATCCGATATGTATGCGAAGAAACTGATTAAGGCTAAGGCCCTGAACAGCTGGCCCATCCTGGGCTTGCTGCTGGGCCGTTTCTTCCTGGCACTGGGCTTCGTTCTTGCTGTCATTTCTACCCATTTCGACCTTGCCGGATGGACGGCCGTCCTGCTGGTGGCCGCCGGAGTTGTCTTTTTCCTTATTTCCAGATCCCGCGTCCGCGAGCGCAGCAATTCTATGGAAAGCATCTTCTTCGAGAATCTGAATGCCAAAGAGACTCTTGCCCGCAAGCGTACCCCGGTCACTTCTTCCATACGCACCAAGATGGCCGGGTACGACGTGCATCTGGAGAGCATCAAGGTCTCGGAGGATTCTTCTTTCGTGGGACGCAAGTTGATGGAAATCCCCATCAGGGAGGGGACAGGGGCGAATATCATCAAAATTACCCGTGGGTCGCACAACATATTGATTCCTGAGGCCAAGGAGCCTATTTATCCTGGAGATGTGTTGCTCGCCGTGGGTACCAACCATCAGCTCAGCGATCTAAAGAAGATGATAGCGGATTCTATAGTTCCCGCCGAGAAGGGGGAAGAACCTCGTTTCGACGTAGTTACATTAGACGTTAAAGAAGACTCCTACCTGTGCGGCAGGAGTCTGCAATCACTTCAATTCCGTAAGTTCAACTGTATGGTAATCAGTGTTAAGCGTAACGATGAAATGATTACCAATCCCAAAGCCGACCTAATCTTTCAACCCGGCGACAAAGTCTGGGTCGCAGGTGAATTTACATCAGTAAATTACCTGACAAAGAGCGAATAGCTTAGTTTGTTCCGGAGCCAGCCGCTGGAGGACGTGTCCACCCCCGGAACAAAAAAGACCCCCGGTCGTAGCCGGGGGTGACATAAGAAAAGCTTGTTTATTTAAGCAAATTTCCCAATAAGGATCGAGTGAGGGTGCGGGTGGCGGTGCTGGTAGCACTCTTGATGGCCTTGTTGGCAATGCTCTTGCCACTCGTGGTGGTGGACTTCTTTCCAGTGACTGAATTCGCCACCGCAGTACCGACTGACGCGGTGACACTGGTGATGACCGCACCGGCAGCAGCCTTGGCTATCTTGCCGAAAATGCTGGAAGTCCCTTTGGAATTGCCGTTGGCCTTCGCCGCCTCTACGGATTTCTGCTTCTGTTCCTCGATGGCAGCCTCCTGGGCGGCCTGCTCCTCCTGAGCCCTCTGGGCATCCTCAAGCAACACCTCGAACGCGCTGGGACGGTCGATAGGATTATCGTACTTGCCGGCTATCATCGAAGAATTGATGAGCTGCTTGCGCTGGGCCTCGCTGATGGCCCCTATCTGGCTCAGAGGGAAGAGTATCTTGGCACGCTGCACGACCGAAGGGGCACCCTTCTCGTCGAGGAAGGAAACCAGGGCCTCGCCAGTGCCGAGCTCCATTATGGCATCCGCCGTCTTGAAAGCCGGATTGGCGCGGAAAGTCTCGGCCGCAGTCTTCACGGCCTTCTGGTCCTTGGGAGTATAGGCGCGCAGAGCGTGCTGGATACGGTTGCCCAGCTGCCCGAGAATTGCATCGGGAATGTCGGTAGGGGACTGGGTGATGAAATACACGCCCACTCCCTTGGAACGGATGAGGCGTACTACCTGCTCTATCTTATCTACCAATGCCTTGGGAGTCTCGTCGAAGAGGGTATGGGCCTCGTCGAAGAAGAAAACGAACTTGGGAAGGTCCATATCGCCGACTTCCGGCAACTTGCTGTAGATCTCGGAAAGCAGCCAGAGCAGGAAGGTGGAATAGAGCTTGGGGTTCTGCATCAGCTTGTCGGCTGCCAGCACGCTCAGTATTCCCTTCCCGCAGTTCGTCTGCAAGAGGTCGTAGATGTCGAATGCGGGCTCTCCGAAGAACTTGTCGGCTCCTTGGTTCTCGAGGCTGAGAAGAGCCCTCTGGATGGCTCCTATGCTGCCGTCGGAGACATTTCCATAGCTGGTACGATACTCCGCGGCGTGCTCCGCCACATAGTTCACCATAGCCCGGAGGTCCTTGAGGTCGATAAGGAGCAGGCCCTTGTCGTCAGCTACGCGGAAGATGATATCCATCACTCCGCTCTGCACCTCGTTGAGAGAGAGCAGTCGGCTGAGGAGCATAGGGCCCATGTCCGATATGGTGGTACGCATCGGATGACCTTGCTCGCCGAACACGTCATACACGCGGACAGGGCATCCTTCGAACTTGGGGTTCTCGATTCCGAATTCGGGCATCCTCTTCTGGATAAATCCGCTGAGGGTGCCAGGCTGGCTCACACCGCTCAGATCTCCCTTCATATCAGCCATGAAGCAGGGTACGCCTGCCTGGCTGAAAGTCTCTGCAAGAACCTGCAGGGAAACGGTTTTACCTGTGCCGGTTGCACCGGCGATGAGTCCGTGGCGGTTGGCCATCTTGCCGCAAATCGAAATTGGGCCTTCATCCGAATGGGCCACATAGAGCCCGCGTGTCGTGTCTAGCATAGTGTTATCCGATTTTTCTGCAATATACGAAAAATTATTTTCTGCCGTGCTTGCGGCCGCGCTTGTTGTTCTTGGATACGAAGTAACCTGCGCCGAGGGCTACGATGGCAACGACGATGATTATGTAGGTCATCGAGTTAGCATTGTCACCCTTCACGCGGGACCACATAGCAAGAAGCTTGTCGGTATCCTGGCCCCAGTCGTGCTCGAGTGCACAGCGGTCGATAATGGAAAGGTCGGGGTAGAGGACAGGGTTGACCCTGACGCTGTCGGCGGCCTCGCCGAAGAAGTAGCTGAGGTTGACGGGTTCGCATTCCTCGTCTATCTGGCTCTCGAGCACCTCGATAGCTCCGTTGGCGGAAACATAACCGGTTTCTTCCATATTGCGGATGGCGATGTCGGGACGGCACATGAAGTCGATGAAGTAGCTGGCGGCTTTGATGTTCTTGGCATACTTGGGTATCACCCAGCCGTCGAACCATACGGTACTGCCTTCCTCGGGAACGATGTAGTCGAGATTGACGCCCACTGCGGCAGCTTCCTCGATGGCCCACACGGCATCTCCGCTCCAGTTAAGAGAGATCACTCCGCGGCCCTTGGTCATCTGGTCCTTGCCGAAATCGG